>Ga0207757_100607_pt1 | contig 21668 bp, 26 predicted proteins | sample A23P3SouthBayCA_2_FD_187752 | JGI IMG/M metagenome (GOLD analysis project Ga0207757, IMG submission 187752) | Aerobic enrichment media microbial communities from Eden Landing Ponds, California, USA - A23 P3 (2) (SPAdes) | ecosystem: Environmental > Aquatic > Marine > Unclassified | place...
CGTACACCGTCAATTTCGCCGGTGCGGGCCAACGTGCCCTGGAAGAACTCGATCCGCCGGGGTATCCGACGAATCCTCCATGTCGTTAGACATTGTATCCTACCAGAGGAGAGGCCCAATACATAAAGCTGTCCCTGTGCGTCCCGCCGTCAGCCGGCCGACTCGTCTCCGGAGGGATGCGTGCCGTCCGGTGGTTCGACCGTATCGGTCCTCGAACTAGTCGGGAACGTCGGCTCTCGGCCGGGTGGCCGAACACGTTCGGGCCAACCCTTCCGCCCGTCCGCCGCCGACCCCCACCCATGCCAGCGACGAACTTCGACGCCGAACGCGCCTTCGACGACGAGACGTTCGCGGCGCACAAGATCTTCGAGACCGACGACCTGCAGGTCATCTGTGGCTACTTCGAACCCGACCAGTTCATCCCGGTCCACGCGCCGTCGAGCCACCTCGTCGTCGCCGTGCAGTCCGGCACCGGCGTCGTCCGCGAGGGTGAGACGGACCACCCCGTCGCGGCCGGCGACGTCGTGGCGGTGCCGGCGGACGTCGAGCGGGGAATCCGGGCGGACGACGATTCGCGGCTCGAAGCCCTGCTGGTGACCGCGCCGCCGCCGAGCGAGGCCGAACACGAACCGGTCCGTCGAGGTCTCCGGCGGGGTGAGTTCGAGCCCGAGTGACGGTCGGCACACGGCGACCATCGACACGACCTTACGACTGTCGCCACCATCGCTACGGGATGGACAGTCCACGATCACGACTCGGCGCCGAGGGACCGGTCTCTCTCGGACGCACGACCCGCTAGCGACGGTGATGGACCGACTCTCCAGACGGTGGCTCCGGCACAATCAGGTCGGACTGTACGCCGTCGCCGTCCTCCTCGCGGTCGGGATCGGGCTTCGCCGACCGAGCCTGGGGTCGGTCCTGGAACCACTCGTCACCCCCGTCCTCGCGGTGTTGTTGTACGTCACGTTCCTCGGAATCCCGTTCGTCCGCATTCGGCGGGCGTTCCGGAACGGGCGGTTCATGGCGGCCGCCCTCGGGATGAACTTCCTGGTCGTGCCGGTCGTCGTCTTCGCGCTCACCCGCGTCCTGCCACAGGAGCCGGCGCTTCTCGTCGGGGTCTTCATGGTGCTGTTGACGCCGTGTATCGACTACGTCGTCACGTTCACGGAGCTGGCGGGCGGTGACGCCGGGCAGATCACCGCCGCGACGCCGGCGCTGATGCTCGTCCAGTTGCTCGTCCTCCCGCTGTATCTCTGGCTGTTCATGGGACGGCAGGTCGCCGCGGGTATCGAGGCGGGACCGTTCGTCGAGGCCTTCGCCGTCGTCATCGCGCTACCGCTGACGCTCGCCTGGGCGACCGAACTCCGGGCGGAGCGCTCCGGTCGCGCCGCCGCGTGGCAAGACGCGATGGGGTGGCTACCGGTGCCGACGATGGGCGTGACGCTGTTCGTCGTCGTGGCCTCCCAGCTTCCCCGCGTCCGGGCGTCTATCGACCAGATCGTCGCGGTCGTCCCGGTGTACGTCGCGTTCCTCGTCGTCATGCCGCTGCTCGGCCGGTTCGCGGCCGATCTCCTCGGGATGGACGTCGGCACGAGCCGCGCGCTCGTGTTCACGTCCGTCACGCGGAACTCGCTGGTCGTCCTGCCACTGGCGCTCGCGTTGCCGACCGGCTACGCGCTCGCGCCGGCGGTCGTCGTGACGCAGACGCTCGTCGAACTGACCGGGATGGTCGTCCTGACGCGGGTCGTCCCGGCGTGGCTGGTGTCGGTGCCCGACGACCGCCCGCCGCGCTCCCGAGCGAACTGACCGACTGCGTCCGTCGTCGGTCCTCGCTCTCGCCTTTCGCACGGCGCACGCCCGAACGCTTTTCTCCCGGCCGGGCGACCTACGGCCATGAGCGAGTTCGACCTCGACCTCCGGAACGCGGAGGAGCAACTGGAGGACGGCGAGGACGGCGGGTCGGAGGTCGTCCTCGGCATCCTCGACGGCAGCACCGATCCCGACGAGTGGATCGCCGCCATCGAGGACGGCAAGGTCCTCGTGTTGAACGTCGAGGGCGACCTGAACCGGCTGGCAGCCGGCTTCGCCCGCGAGATCCGAGATGCCGGCGGCACCCTCATGCGGTTCCGGGGCTTCCTCGTCGTGACGCCGCCCGGCGTCGCCATCGACACGAACCGCCTCTCGTAGCGAGAAGCGACGGAACGCCACCGTCAGCGTCCCGCCCGCGACCGGGTCGGATCGAGGGTTTATGCGCGTCCCGCCCCACGCGTCGATATGCCACTGAAGGGCGGTCGCGCGGACCTGCGCGAGATCGACCGCTGGGACGGCGGCCTCGGCTGGATCGCTCATCCCGACGAGCGGATGCAACGGGCGAGTCACGCGCTCCGGACCGACGACGGCGTGTGGGTGGTCGACCCGGTGGACGCGCCGGGCGTCGACGACCTGCTCGACGAACTGGGCGAAGTCCGCGGCGTCGCGCTCTGTCTCGACCGACACAAGCGCGACGCCGCCGCGGTCGCGACCCGCCACGACGTCCCCGTCGCCATTCCGGAGTGGATGGACGGGGTGGCGACGAAACTCGACGCGCCCGTCGAGCGCTTCGGTCGGGAACTCGGGGACTCCGGCTACCGGGTGCTCCGGGTTCGCGACGCCTCGCTCCCGCCGTGGCAGGAGGCCGCGCTCTACGGTCCCGACGACACCCTCCTCGTCGCCGAGGCGGTCGGCACGGCCTCCTTTTTCCGTGCCGGCGACGAGCGCCTCGGCGTCCACCCGATGCTCCGCCCGATCCCACCCCGGGGCGCGTTCGGCGACCTCACGCCCGAGCGCATCCTCGTCGGCCACGGCGAGGGCGTCTTCACGGACGCGACCGCGGCGCTCCGGGATGCGCTCGGCGGCGCACGCCGGCGCCTCCCCGCCGCGTACGCGAAGATGGTCCGCGAGATGGTGCTGGGGTGACCCGGGACGAAGGGGGTGCCGCCGACGCCGACGCCGGGGCGCCCGTCTACGCGACCCACGGACTCGTCGAACTACTCCTCGAACGTGCGTCGGAGACCGAGCCGGCGCGGGTGAACGTCGTCCTCGACGCGACGCCCGCCGCCGACTTCGAGACCGACCTCGGTGTCGAGCCGTCGACGCCCGTGTTGAGCCACGTCTACTTCCCGGCCGCGGGCCGGGCGGTCAGCGACGTCTTCGGCGTCGACCTCGGCACGCCCGCCGGCCGGGGACGCGCCCGCTTTCTCACCCACCCGCAAGGACCGGCTGAGTTGACCCGCCGTGACGACCTCGCGGGCGTCGTCCTCCTCGCGGTGCCGCCGTGGGAGACGATCATGGCCTTCGACCGCCGGGGGCGTCGGCTGTCGCTCACCGTCGTCGACGCCGAACCACCCACGGAGACGCTCCCCGAGTAGGTTCGGCCGAACGGTTTTGCCACCCACGCCCGTGGTCGCCACCGTGCCCCGACGACTCGCCGGCGACGATCCCGCCGCCGCCGTCCGGAGCGACGCCCTCGACCGACTGGCGGCCTGCCGCGAGGCGGGCGTCGATCCTTGCCTCGCGACGCTCCTCGTGAGCGACGACCCCGGCGCGCGAGCGTTCATGGACCGCAAACACGACCTGTGTGCCGCGGTCGGCATCGACACCCGCCGCGTCGACCTCCCGGCCGACGCGCCCGCCGAGCGGGTCTACCGGGCCGTCGAGGAACTCGGGAGCGACCCCGCGGTCACGGCGCTGTTCGTGCAGGTACCGCTCCCGGCGCACGTCGAGGAGGCGGCGGTACGGCGGCGCGTCCCGCCCGAGAAGGACGTCGACTGCTTCGCCCACGAGAACGTGGGTCGACTCGTGGCCGGCGATCCGCGGGTCCGGCCCGTCACGTCGCTGGCCGTCGACCGACTGCTGTCGACGTACGACGTCCCGGTGGCGGGCCGCGACGCCGTCGTCGTCGGCCGGACGACCGCCATCGGGAAACCGCTCGCGCACCTCCTCTGTCGGCGCGACGCCACGGTGACCGTCTGTCACTCGCGGACGCGGGATCTGGGCGCGAAGACGCGAGCGGCCGACCTGCTGGTCACCGCCGCGGGGACGCCGGGGCTGGTCGACGGCTCGATGGTCTCGGCGGGCGTCGTCGTCGTCGACGTGAGCGCGACGCGGGTGGAGCGGGACGGTGAGACGGCCGTCGTCGGCGACGTCGACGCCGCGAGCGTCGGCGAGAAAGCAGCGGCGACGACGCCCGTGCCCGGCGGCGTCGGACCGCTGACGATGGCGTATCTGCTCCACAACGTCGTGGCTGTCGGCGCGCCCGACGCCGATCAGTCGAGGTAGCCGAGATCAACCAGCTGGTCGGTGATCTCCTCGAACTCCGCCTCGGTCAACTCGCCGCGACGCTGGTACTGGATGACGATGCTCCGGAGGAGAAAGCGAACGAGGTCGCTCGTGCTGGAGAAGCTGGTGCCTTCGATGGTCTCGTCGACGCGGTCGCCGAGTTCCTTCGGGATCGAGACCGTCGTGTACTCGGTCATGGTGAACGGGACGGGGGCCGACGGGATATGCGTAGCGTTCGACGGGACCGGCAACGAGCGGATGGCGGTCGTTTTTAGTGGCTCGGTGACAAGCCCCGGTAATGGCAGCCAGGCCGCCACAGCAGGATACGTCGTCACCGGACGCGGTCGAGTTCGGCATCGCCGCACTGGTCGGGTACCTGGATCACGCCGACGTGGAGTATCCGGCGACCAGCGACGAAATCGTCCGCGCGCTCGGCGATCCCGAGATTCCCTACGACGGCTCGGGCGGGAGCGTCGCGCTGTCGGAGGCCATGGACGCGCTCCCGAAACGCACGTTCGACTCAGAGGCCGAACTGCTCGACCTCCTCCACCCCGTGTTCGAGGAGTACCGCGTCTCCGCGAGCGGGAGCATCCTCGGGCGCATCCGCGCGATCCTCCCCTTTTAGGCGGCGTGTGGCGGGTCGTCCAGCGTCACGTCGAGGCGCTCGGCGACGAACTCCTTGACGACCGTCTCCTCCGCACGGTGGAGGGTGACACTCGCCGTCGACTTCGCGAGGTCGACCTCGTCGGCCAACTCGGTCAGCGTACACTCCCGCGGCGTGTCGTAGTACCCCAGTTCGACGGCCGTCACCAGCAGCTTGCGCTGCTGGTCGGTGAGGAGATCCGGCGTCTCGGTCGCGTCGTACACACGGTTGAGCGTGTACGACATTCCGAACGTCTCCAACTGACGGCCGAACTCCGAGAGGCGGTCCCGCGACGCCGTGAGTTCGATGACCGCGTCCCCGTTCTGGATCGTCAGCGGGAGTTCGATTGGCGCCCCCGATTCCTGGATCGACAGCAACAGCAGTGGTTCGCTCGTCTCGAACTGGACGATGCCGGTGTCTCCGGACCGCTGCATCAGCTGTACGGAGGAGATGCCCCCGCGCGCCTCGATGGCCTCGACGACGGCCGGGAACGACTCGCTCTCGATTTCGAGCAGACCGAACCCCGCGTCGCCGGACGGGACCGCCGACAGCACCCGGAACGTCGTCGACGGAAACTCGCGGGACACCTCCCCGATCCAGATGGCCTCCGGCAGATCGATCGTGAGTTTGGCGTAGGGCATGGGCGTTCGTCTCACGGGTCGCGCCCCGCCACCACGGGTATTTACCCGAACATCTTCGGCTCGATCTCCGTGAACGTCCCGCACGAGGCGGTCGAAGTCGAACGTGTTCGAACCAACGTCCAACGGAGCGTCATCGCGATGGGTGTTCGTCTCCGTCCTCCCCGTGGGGTTCCTGCAACTCGAAACCGCGTTCACCGTCAGCTACGACGCCGCGCGGAGTCTGGCGTTCTACAACCGCGACCTCGTCCAACTGCTGTTCTGGGCGCGCCTGCCCGGCGACACCCTGCTCATCCTCGGCACCGTCGTCTTCGCCTACGACACGGTGCGGCAGCGGTTCGCGCTCCGGGACACCTCGGCGCCGTCGAGCGTCCCCGGAACCGGCGTCGTCTCCAGTCGTATCCTCGCCGAGGACGACTGAGCGAGACGTGATGCCACCCGGCGGTGCCACCCCACACCGCCTCCCGTCGCCTACGACGTCGAGGGTTCCCCGGTCGCCTCGTCGAGCGTCGTCTGTCGCCCGCCGTCGTCCCCGCCGTGTCGTCGGTACGCGTCGCGGAGACCGACGGCGAGGGCACCGAGACCGAGGACGACGGCGGCGAACTCGACGAGACCGCCGAGAATCGGGATCGCCCCGAGGAGCGCGAAGCCGACCAGACCGACGACGAGAGCGAGCCACCGCCCGCCCCGGCCGACGAGTCCGAGCGCCCACGTCCCGACGGCGAACTGCCCGTAGACGACTGCGATCCAGATGCCGATAGTGAACGCGACCGCCCCAACGAGGACGAGTGGGATGCCCACGACGGTCACCGCGACGACGACGAGCGCCAGCGGAACGCCGAGCAGCGCGAGCAGACCGGCACCACCGGTCCGCACCGGGGCGTCGGTGACCCGTGCCGCGACGTCACCGGAGAAATCGGGGAAGGCGAGGAGGAGAACCACCCCGAGCGAGAGATCGGCGAGGAAGCCGAAAACGGCGCCCAGTCCCGGCACGACGTCCCGTCCGCCGTCCTCACCGATGCTGGCGTCGCGGACGGCCGACCCCTCGACGACGGCGTCCGGGTGGCGGTCGAACGTCACGGCGTCGTACCGGAGGTCGCCACCGATCCGGGCCGTCGACCCGACGGCGACGGTCTCGGCGCCGATCTGCACGTCGCCATCGATCCAGCCGTCGATGGCGACGTAGCCGGCACCGGTATCGAGGCTCCCGCCGATCCGTGCGGCGTCGCCGACCGTCACCGTGCCGGCGCCGGCGCTCACGTCGCCCGCGACGTCGCCGTCGATCCGAACCGTCCCGGCCGCGACGTCGACGTCGCCGTCGATACGGCCGCCGTCCGCGACGTGGACGGTTCCCGCCACGCCCGAGAGGTCGCCGGTCACCGTCCCCCTGATCACGACGGCGCCCGCCACCGCTTCGACGCCGTCGACCGTCTCGCCCGAGTCGACGACGACGGTGCCGCCGGCACCACGAACCGACTGGGCCGCGGCGACGCTCGCGCCGAGCGAGAGCACCAGCGTCGCCACGAGCGCCAGGATCACGACGCGTCGGCCGGAGGGAGACGGGCGGGAAGCCATACCGACAGGGATGTCAACGAGACTGATAAAAGTCGGCGGTACGGCGACGGGGAAACGAACGGTTCAGGTAGGGGGCATCCGGACTCCACGACGTGTTCGGATCGACGCTCGACGCCGTCCGCGGCTTCCGGCGCCCCGTCTACGCCGTCGCCGGGGGGCGCCTCATCAACGTCTTCGGATCGGGACTGGTCTACCCATTCGCCAGCATCCACTTCCACCTCCAGGTGGGTATCCCGCTGAGCGTCGTCGGTCTTGGTCTCCTCGCCAACAACGTCGCCACGGCGGCCGGCACCGCCGTCGGCGGCTACCTCGCCGACCGCCACGGCCGCCGGCCGGTGATGGTCGGGAGCATGGCGCTGTCCGCGTTCACGCTGGCCGCCTACGCCCTCGTCACCACCGGCGCGGGATTCGTCGCCGTCGCCACCGCCGCCGGCCTGACCATGGGACTGTACGCCCCGGCGAGTCAGGCGATGATCGCCGACCTGACCGATCCCGGGGAGCGCGAGCGCGGCTACGGTCTCCTGAAAGTCGCCAGCAACGTCGGCTTCGGCTCCGGCTTCGTCGTCGGCGGCGTGCTCTACGAGTTCGCATCCACCGCGGTCTTCGTCGCCGACGGTCTCACCTCCGCCGTCGTCGCCGTCGTCCTCCTCGCCGCCCTGCCGCGCGTCCACGACGGCCGGGCCGCCGCCTCCCTGTCCGAGAGCGTCGGCGACTGGGGACGAGCCGTCTCCCGCCGGCGACTCGTCTTCCTCGCGCTCCTCAACGTCGGCTTCGCGATCCTGTACGCCCAGATGCAGGCGACGGTGCCCGTCGTCGCCAGCGAGACGCTCGGTCTCGACTCCGCACAGATCGGCACGCTGTACGTCCTCAACCCCCTCGTCCTCGTCGTCTTCCAGATGCCCGTCCTCGAGAGGGTCGGAAACTGGCGGCGCACCCGCGGTCTCGTCGCCTCGACGGCGTTCTGGGCGGTCAGTTTCGGCGCCGTCGTCGTGGTCGAGTGGGCGCCCACCCTCCTCGGTGTCGGTCTGATCGGGGCCTTTCTCGTCCTCCGCACGGTCGGCGAGGTGCTCCACTCGCCGCTGGTCACCTCCCTAGCCAGCGATCTGGGCACCGCCGACGAGCGGGGGTCGCGGCTCTCTCTCGTCGAAATCGCCAAACGCCTCGGGATGGGACTCGGCGCGGCGCTCGGCGGCGCCTTCTTCGATTTCGGTCTCGCGACCCTGCTCTGGCCGGCGCTGATCGTCGGCTGTGTCGGCCTCGCGGTCGGTCTCCTCGCGCTGGAGCGTCGGGTGTCGCCCGCGGAAAACGGCGTCTAGGACAGGCGCTCGCGCACCGCCGCGCGGTCGACCGTTCCCGAGTCCGTCCGCGGAATCGAGTCCGCGAACCGGATCGTCCGGGGCACCTTGTAGCCCGCGAGGCGTTCCCGGCAGTGCTCGTCGAGCGTCGACGCCGAGGGGTCCGCGCCCTCCCGGGCGACGATCAGCGCGGCCACGCGTTCGCCCCACTCCTCGTCCGGCACGCCGACGACCGCCGCGTCGGCCACGTCCGGGTGGTTCCGCAACGCCTCGACTACCTCCGCGGGCGCGACGTTCTCGCCGCCGGTAAGGATCAGGTCATCGGTGCGCCCGATCACCCACACCAGCCCGTCGGCGTCGCGGTAGCCGACGTCGCCGGTGTGGAGACCCTCGCTGAACGCCTCGGCCGTCGCGTCGGCGTCGAGGTAGCCCGGCGACACCGTCGGTCCCGAGACGACGAGTTCGCCGACCTCGCCCGGCGGTCGTTCGTCGCCCTCGTCGTCGCGCACCCAGAGGTCGGTCCAGAAGAGCGGCCGGCCGACCGTTCCCGGATTCGCCGCCGCCTCCGCCGGCGTCGCCGTCGCGATCTGTGACGCCGTCTCCGTCATGCCGTAGGTGGGAAAGACCGGAACCGACCGGTCCGCACACCGGTCGAGCAGCGCCTCGGTGGCGGGCGCGCCGCCGAGCAGGACCGCCCGAAGTGAGGGTGCGAGACTACCGCTCGTCGCGTCGAGGAGGCGGTCGAGCGTCGTCGGCACCAGTGACGTCGCCGTCACGTCGTAACGCGCGAAGTCCGCCGCCACCGTCTCGGCGTCGAACGACGACCGGAGGACGACCGTCATGCCGTACAGCGGGAGCCGAAAGACGGGCGTCAGGCCGCCGACGTGGTGGAGCGGGAGGGCGACGTGCCACGTCTCGGTGCGGTCGAGACCGAGGCGGAACGCCGAGGCGACGGCGCTCGCGAGGACGTTCCCGAGCGTGAGGCGGACGCCCTTCGGCGTCCCCGTCGTGCCCGACGTAAAGGGGAGGAACAGCGTCGCGTCGAGCGGCCAGTCGTGGGGGACGACCGCGTCGGGCGGCCGCGCGTCGAGGGCGGTCACCCCATCCGTGTCGGGGTCGTCGACCGAGACGACGGGGACGGACGACTCGCCGTCCGTCGCCGCCGCGGCCGCGTCGGGTTCGGTCGTCGCGTCACAGACGAGCGCCGTCACGCCCGCCCGGTCCAGGCGGTCGGCGAGTTCCTCGGTCGTGAGTCGCGTCCCCAGCGGGACGAGGACCGAGCCGAGTCGGATCGCAGCGTGGATCACGCCGACTGCCGCCGGCCGCGTCGGGAGGCAGACGCCGAGGCGGTCGCCGGGGCGGACGCCGAGGGCCGAGAGGCGACCGGCGATCCGTTCGACGGCCGAATCGAGGTCTGCCACCGACCACCGCTCGTCGCGGTCGGCGTCGATCAGCGCCGTCGCGTCGGGCGTCACGTCGGCCCGGTAGGTGAGGGGGTCGAACATCAGTGCTCGACGAACTCGACGAGGACGCCCCCGGTCGAGTCGGGGTGGAGGAAGGCGACGTCGTGGTCCCACGCGCCCGGTCGCGGTGTCTCGTCCACCAGGTCGACGCCGTGTGCCCGGGCCGTGTCGAGCGCGGCCGCCACGTCCGGCGTCGCCAGCGCGACGTGGTGGATGCCCGGTCCCTCGCGGTCGAGGTATCTCGGGATCGGTCCCTCGCCGTCGAGCGGTTCGAGCAGTTCGACGTAGCCGTTGCCCACATCGAGGAAGGTCACGTCGAGACCGTCGACCGTCTCCCGGTGGGCGACCGGGGCGTCGAACAGCGTCCCGAACAGGTCGGCCAGCGTGGCGGCGTCGCGCGTGGCGACACCGACGTGATCGAATCGCATACTCGATGCCGGAGACGCGCGAACAAATACTTGACCGACACGATCCGTCGCTTCGATTCCGAATCGCGCCGAGGATCGCGAGTGGCGACCGGCGGATCGGCGTGCTGCACCGTCGATCCATCGCCGACAGCCGATCACAACGATCCGTCTCAGCCCCGCGTCACGTTCAGTTCCCGGCGAATATCTTCCGTGAACTCCTCGTCGACGTCGATAGCCGTGTCGGCGTTGCGAATGGTGTTCGTCGCGATGACGCCCGACTCACCGGACCGAATCCGAACACCGGCGGCCGCGCAGTCGTTGATCGCGTTGCCGGTGACGGTGAAACTGTACGGCCGTCGTTGCTCCCGTGCGGCGGTATCCTCGGCGTCAGCGGGGACCGTCCGCGCGATGAACCCGACCTCGCAGCCCGCGATCTGATTGCCCGAGACGGTGATGTCGTAGGACGTGGCCTCGGGCGTGCCGGCGACCGCCTCGCTCAGGTGGGTCTCCTTGTACTCGATTTCGATACCCGCCTCGCCGCCGGGATCACCCCCAAACTTGTGCAGGTCTCGGCAGACGTTACCGACGATGGCGCCTTGCTGTGCGGGCGAGCACGCGATCAGGCTGTGGCCGCCGTCGAAGACGACGTTTCCCACGATGGAGAAGTTGTTGACGTTGTAGGTCGCGATGTTGTTGAACTTCATCCCGGAGACGCGGTTCTCCGCCACGACGACGTCGGTGGATCGCTTCAGGTCCCGCTCGCTGCCTTCGGGTGCGCCCCGGCTCGTGATCCCGTACCAGTTCGGGTCGACCACCTCGTTGCCACGGACGGCCACGTTCGTACAACCGGTGAACGACAGCGCCATCTGGAAGCCGTTCACCGTTCGATTGTTCGCGATCAGGACGCCGGTGCAGTCGTCGGCCTGCACCGCGTGGCTGTCCAGTTGCGTGCCCGCACCGTCGAACTCGACGTTCGTGACGGCGGCGTTGTCGCCGCGCACCCTGATCAGGTCGTGTCCCCGCGGCAGGGGGTTCTCCTGCTCGTCGCTCGGCAGCGGGTCGTCCCGCCGACCGATCTGCGAGGTGACGAACCGGGTGCCCCGCTGGCCCGTCAGCGCGGTGTCGTCCCCGAGCGTGGCGGGCGCACCGAAGCGGAACGTGTCGGCGCTGGCGACGACGGTCCCGCCGTGATCCGGGACGGCGTCGAAAGCGTACTGGAACGCTTCCTCGGCGTTTCGGTCGGCGGTCGTCCTATACACGACGCCCGACCCGTCGGTCACGCGGTACTGGCCGTTGCCCCGGGAGACGTGGAACATCGCGCCGGAGTGCTCCGGACCGCCGCCCAACTGTGCCGCGCCGGTTCCGGCGAACGCGCCGACTCCGGCAGCCGATCCCACTCCGGCGACGAACGACCGGCGGGTCGACCGCCAGTCGGCGACGCGCGAGACGAGTCCCGTATCGCTGCTGTCGTCTACCATCGCTCCGGTCTGTACCCGGTCCGATCATAATCCTATATAATAGTCGTCCGGATCACGACCCCCCGCTCCGTAGCCGTGGGAACCGCTCAGTACGGGGCAGCCACTCTCGGCCGTCCCTCGATCCGACCGACGACCCCTCCTGACCAACGTGGACCGGTACGTACCGCTATTGAGCCGTGTGTGCCCTACCGACCGGCCGGGAGGGAACGTACCACTACGTTCCACGATATATCAATATTACAATACTTCATGATCCCTTGGCCACTCCATTCGCGTGATGTCGGAGAAACACTCCGGACGACGGCGACGATTCCTGAAATACTCGGCGGCCGCCGTGGCGACCGGTCTGGCGGGCTGTGCTGGCGGGACCGGCGGTGGCGCGGGTGAGAGCGGCAGCAACGACGTCAGCGGCGGGGCGTCGAGGGACTCGATGCTCGCGGACGCGGCGTCGTTCGACCCCGCGGAACCGGGCTGGGAGGAGAACAACTACCTCTCGACGCCGCTGATCGACGCGGGCTACGAGCGCGGCTCCCGGACCGACCTCGAACGGATGTCGAACCGGGAGGTCGACGAGGTGCCCCACGGAGATCCCGTTCGGGACCCTCCCGAGGACGAGAGCGAGTATCTCGACCCCGATACGCTGGTGTTCACCGAGAGCCCGAGCGAGGACGTGGAGGGCCGGTACGAGGACGACTTCGAGGCCGTCTTCGACCGGATTCGCGAGGAGACCGGCAAGGAGGTCGAGTACAACCGCGTCGACAACTACGCCGCCTCCGTCGAGGCGATGCGATCCGAGCGCGCCCACATCGCCAACTTCTCGACCGGTGCGACGGCGTTTGCGGTCAACCTCGCGGGCGCGGTTCCCTTCGCGGTCGGGCTTCCCCCGGACGGCTCGTTCGGCTACCGGCTGTTCGCCACGACCCGCGCCGACGCCGCCGAGATCCAGTCCGTCGAGGACTTCGCGAACGACGACGTGCGGATGGCCCACGCGGAACCCTCCTCGAACTCCGGCCACCAAGCGCCGTCGGCGCTGTTCGACCAGGAGTTCGACGTGACGCCCGGCGAGGACTACGAGATCAACTTCTCCGGCGGCCACTCCCAGACCGCCCGCGGCATCGCCGCCGGCGACTACGACGCCGGGCCGATCTGTTCGACCTGTTTGAAGGACACCGTCGAGGGCGACAGCGGCCTCAGCTTCGACGACTTCAAAGTGGTCTGGGCCTCCAATCCCTTCCCCAACGGCCCGATCACCTACCGCTACAACCTCCATCCGGACATCGTCGAGGGGATCGAGGCGGCGTGGCTCGACTCGAACTTCGAGGGGACGGCCTACGCCGAGCGGACGGAGTACACCGTGTACGAGCCCATCGAGTACCGCCGCCACTGGTACGACATCATGACGATCCAGGGGTACAACGACGTCGAGTACACCCGGGGCGCGCTCGGCGAGTGATGCTCGAAGCGACCGACCTATCGAAAACGTACCCGACGGGCGACGAGGCGCTGAAGGACGTCAGTCTCTCCATCGAGGGGAGCGAGACCGTGGCGATGATCGGCCCGAGCGGCGCGGGCAAGAGCACCTTCGTCAGGTGTGTCAACCGCCTCACTGAACCGACGAGCGGGACCCTCTACCTCGACGGGACGGACCTGACGGCGCTCGACTCGGGCGGACTCCGGGAGGCCCGCCGCGACATCGGGATGATCTTCCAGGAGTACAACCTCGTCGAGCGGCTCACGGTGATGGAGAACGTCCTCACCGGTCGGCTGGGCTACGTCTCCGCCTGGCGTGCATTTCGGCGGGACTTCCCGCCCGAGGACGTCGAGCGAGCCTACGAGATCCTCGACCGCGTCGGTCTCGGCGACATGGAGAACAAGCGCGTCGACGAACTCTCCGGCGGACAGCGCCAGCGGGTCGGCATCGCGCGGGCCGTGATCCAGCAGCCGAAGATCCTGCTCGTCGACGAGCCGACCTCCAGTCTCGACCCCGAGACGTCGGAGACGGTGATGCGTCTCCTCACAGACATCGCGGCCGAGCGGGAAATCCCCGTGCTCATCAATATCCACGAGGTCGACCTCGCACTGGACCACGCCGACCGCGTCGTCGGCCTCCACGACGGGGAGCTCGTCTTCGAGGGGACGCCCGCGGATCTGGACGATACGGCCCTCGACCGCGTCTACCGCGGCGCGGAGCCGCCGGATTCGACGGCCTCGGAGCCGACGGACGATTCGTCTTCCGGGCCGACCCTCGGCATGCCGGAAGAGCCCGATCGATCGGTTCCGGGAGGGTTCTGACGTGGCCGCCAGCGAGCGGACCTGGCAACGACCCAGTATCTTCGGCCGCCGCGAGATCAAGTGGGGAGTCTACGCGGCCGTCGTCGGCTTCTTCGTCTGGTCCGCGTGGGGCGTCGGGGCCGATCCGTCGCGGATCTTCCGCGGACTGGGCCGTGGAGCGACGCTTCTCGGCGACTTCTTCCCGCCGGACGTGACGCCCCGGCAGACCCAGCGCATCGTCGACAAGATGATCGAGAGCGTCGCAATGGCGATGGTGGCGACGGTCACCGGCATCGCCCTCAGCGTCCCAATCGGGTTCATGGCGGCGGAGAACCTCTCGCCCAAACCCCTATACTACCTCAACCGCGGATTCATCTCGATCTCGCGGGCGTTCAACGCCATCATCGTCGCCATCCTCGTCGTGAAGGCGGTCGGGCTCGGTCCACTCGCGGGCATCGTCACGATCACGTTCAAGACGGTCGGCTTCTTCTCGAAACTGCTGGCCGAGGACATCGAGGACATCGATCCCGGTAGCGTCGACGCGGTCCGCGCCGCCGGAGCATCGCCCCTCCAGATGCTGCTGTACGGCGTCGTCCCACAGATCGTTCCGCGGTTCGCCGGGCTGTCGGTGTACCGCTGGGACATCAACATCCGCACCTCGACCGTCGTCGGCATCGTCGGTGCGGGCGGCATCGGATCGGTCCTGCTCACCGCATTCAACCGCTACGACTACCAGTACGTCTCGGCGATCCTGCTCGTCATCGTCCTGGTCGTCCTCGTCGCCGAGGGCGTGAGCGCCATCGTCCGGCGGAGGTACCAGTGATGTCGAGTGAAACCCGACGCTGGGAGCGGTTCGACCGTCGACGTCGGCTCGGCCGCACCGTCGGCTGGCTCGTCGCGCTCGTGGTCTTCGTCGGTTCGTGGCAGTTTCTCGATATGAGCCTCGTCGCCGCGGAGACGGTGCCCCGGGAAGTCAACGACCTCCTGACGCGGATGTACCCGCCCGACGTGGCGTACACGGACGAGATCGCTGCCCCGCTGGTCGAGACCCTCCACATCGCCGCGCTCGGCACCGCCGGGGCGCTGGTGCTCGCGGTGCCGGTCGCCCTGATCGCCGCCGAGAACACCACACCCAACCGCGCGACCTACTGGCTGGGGAAGGTGATCGTGACCGTCAGCCGCTCGGTGAACACCATCATCTGGGCGCTGATTTTCGTGGTGGTGTTCGGCTCCGGACCCCTCGCCGGGGCTGTCGCCATCGCCTTCCGCTCGGTCGGCTTCCTCGGCAAGCTACTCGGCGAGGAGATCGAGGAAATCGACTTCGGGCAGGTAGAGGCGGTGCGGGCCGCCGGCGCCTCGCCGGTCCAGACCCTCCTCTACGGCATCCTCCCACAGGTGAAGCCGGCGCTGGTCGGGCTGTCGGTGTACCGCTGGGATATCAACGTCCGCGACTCGACCATCCTCGGGTTCGTCGGTGCCGGCGGAATCGGCGTCCAGCTGTTCCGCTCGGTCAACGCCTTCGCCTGGCAGTCCGTGGCGATGATCCTCCTCGTCATCCTCGGAGTCGTGATCGTGAGCGAGGCCGTCTCCGCGTACGCGCGAGGGCTGGTCCGGTAGCGTGACCGTGATCCGACACCGGCACCCACCCACAGCCACATGACCTCCCGGAACACCGCCGAAACGTGCTCGATGCGTGCGCCCACGACCGGCAATCGCGCCCTCTTGTTCGACATGGACGGCGTTTTGATCGAAGGTCACGGGGTCGACGACGTCGTCCACGAGCGCGCCTGCGACGACGCAATCGCGGAATACGAAATCGAAGTGCCGGATCGCTACCGTCCGGCGCTCGCGAGCTACGAGTACGGAGATCTCTTCGTCGACGCGTGCGAGGCCGTCGGCGTCGATCCCGTCGACTTCTACGCCACGCGGGAGCGCCACAGCGCCAGGAGGATCGTCCGGCGGCTTCGAAGCGGCGAGCGCGGTCTCTACCCGGACGTCGACGCGCTCGACGCGGTCGGGGAACACTACCGGCTCGGCATCGTCAGCAACAACTACGACCCGGCAGTTCGGTCCGTCGTCGACCACCACGGACTCGACACGTTCGCGTTCGCCCGCGGCCGCGACGCGGGCGTCGACGGCTTCGCCCGCCGCAAGCCGGACCCCCACTACCTGTTCGAGGGACTGGCCGCCCTCGACGCCACCGACGGCTACTACGTCGGGGATCGAGAGACGGACGTCTTGGCGGCCGAGCGGGCGGGTCTCGACAGCGTATTCGTCCGCCGTGACCACAACGCTAACCAGGCGTTGCGTGTCGAGCCGACACACGAAATCGAATCGCTGTTCGAGCTCGTCCGTCTAGTCGGTCGGTGACCGTGTCTCGATGTCGGTGTCGGCGGGGAACGGAGCGTGCGCGCCTCCGTGTGCGGTCACCGAGCGACTACGACCCGTCCTCGTCGTCCTCGTCGGGTGCGAGCGGCGACTCCTCGACTGCCACGTAGTCGATCCGGCGCGCGCGCTCGGCGATCTCCTGCAGGTAGTCGAGGGCGACGAAGTTGATGCCGCGCTCGTTGTAGTTCTTGAACCGTCCGTCGACGAAGCCGAGATACTCGGTCTCGCCGTCGAGCGGCTCGATTTCGAGCACCCAGTCGGGACCGTACTCGTTCAGCCAGTTGGCCAGCGCGTTGTCCGTGACGGTGTCCCGGTCCAGCTCGTCGCCGGGGGGTTCGGTCGTACTCATTACCCGGAGAATGGACGGGGGTAACAAAACGTTGTTCCTCGCCGCATCGACGACGCCAGTCGTCGATCCGACTACGCCGGATCGAACAACGTCTCGCCCTCGACCATGTGCTCTTCGACGGCGTCGAGATCGAGCGTCAGGCCGAGTCCGGGCTCCTCGGGGATCGCCATGCGGCCGTCCTCGATCAGGCCGTCCTCCTCGACGAGGTCCTCCCACCACCCGAGCTGGTAGCTGTGGAACTCGACGGCGAGGGCGTTGGGGATCGTCGCGGCGACCTGCGCGCTCGCCATCGTGCCGACGGGGGAGGAGACGTTGTGCATCGCGATGGGAATGTAGTAGAGGTCGGCGTGGGCGGCGATCTTTCGCGTCTCGCGCATCCCGCCGACCTTCGGGAGGTCGGGCGCGAGGATGTCGACCGCCTGCTCCTCGATCAGTCGGCGCTGACCGTGGGTTCGGTAGACGTTCTCGCCGACGGTGACGGGCGTCGTCGACGACTGCGTGACCTCGCGCTGGACGTCGTGGTTCTCCGGCGGGACGGGGTCTTCGATCCACCAGACGTCGTAGTCCTCGACCGCTTCGAGCAACTGCTTCGCGCTCCCGGCCGTGTACGACCAGTGGCAGTCGAAGGCGACGTCCGCGCGGTCGCCGACCGTCTCACAGACCTGTCGGACGATCTCGGCCTTGTGCTCGATCTCGGGACCGCGCATGTGTCGGTTGGCGCGGTCGACCTCGTGGCCCGAGGGCACGTCGAGGTCGAACTTCAGGGCGTCGTACCCCAGTTCGGAGACGACGCGCTCGGCCTCCGCGGCGTTCGAGGCGGGTTCGGACTCGTCGCCAGCGTGGCAGTCGCAGTAGACCCGCACCGCGTCGCGGTACTTCCCGCCCAGTAGTTGGTACGCGGGCAGGTCGAGGAGCTTCCCCGCCGCGTCGTGGAGGGCGATCTCGATCCCCGAGATGGCGGAGATCACCTTCCCCGAGATCGACCCTTCGCCGGACATCTTCTGGATCAGGTGTTCGTAGAGGCGGTCGATATCGAGCGGGTTCTCGCCGATCACGAACGGCGCCATTCGGTCGATGATGGCCGTGTCGCCGCCGCCCCAGTAGGCCTCGCCCGTCCCGACGACGCCCGCGTCGGTGTAGACGCGGACCAGAATCCAGGGGTAGTTGCCGCCGACCATGGTAGTCTGAACGTCGGTGATCTCGACGTCGCGCGCGCCGCGGTCGGCCGAGAGTCCCATGGTCTCCGCCGAGAGGTCCCGCATCGTGTACTCCGCGTTCGGATCGTGGAGCGTTCGGTTGTTCGGCATACCGAGACCCCCTCCGCCCACCCACATCAACGTTAGCATCCGTCCCGCCGACCGACGGTTGGCGGTGTACGCGAGGTTCGCGCTCGCCGGTGGACGGCCGCCCGGCCAGTTACCGGCGGACGACGCGCGCCCACCTTCAAGAGGGGCGCCCGCGTGGGTCCGGTCGATGTACGAGACGATCCTCGTCCCGACGGACGGGAGCGCCGGCGCCGACGCCGCGGCCGCCCACGCCGTCGACCTCGCGAAGATCCACGACGCGACCGTCCACGTGCTCTACGTGGTCGACGTCCGCATGAGCCCGGTCAGCAGCGGGATGGACCACGACGAGGTGGTGGAACTGGTCGACCAGTCGGGCGAACGACCGACCGCGTCGGTGCTCGACCGGGCCGAACGCGCGGGGGTGTCGGCGGTCGAGGCCCTCCGAGTCGGCATCCCGCACGAGTGTATCGGGGAGTACGCCGAGTCGGAAGGAGTCGACCTCGTCGTGATGGGTACCCACGGCCGAACCGGTATCGAACACGCGCTGGTCGGGAGCGTCACCGAACGGATCGTCAGAACCCTCGACGTCCCCGTCCTGACCGTCCATCCCGAATCGGCGTGAGACCGACGCGAGGTTATTTGCGTCGTGACCACGTTTGAGGAAGTGACGGAGACACCCATGCCACACACGCTCGAAATCAGCGACGACTTGAAGGAACGCTTGGACAAGCATCTCGAAGAAGACGAGACTCACGAGGAGTTCATCGAGGAACTGGTCTCGATGTACGAGACCGAAGGGGCGTTCCTGCAGGAGGGCTACTCCGAGTGACCGCGGGCGCGTGACGCGGCGGCCGGCGCGCTCGCCGAGTCGTTCACGTTCACTCCCCGCGCGTCTCCTCCCACCCACCCGCGTCGATCAGTTCGAAGAGCTTGCCCCAGTTTTCGTCGTCCTCACTCTCCGGTAGCTGATCGCGGAGCTGTTGGAAGTCGGACCCAGGGACTTGCGCGTGCACCAGGTCGACGATCACCTGCGCGTGGTACGCGGCGTCGGCGTGATCGGCGTTCTCGAGGTCGCCGACGCGGTCGACGAACTCCCGCCAGTCGAAGCGCTGGCCGTGTTCGTGGACCGCACCGGTCAGATACCAGCGAATCTCCATCGGGAGCGACGCCGCGAGATCCTCGGCTGCCCCGGCGGGTATCCGTCGGCCGAGCGTCGACAGCGTCGCGCGGATCGCTCGAACCGTCTCGCCGGTGCCGGAGAATTCGAGCCGGTGCTGGATCGTGCCAGTGAACTCGTCGAAGTCCATACGCAGAACATGTTCGAGTGGAGACATCAATGGCGTCGGCGATTCCTACGGCGTGAGAACGAGCGACGACGCCCGTGGGCGTCACGAATCCGGGCGGTCGCCGAGCGTGAGTACCGGTCGATCCGAGAGCCGAACTACGCGTTCGGTGACGCTTCCGAGGAGAAATCGGTTGATGCCGGTTCGGCCGTGGGTGCCCATCACGACGAAGTCGACCGCCTCCGCGTCGGCGTAGTCGACGATGGCCTGGTACGGCGCCCCGCTCAGAACCGACGCCCGGATCGTCGACACGCCGGCCGCCTCCGCGCGGTCGACGACCGAGTCGATGGCTTGCCGCCCGGCCGCCTGGAGTTCGCCCAGTACCGCGCCCGACCCGTCGCTCGGAAGCACGGTCACGTCGACGACGTGGACGACGTGAAGCGCTGCCCCGGTCGCGAGCGCGAGGTCGACGGCGTGGGCGGCCGCGGCGTCGGCGCCGGCGCTCCCGTCCGTCGGGACGAGGACCGCGTCGAGGTCCCGGTCGACGACCGTCTCCTCGTGGACGGTGACGACCGGGACCGGGGATTCGCGGAGCGTCCGCTCCGCGACGCTCCCGAGGACGAACCGATCGAGGCCCGTCCGGCCGTGGGTCCCCATGACGAGACAGTCCACGTCGTGATCGTCGGCGTAGGAGAGGATGGCGCGGTAGACCGGCCCGTCGGCGTCGACGACCGCCGTCACGGCACCGATTCCGGCGGCTTCGGCGCGGTCGGCGACCGCCGCGGTGGCCCGTTCGCCGTCCACGTCGGATTCGCGGACGGACAGCGCGTGGACGTCGGCGTCGAACCGCCGCGCGAGGTCGATGGCGGCGTCTACCGCGACGGCCGCGACGTTGCTCCCGTCAGTCGGCACGAGGATGGTATCGTACATCGCACTCACGTTACCCCACCTCCGGCGGGGAAACGAATAAAACGCCGCATCTCTCTCGCGGGCAGGGAGCGGCGGATCGGTCGGGCATCACAATCTATAAGAGACGACGCGTAGACAATATAATGAAAGAACATGAACAACAGGCGTAGGGAAGACTGCCCGCTGTGTGCGCGAGCGGTGGCCGACCGGACCGAACTACGGGTTCACTTGATGGTGGAGCACCGGAAGAGCACGGTCATCGACGAGTACGTCGACCGCCTGGACCGGCGAGTCGTCGCGCCACCGTGACGGGACGGCTCACCGACCGGGCTGATACTCGCCGAACTCGTCGCGGAGCACGTTCGATATCTCGCCGATCGTCGCGTACGTCTTGACCGCGTCGACGATGGCGGGGAGCAAGTTGTCGTCGCTACGGGCCGTCTCCCGGAGGGCGCTCAGCGCGGCGTCGACGGCTTCGTCGTCGCGTTCGGCCCGAACCGTCTCCAGCCGGTCGACCTGTCGCCGTTCGTCCGCTTCGGTCACCTCCTCCAGATCGACCTCGGGTTCCTCCTCGACCTGATAGTCGTTGACGCCGACGATGACTCGCTCGCCCTCCTCGATCTCCTGCTGGCGGTCGAACGCCACGTCCTGAATCTGCCCTTGCACCCACTGTGACTTCACCGCGTCGAGCATCCCGCCGCGCTGGTCGATCTCGTCGAGGATGTCGAACGCCTCGCGTTCGAGATCGTCGGTCAGCGACTCGACGTAGTAACTGCCTGCGAGGGGGTCGATGGTGTCGGCCGCGCCGGACTCGTGGGCGAGGATCTGCTGGGTACGAAGCGCCGTCCGGACGCTCTGTTCCGTCGGCAACGACAGCGCCTCGTCCTTGCCGTTCGTGTGGAGGCTCTGCGTGCCGCCGAGGACGGCCGCGAGCGCCTGGTAGGCGACCCGGACGACGTTGTTCTCGATCTGTTGGGCGGTCAGCGTCGAGCCGCCGGTCTGGGCGTGGAACTTCAACTGCTTTGATTTGGGGTTCTCGGCGCCGAAGCGCGACTCCATGATCTCCGCCCACATCCGCCGGGCCGCCCGGAACTTCGCCACCTCCTCGAAGATGTTGTTGTGGGCGTTGAAGAAAAAGGAGAGCTGGGGGGCGAACTCGTCCACGTCGAGACCGGCGTCGAGGGCGGCGTTCACGTACTCGATGCCGTTGCCGAGGGTGAAGGCGATCTCCTGGGCCGCGGTGGAGCCGGCCTCGCGGATGTGATACCCCGAGATGGAGATGGTGTTGAACTTCGGCGTCTCCGCGGCACAGAACTCGAAGATGTCCGTGATGAGCCGCATCGAGGGTTCGGGCGGGTAGATGTAG
>Ga0207757_100613_pt1 | contig 21576 bp, 20 predicted proteins | sample A23P3SouthBayCA_2_FD_187752 | JGI IMG/M metagenome (GOLD analysis project Ga0207757, IMG submission 187752) | Aerobic enrichment media microbial communities from Eden Landing Ponds, California, USA - A23 P3 (2) (SPAdes) | ecosystem: Environmental > Aquatic > Marine > Unclassified | place...
GAACGGGGGCGCGATCATCGTCTTCGGCGCCGTCTTCTCGACGCTGACGGCGCTGAACGCCGTCGTCATCGCCTCCTCGCGGGTGGCGTTCTCGATGGGGCGGGAGGAGCAGCTCCTCCCCTCGTTCGGCCAACTCCACCACCGCTACGGGACGCCCTTCGTCGCCATCCTCGCGAGCGGCGTGGTGATGCTCGGCTCCGTGGCGCTCCCCACACAGAGCGCCGGCAACATGTCCAGCCTCTTTTTCCTGCTCTCTTTCATCGTGGTCAACGGCTCGGTGATCAAACTCCGTCGGGAGCGCCCCGACATGAACCGGCCGTACGAGATGCCGTACTACCCGATTCCGCCGATTCTCGGGATCGGACTCAACCTGATCCTGACGGGCGTGCTAGTGACGTACCTGCTCGAAACCGACGTGCTGGCGCTCCTGCTCAGCGCTGGCTGGGTCCTGCTCGGCGTCGTGGCGTACGGCATCTACACCCGAATCGGAGCGAGTGAGGAAGCGGGCGAACCGGACGAGGGAACGACACCACAGATGGACTAACCATGACACTCGACATCATCATCGCGGGCGGTGGGCGTGTCGGCTTCGAGACAGCGGTCCTCCTCAACGACCGAGGGCACGACGTGACGGTCGTCGAACCGGACCCGAACCGGTGTGACGAGATCGCCGACGAGTACGTGGCGACGGTCATTCGGGGCGACGCCTCCGATCCGGACATCCTCGGACAGGCCGACGTGGACGGGGACGACGTGATCGCCGGACTGACCGGCGAACCGGGACTGAATCTCGCCATCTGTATGGAATCCAAGGAGTTGAATCCGGAGATCCGGACAGTCGCGCGGATCGACAACCGCGATCAGGAGGGGTACGGCCGTTTCGTCGACGAGACGGTCTTCCCCGAGGGAGCGGGGGCACGCGTGGCCGCGAACGAAATCGAAGGGAGTGATGTGCGGACGCTCGCGGACGTGACGGGGACACTCGACATCATGGAGGTCCGGGTCGAGGAGGGGGCGCCGGCGGCGGGCAAAGCACTGCGATCGGTTCGCTTCCCGTCGGGCACGCTCGTCATCTCGGACGACGACGGCGAGCAGGTGGCCCGCCCGGAGACGACGCTCACGCCGGGCAAACGCTACGTGATCGCGGTCGAACCGAACGTTGCCGACGAAGTGATGAACCTGTTGCGGGGCTAGAGGATCGTCCCCACGTCGGCCAGCGAGTCGAGGACGTGGTCGGGTCGGACGTCGCTCCGTTCCAGGTCGCGGTCGTCGGTGACGCCGGTGCGGACGAGGGCCGTCGTCATGCCCGCGCGTTCGCCGAGCGCGATGTCGGTGTCGAGACGGTCGCCGACGACGAGACAGTCGCGGGGCGGAAGGTCGAGGCGGTCGCGGATCATCCGCCGGGCGGGCTTCGAGGGCTTCCCGAGAACGATGTCCGGATCGCGGCCGACGACGCCCGCGACGGCGTTGATGATCGCGCCCGATCCGGGCACGTCGCCCTCGGCGGCGGGGATCACCATGTCGGGATCGGTGCCGACGATCGTCACGTCCTCGTCGTCGCACGCGCGGAGTGCGGCACAGAGGCGGTCGTAGTCGAAAGCACGATCGATGGAGACGACGACGGTGTCCGCGTGCGTCTCGTCGGTCACGACCGTCAGGCCGGCGTCGGTCAACTGCTCGACAAGCGCCCCCTCCCCGACGACGAACAGCGCGTCGTCGGGATGGCGGTCGGCGAGGTAGGTGGTCGTGACCGTCCCGGCGGTGACGATTTCCTCGGGGTGGGCGTCGAAGCCCGCCCGGCGAAGACGCTCGGCGTACGCCGGCGGGCGCTTGGTCGGGTTGTTCGAGACGAACAGGCGGTCGAGGCCCGCCGTCGACAGCCGGTCGAGTCCCTCGGCGGCACCGGGGATCGGTTCGTCGCCACGCACCACCGTCCCGTCCACGTCGAGGACGACTCCACGATAGCTCATCGGGCGGGGTAGGGACGGGAGGTAGTTGAACTTCGCGCTCGGCCTGAGCGCCGTTAACGACTCGTTAGATCGCACAACGCGGTCATTAGTTAACGGGGTAGCAGCAGAGGGTCGGAGTATCCAGGGGGGACGCCGCCGTCGGCCGTCCCGATCCAGGAGCGAGATCATGGACGACTTCCAACTCACGAGACGGAAAGCCCTCGCCGCCCTCGGCACCATCGGCGTCGCCTCGGCGGGCGCAGGGCTGGGGACGAGCGCGTACTTCAGCGACCAAGAGACGTTCGAGAACAACCAACTCACCGCGGGGACGCTGGACATGAAGGTCGCGGCCACGGAGTACTACTCCGACTGGTCGCCCGACGAGGCCCAGTATGCGGGGATGGCGTCCGATACGGACTCGACGGATATCCGCCTGCCCCCGGGCGACAGGCAGACCGACGCCCGCGACATCGCCATCGACATCGACGGCGACAACTACGCGAACCTCTTCGACGCCATCTCGACCGACGCCGACGGGAATCCGTACAACCGGGTCAACGGCGGCGTCTCGGCGGCCGAGGATGGTGGACTCTGTGGCACCGACTCGGACGCCGATGGCCCGGTCATCATCGACATCGGCGACGTGAAGCCCGGCGACTTCGGCGGCGCGCAGTTCGCGTTCGAACTGTGTGACAATCCCGGCTACGTCTGGCTGACGGGTGGTCTTCGCGATGCCAGTGAGAACGGCAAGACCGAACCCGAAGCCGACGACCCGGACGAGGAGGACGGCGTCGTCGAACTCCTCGACGCGATTCAGGTCGCGTACGGCGTCGGCCCGATCAACGACGGCTCGACGGCCTTCGAGGACACGACCTCGGGCTTTCAGCCCGTCGAGCAGTACACGCTCCGGGAGTTCCTCGCGACCCTCGGCGGCGACGGCATCGCGCTGGACGGCGACATCGACGCCGAAAACGGCGGCGGGACCGGCGATCAGGGCTGTTTCGCGGGCGGCAACCCGTCGACGCCCGCGGTCCACGAGGTGAGCGTCGTCTGGTGGCTCCCCATCGACCACGGCAACCAGGTGCAGTCCGACTCCGTGACGTTCGACCTGGGCTTCTACACCGAGCAGTGCCGGCACAACGACGGCGAGACTGATCTGGTGGCGTACTACCCGTTCGAGGGAAGCGCGGACGACGTGAGCGGAAACGGGTACGACGGGTCGAACAGCGGCGACGTGTCGTACACGAGTGGACGGGTTGGACAGGCGGCGTCGTTCGAGCCCGGAGACGCCATCTCCGTCGGTCACGACGGGTCGCTTACCGATCTCACCGACTTCACCGCATCGGCGTGGTTCCGATCGACCGCCGACGGCAGGAGAGATCAGGTCGTGTTCGGTATCCGGCGCGGCTACGAGATCGTCTTCGACGCGACGACGACACGGGTGTCACCGGACAATTCGGTCTGGTGGGCCATCGACAACGGCACCGGTGACTGGGCGGTCAACGGAACCGGCGCCGGACCCCTCGTACTCGATGAGTGGCACCACGTCGCCCTCGTACAGGATACCGACGACGACGAGGTTCGAGTCTACGTCGACGGCTCGCTCGCTGCGACCGACGGCGGTACCGGGCCGGTGAACGCGACGACGGGTGACCTCGGGATCGGGTCGCGTGGCGATGGCTTCGGACAGTTCGTGGGCGACATCGACGACGTCCGCATCTACTCCCGCGCCCTCTCCGCAAGCGAGGTGCAGTCGCTGTACGACTCGGCCTGACACGGTTTATCGTACGTCGTTACCGGTGGTCCGCCGGATCGTCTCGGCGGACCACCGGCAAACAGGGACAATGATCCGTATGGGACGTCCCCAAACCAAAGAGCCATTTGGCCGCCGCCCTACCATCCGGTACCGTGACGAACACGCAGTTGACGCTCGTTCAGATCGACAACTACGGGCCGTGGACGGTGACGCCGGAACCGCGCCGCGAGATGGACCTCCAGACGCTCCAGTCGCGACTGTTCGCCGACATCGCGCAGTTCGTCGGCCACCGCGGCGGGTACGCCTTTTTCACCCGCTTCGACAACATGGTCGCGGTGACGAACGGGCTGAACCTGGACGACCACCGACTGCTCCAGGAGTCGACGGGCAACCGCTACCCGGTGACCGTCAGCCTCGGCATCGGCATCGACGCGAATCCCGCGGTCGCACTGGAACGAGCGACCGAAGGACTCCAGCACGCGGGGAGCGCACAGGACGGCGACCGGCGCGAGGTGTTGCACGGGACGCCGGTCTCGGAGCCGACGGCCGACGACGTGTCCATCGCCCACTTCGACGTCAACGACGCGACCGAGAAGTACACCGATCAGCTCAACGAGTTCGACTCGTTCATCGAAATCGAACAGGGCTACGCGACGCTGATGCGGTACCTCCGCGAGGAACACGGCGGCCTCTCGTTTTTCGTCGGTGGCGACAACATCATCGCTGTCACGCCCGACGTGACCGCCGCCGACTACCGGGCGGCCATCGACCACGTCGAGGAGACGGTCGGCGTCGACCTCAAGGTGGGTGTCGGGCGGGGCGAGGACGCCCACGAAGCGGGGATGGCGGCGAAGCACGCGCTGGAGGAGTGTCGACACCACGGCACGGCGGTCGAACTGGGTGGGGCGGCCGGAGAAGTCGAGAGCGAGTAGTCGTCGGCCCGGTCCGGTCTACGCTTCGATCGCCCGTTCGTCGACGTCGAAGTTCTGCGCTTCGAGGGCGTCCTCCATGGCGGTCAGGAGGCACGCGACGTTCTGCCGACGGGCGGAGTATCCCATGCAGCCGATCCGCCAGATATCGCCTTCGAGGGCGCCGAGACCGCTGGCGATTTCGATGTCGTACTCGTTCATCAGATACTCGATGACTGCGGTGTCGTCGACACCGTCGGGCACCTCGATGGAGTTCAGGCTGGGGAGCCAGTACTCCTTCTCGGCGGCGGGGTCGAGACCGAGGTTCTGGAGTCCCTCACGGAGTTCACCGGCGACCTCCCGGTGGCGCTCCCAGCGGTTCTCCAGACCCTCCTCGGCGACGAGGCGAAGCGCCTCACGGAGGCCGTAGAAGTTCGTCGTCGGTGCCGTGTGGTGGTAGTTGCGCTCGTCCCCCCAGTACTCCATGACGAGGTCGAGGTCGAGATACCAGGATCCGGTGTCGTCGTCGCGGTTCCGAATCTTCTCGCGGGCGCGCTCGCCGATGGTCAGCGGCGTCGCTCCCGGCGTACAGGAGAGACATTTCTGCGGGCTGCCGTAGGCGGCGTCGATGCCCCAGTCGTCGATGTGGAGTTCGACGCCGGAGAGCGAGGTGACACAGTCGGCGATGACGAGCGCGTCGTGGTCGTGGGCGATGTCGGTCAGGTCGGGCACGTTCGGCTGACGGACGCCGGTACTGGTCTCGGCGTGGATGAAGCCGAACACGTCGGGCTGGTGTTCGTCGAACGCGTCGGCCACGTCCGCGGGCTGGAGCGGTTCGCCCCACGGCGCGTCGACAGTCACCACGTCACCGCCGGCACGGCGGGCAATCTTGCCCATCCGGTCGCCGAAGTAGCCGTTCGTGGGCACGAGCATCGTGTCGCCGGGTTCGACGATGTTGCCGATGGCCGTCTCCATGGCGGCCGTCCCGGTGCCGCTCGTCGCGAGCGTCCACTCGTTGTCGGTCTGGAAGGTGTAGCGGAGCAGTTCCTGGATGTCGTCCATGAGCTCCAGGAAGGCGGGATCCATGTAGCCGAGCGCCTGCGTCGACATCGCGCGGAGAACGCGCGGGTGGATCATGCTCGGGCCAGGACCCATCAGAATGCGTGACGGTGTATCGAGTTCGTTCGTCTCGGGTGGACTTCTCATATCTCGGCTGAAGGCCGAGCGGAATAAAAACCTGCGTGTTCGTGGCAATATATTGTCGAAGGGATGCTTCGACGATTGCTATATGTCACCGTTGTACACGGATGGGCTACAGCAGACGCGGGATGAGTCGCCGCCAGACCACCGTCAGGACGGCGACGACGACGTACGCGCCCAGTAGAGAGCCGACGAAGTAGAGCGCGAGTCGGTCGAGCGGCATCGTCCCGGCGGAGACGGCGGCGCTGACGCTGTACGCGACGGCGAGCGCGTGGTGATACCAACTCAGAAACGCGCCCGACGTTCGAGACAGCGCGGACGAGTGGTCGGTCGAATCGGGCGGCGGCGACACCATATGGAACGTCGAGTACACACACGCAAAAGCGCGAGGGTCGTCCGCCCGACCGACGGTAGGGTTTTTATTCGCGGTGCCGAAGGGACCATCGTGTCAAGGGATCTCGTTGGGGGTGTGCGAGGGGTCGCGCCCGTCATCGCGGTGCTGCTACTCGTCGCACTCGTCGTCGTCCTCGTCACGACGGTGTCCGCGTTCGTCCTCACGAATCAGTCGGACATCCCGCCTCCCGCGCCACAGATCAGCGTATCACATTCGCTCGTGCCCGACGGGAACGAGGAGACCATCGCAGTGACGCTGGAAGGCGGGAAGCCGGTCGCTACCGACCGACTCTACGTCATCGGCTCGAAACCACTCGACATAGGCGGCGCACCAGGCAGTGGCACGCCCGCCAACGAGTCGTACGCCAGTGACCGCGAGAACTTCGTCGAGGCCTCGGGCACCAATCCACCACAGGTCGGCATCGGCGACCAGTGGGAGTCCGGCGAGACGATCTATCTCGATCCAGTCGGGACTGCAGAGGGTGTGACCGTCAGCATCTACTGGAACACCGAACCGGTCGAGGACATCAACCCCGGAACGGTGACCGGCGACGACGCCTACCTGATCGCCGAATTCAGGGTCTGAGCCGTGGCGGCTGCGACTGCCCGCGCCGTGCCGGACTACAGCATGCTGACGAACCGCCGCGACAGCTCGCGTTCACGTTTCGTTAGTGAATCGCGTTCGAGAGGCGGTGAAATCTCTCGAAACGTTTAATTTCAGAATGGGGTCGGAGGGCGGGAGTCTAGCGTTAACCCGATGCTGTCGGGCGACTTTGAAGATCGAAGACCAGTAGCGACCCATGACCGACTGCCACGTCTGCGGCTCACCGACCAACGTCGACAGACCACCCTACCGCTGTACATACTGTGGCCGACTCGTCTGCGAAGATCACCGACTTCCGGAGAATCACGGTTGTACCGGCTCCCGACTCTCGAACGACGAATCCGCTGCCGGACGGGAGCCGAAGCGGATGAATCTGGAGAACGAGCAGCTTCCGGGCTCAACGCCGAAGACATGGGGATGAAGAGTCCCGATGTGGCCATCGACGGATCGGTAGTCGGTGAAGAGGATGACGAATCAAAGTCCTCCGAGCCGTGGTGGAGTCGACTCTGGCCGTTCTGACGGGACCATTCGGTTCACCTAACGTGTCGTGGTCAAGCGTGGCTCGCGGGCGATCTCCCGACCGAGGAACTGGAAGAAGAGCAACTCGTCCGGCATACTGTGGACCTCTCATACGGAGGATTGAAGCCCGCTGAACTCGTCTCTCAATATGGCTTCCGCTTAGGATACGGAAGCACATGCGGACCCGACACCTTATCGGGGTCCGCTTCCTGAAACTCGTAGCTAACCGTCCCCGAACGCTTATCGGCGCACTACTACCACGCATGAGTACAGGCCGCGAGATTCGGCTGATCGAGGAGGCCGAGGGCGACTGGTCGGCGATCAACGAAGAGTTGAACGTGGCCAGCCAAGGCGAGACGCGCGAGGGGTCGCTGGAGATACTTGACGAAGCGGTGGCGCTGCACCAAGGCGAGATAGGCGACCCCATTACTGACGAAAATCTTCGAGAACTCGGGATCGGCTCTGACTCCGCCTCTGACAAGCCACCGATACCCGACGCCCCCGTGGTTCGATTCTGAGGAATAGTCCTGGTCCGGACGTGATTTACTAGCTGTTCTGTATGTCGTGGGTAACAAACGATTTTCGTGGGAACATTTTTTCGTCTGCCCACAGTAGACGAGAGCATGACAGAAGTGACGCTTGACGACCGAGGACGATTTACCCTCCCGAAACAGCTCCGGGAGCGGTTCGGTGATCGCTTTCACGTCGTCGAACTTCAAGACGGAATCAAGCTCGTTCCCGTCGCCGAGGATCCTCTCGCAGCACTCCGGGAAGAGTTCGACGACGTGGACAAGTCCGCGGCAGAACTTCGCGAGAGCGGTCGGGAGGAGGCGCTGGACGAGGCCGGGTCGTAGATGTACGCCGAGACGGACTTTATGCTCGCCCTCATCAAGGCCGATGATTGGCTCGGCGAGTCGGCCGAGGCGGTGTATCGGGAGCATCGAGACAAGCTGTGGACCTCGCAGTTCACCCTCATCGAACTGCTGCTGGTCGCGTATCGCGAAGATCGCGACACGGAACGAGTGGTCGCGAACGCCGTCGAACTGCTGGAGGTTCGTGGGGATGTCGACACGGTACTGGCCGCCGCGAGTTACGTCGAACAGGAGGGGTTGACGCCTTTCGACGCACTTCACCTCGTCGAATCTGACGGTGACACCATCGTCTCCAGCGACAAAGCGTACGATGGGCTTGCAGCACGGGTCAAACTCGAAGAGCGAGCGACCGCTGACGACGAGTAAGCTTATTCTGCAGCCTCCGGCTCGAAGTTCATCACCAGACGCTCGCGCGCTCTTCGCCGATCCGGTCTTCCCGTTACCCATGAAGTGATTCTCGTCCCGGCCGACGGCGTGGTACTCGTCGAGACCGTCGGGAAGCTCGGAGTACGAACAGATCCAGTAGGCGTCAAGCGCGTCGTGGTCGATGGTGTCGCTCACGCCCGCCCCCTCCCGTCGAGGTCGCGGTCGTAGGGACCACGCGCGACGAGCAAGCGCACCTGCTCGCGCTCGAAACACTCGCCGCTCTTCCGGTCACGCAACTCGTGGAACACGCCGTCGACGCCGTCGAGATACGCCAGTACACCCCGGAGATCATGTGGAACACGATCGGGAGGTGCGCCTCACGGTCGTCGACGACGATCCCGCCGCGATCGAGGGGTTCGATTTCGAGGACTGCACCCGGAAGCGGGCCAGTGAGGTTCGACTCGATCATGCCGGAGGGCTCCCCGCCGCGACGGAAGCCGAACGCCTGCATGTCCGCGGCCGCGCTCACGGCCTGTTCGAGCGAGCCATACTGCTCTCCGTGGAGCCACGTGACGGCGTACTCGTCGCGGCGGTCGACGGTGGCCGTCCCGTCGTCCGAAGGCTGGATTCGGATGAGTTCACCGTGGGCGTGTTTCAGAACGATAGAGGGCTTTCGGGGATCGGAACGACGATGCTGGCGCGGTCGAGGGGGAGGATTACGATGCTGCTCATGACACACTGTCCGCGAAGAGGGGATTGGTAAAACTGGTAATCCAGAAGCGGGATGAAAGTGAAAGTGAAAGTGAAAGTGAAAGTGGAGACTAGACTTTTGTGATGCGGATATGATTTTGTCTTGAGATGCTCGAAGAAGGCTTGTCGTATCCCCTTCGCGGGGATAGCGCATTGGGTCGGTTCGTAATCGGCGGCGTACTGGTATTCTTTTCGTTCCTCCTCATCCCGGCCATCCCGCTACTCGGTTATCTCACGGAGGTACTCGGCTCCGCAGCACGGAACGAAGAGGAGCCGCCAGCCTTCGAGAACTGGAGCAATCTCTTCGCGATCGGTGTCAAAGCCTTAATTGTCAGCATTATCGTTGGCATCATTCCCCTCATCGTCCTCGGTGTAAGTCTCAGCTCAACCATTGCCAGCCTCGCAAATCCGGATTCCGCTGGTCTCTTCGCTGGTGTCGGATTAGTCGGCCTCTTCGCGAGCTTCCTCGCGTTTCTGATCTTGTACTACCTCCTGCCCGCTACGCTTACGAATCTGGCTTTAGGGCGGACGGTCGGTTCAGCGTTCGATGTCGACAATCTGAGTCGGACACTCCTTAGCTTGGATTACTTCCTCGCGTGGCTCATTCCGTTCGTTATCGCCATCGGTGTGAATCTCCTGACGGCCGCGCTCGTCGCCGTGACCTTCGGTCTGGGTGGTCTCCTCGTGCCCTTTATCCAGTTCTACACCAACGTGGCGATCTTCTACATGTTCGGGCGAGCGGTCGGTGCGAACATCGAGGTGAGCGAGTTCTCTGGGAGTTCAGCATCGGTTCCGACATGAGGGGAGGAGCACAATCGAATCTCTCAACTGCTCGCTACCGAATTTGCGGATACATGGTCAAACTCAGTTCACTCGTACTCAGCGACTCGGCCTGATCCGGTGTCAGGTTCCGCTTCATGTTCTCCAGATTCCCGTGGGACTCCACGAGGTGCCGGAGCGCAGCGCCGATCGCGATCACGATCACGTCGCCGACATCGAGCTCGCCGGGGTCGGGGATGTCGACGACGCTCAACGCCCATCACCCCCGTCAGTCGCCACCGCTTGCGGTGTTTGCTTGATATTCTTCCCGCCGCGCGGGAGGTGATCGGGCCGTCGAGGACTGTCAGTGTAGTGACCGTATTCTTCGACGCCCGAGGAGGATTCAGTACACCGAGCCCCGCAGATCGGACAGCGGAACTCGTTGTCGTTCTCGGTCCCGAGTTTGGTGCGCTTCCGTCGGCGGAGTTCCTCGGCGGTGATCCGGTCGAGATCCGCGGTGTGCTCGATACCGCCGTCAGGAATCAGCCGCCGCTCGGGTTTACCTGTAGTAAGCGTATTGCCGGAATGCTCCGGCAAGAACTTCCGGAATACTTTTTTACAGAATGGGGTCGGAGGGATTTGAACCCCCGCACCTCCGCGCCCTCTGCCGATTAGGGCGCTTCGGTGAACCACAACGCACCGCAATTCCTGATACCTGAATCGCCTCGTTCGTTTCAGAGGTTGAGTCGTCGCGGTCGTGACCGATCATGGAATTCAATCCAAGCGAAACCCACGACCCGAGCGAAGTAGTCCCACTACGGAAAGCCCGACGCGACTTTCTCCAGTACAAACAACAAACGCAGAAAGAGTCCACGGCAAGAGCCTACAAGTACCCCACGAAGAGCTTCATCCAGTTCTGTGAACAGCACGGGATCAAAGTGACCGGCGACGTATCCAAACGGACCGTTGCGACGTGGACAGACAAACGGCGAGAAGAGGTGAAACAGATAACCGTTCACAATAACGCCAAGCACCTCCGGGTGTTCCTCAAATGGATGGGCAACCGGGAACTGGTTGAGTGGGGCCTTCACGAAAAGATGGAGATCCCGAACCTCTCTGAAGACGACGACGTGAACGAAGACGTTCTGCGAGTTGACCACGCCGAAAGCGTCTTAGAATATCTCGATACCTACCACTACGCCAGTACCTACCACACTCTCTTCTACCTCATGTGGCACACCGGGTGTCGAATCTCCGGGGCAATCGCGCTCGACGTGGATGACTTCAACCCGAGCGCCCATCAAGACAACATCCTGAAGATCAGGAACCGGAAGAGCAAGGGATCGGCTCTCAAGAACGGAAACAAGGGAGAAAGAGACGTTACGATCTCGGACGGACTATCGGACGTTATCTCCGACTACCTCGCTTCTCGCCGTACAGAGAAAGAAGACCAGTACGGGCGGGAACCGCTCTTTACGGTGCCGAGTGGGAGGCTCTATCGCCAGCGAGCCTACAAGAACGTTGTCGCCCTTACAAGGCCCTGTGTGTCGGGGGGATCGTGCCCACATAACCGAGAGATAGAGACGTGTGAAGCGGCTCAAGACAAAGAGCAGGCCCCGTCATGTCCGTCCTCTCTGTCCCTTCATCCAGTTCGTAAGGGTTCGATTACGAACCACATCAACGAGGGGTGGCCGAAAGAAGCACTCTCCGAGCGCGTTGACGTGTCGGTAGACGTGTTGGAGAAACACTATGACTTCCGGACCAATGAGCAAAAGCGGCAGAATCGTAGGGAGTTCCTACACGAGTAGCGAGTCACTTATACCTCCTCGTCTCCTTTGTAAAAGAGGGAGCAGTTACTCCGTGTATCATCCGTTGTAGCGTTTCGCTTCTCCTCTATCTAACTATGAGCGACGCAAGAGACACATCTACCGACGTAGCAGAATTTGATGGTCAACAGGAATCCGGTATCAGCGAGAACGCGAGAGAACAAAATTCAGGCTCTTCCTTGAGTACCGAATCTATTAGAGAGCGGCGTGATGAGGTGATTGAACAGGCATTCTCTGTAACCAACCCGGTCTTGATTGAGGCTCTACCCTCTACCGGGAAGAGTTACGGTCTAATTGAGTGGGCAGACACAACCGGGAAGCCTCTTACCGTGTTCACGTCTCGCATCGAACTGTACAAGCAGTATGTCGGTTGGTGCGAGAAGAAGGGATTATTTCCCGGTATTCTTCCCTCACTATTCCGTGATTGTGAATCTGCTAATGGAAAGTATAGAGCATTCTTCAAAGAATACCACTCAAAGGGGTTGTTTCCCCGAGAGATTCACGGGAAGGCGGAGAGTCGGTTCGGGACTCTACCCTGCCAACAGAACGGCGAATGCTCGTACTTTGAAAAGAGAAATTTCGACCCGGAGGAGTATGATGTACTAATTGGCCATTACAAGCACGCTCACGTCGCTGAATACGTTAAGGGTCGGTTTGTTGCCTTTGACGAATTCCCTAACGAAGATTTCCTTCACGAATTCTCTGCGGGTGAAGTTAACAAAGCCGTGAGCAATTTCCTACAGCAAAATCCGGAATTACCGTTTAACCGCGCAAAACGGCTCAAGCGGTATAGACACTACTCTACTCAAAAGAGAATTTGGCTTGAATGGTTCGAAGAAAATGAATCCAAACTCCGCCGTGACAAGAAGGCGGTTCTATCAGATGAAGGTGATTCCGCACATTGCGATGCAGGGGCGATGACATATGCTATTCTCGCCAGCAAGGAACTTGACAACGGGTGGGAATACACCGAATTGCCGAATGGACGGAGGGCAGTCCGAGATCCCGAGGGTGAATCGCTACATCTGCTAACGCCACCAAATCTTGAGAAGGCCGAGAGCGTAGTTGCCTTGGACGGCACTCCTACGATGCCACAGTGGCGTCTCTTGTTGGGTGATGGGCTTCAGCGAGAACGTCTACTTTCACAGGAAGAAAGGCAAATCTACGTTCAAGATGTGCAGAATCTCCGGTTCGTTCAGACAACCCCATCTACGAAACCTTACTCAAATCAGACCGGGAAATACGTCACACCAGAACTTGATGTAACACTCTTAGAAGGAATTAAACTAAGAGAGGGACGATCTCCTGCGCTCATCACGACCAAGAGTGCATTCAGACTGTATAGAGAAGAGGAAGTTGGGAACATTATTTCAGCAAGAGATCACTATGGGAATCTAAAAGGCACAAACGACTTTTCCAAGACACGACTCGGAGTCGTTGCCGGAAGCACCCACTATGGCGATCCATACGTCGAAAAGTGGGCGGCTCTATACGGAGAGTCTGCAAAGCGAAGAGAAGGTACGGCAGGAATGGATGTTGACTTCGGGCCGTTAGGAAATAAGATCGTCTATGGCTTCCGTGAATTGGAAGTCTTGCAAGCGGCTATGCGATTCGGACGCGATGGAGGGGGTGCAACTATCTACGTCCACACCGCCGCCCTACCCGAGTGGGTTCCGGTTGAGAAGAGGCTGTCAAGCACGGCTATTGAGCGATGGGATGCTGGAAAGGAGGGGATGAAGCAGATCCTTACAGCCTTGGAATCAAGCGGGAAGTCCGCGTGGAAAACAAAAGAGATTGCCAGTCAAGTTGAGATAACAGGGAGGCAAGTAAGAACTCATCTGAACAAACTCGTTGAGTATGGACAATTGGAACGGAGTCAAGAGGGCCGAGGATACCTCTGGACGGACGTTGCCCTTGATCAGATCGGTGAGAGGGGACACGTTGACTTCTCTGACACGATAGAATAGATCTGGGATTTTTTTGCGGAAGTCCGGCATATTATAGTCTATATGGTAGACTTCCGGAACTCAAAGAAGCTGAAAAGATCATCCATTAAGCGCACACCCTTAACGGCGGGAAGGTAGCTTATTGCTGTAGTTGTACTGTAGCTGTATGCTGTGCTGTAGTTGTACTGTAGCTGTATGCTGTGCTGTGTGCCGTGCTGTAATTCATTAACCGAGGGAAGGCGGCTTATTGATTAACCTAACGAACAGCACAACCACAGCACTGCTTACAGCACAACGCCGTTACAGATACCGTTAACAGCATAATTATAGAGAATTCTTTAGCAGATAGGAACATCTTTTCCTAGCATATAGGGTATCCATCACAGCTGTCTCGCGTCTCGCCCGCGTGGAAGGAGCTACTTCAGCTTGCTTTCTAACTCTTCGACACGCTCTTCATCAATCTCTCCTGTCAGGGAAAGAGCTTCCAGCAATTCTTTGCTGCTCCTGTGGATGTGGGTATTACTATTACTGTCGATTAGATTTTCAAGACGGGTGAACACCTGCTCTTCTTGCCCATAGAGACTATCAAACGTAGCCACTTTCTCAATCAGAGTGGCAACCTGCCTATCGTTTAGATTACTGCTCCTGAAGTTGTTTGATAACCGTTCAACCACTTTTCCGCCGTCCTGCTCGTCAACCGCACCTTCCTCAGAAAGACTGCTGAACACGTCAACTAATGGGAACAGCCGATTGGACTGAATATTCCCTTGAAGCTCCGCTAAAATCTGCTCCTGCAGATTCCTCGCTAATATAGTCTTACGCTCATCCTCAAATCGGCCCTCAAACTCGGTGTAGAGTTTTTTGAACGCCTGATGGTGCTGCCGATCTCCTGAAAGCAGAGAACTGAGACGCGTAATCATATCCTCTTTCTCTGTCCTGCCCAAACGATCATAAACCGCAAATTCAGCTCGCAAGTACGTCTTCTGCTGATTAACATTGTTAGTCCGCTGAATTTGCGCCCGACATCGCTCTAAGACCGTGTCTTGAACCGGCCCAAACCGATCAGGGTACTCAGCCAAAATCTTAGCAGCTAACAGATTCTCTTCGCCATCATTCTTCTCAGAGAGTGATTCAACCAAGTCATGCAGCCGTTTATCATACTCTTCAGGGATCGCCGGGATCAAGGTACCAAGTATGAAGTCATCGTTACTTATCCTACCGGGGATCTGGCTACAAATACTATCAACAGCATCTTCATCGCTAAAGACGGGAACCTCTGATTTCTCAATCTGTTTGACGACCTGCCGAATACTGCCTTCGCTCCAGCTACTGAAGAATCCCGCAACCCACTCCTTACAATCTTCCTTCGTCCCTGCACTATACGAGTCATAGAACTGGAGAGCAACCTGGGCCAATTTATGCAACTGCCCGTTCCTCGACGAAACCCGGTTTCTCAGAGCATCGAAGAGCTGGTCGCCCGTCTCTCTTGTAACTTGACCCTCCAACCTACCCAGGTACTTGTGAAGTTCGTCATCATACTGATTCAATTGGTTGTTGTCAACTTGGCTCTGCAATTCCAAAAGCCTCTCAACAAAGTGTTTCCGGCCTCTCGGCTCCGCCTGACTATCCAACCTCATATATGGCTCAGTACCTTGGAACTCATTCCGGTTACTTTGCCACGATGTAATATCGGCAGCCTGCCTCAGCAACTCCGGATTGGCCAACGCCTTCGACTCCTCGTTCTCCGCCAAGAGTTCTAGCGAACGATCAAACCCGCCCTCAAGCTCCAAGAGGGTAGTACAGAGGCGATCACTGGCCGCACGGGGAACACTCGCACCATACTGGACAAACTCCTTCAAAACATTCTCCCTCAGATTTCCATCGGAACTCGCCTCCTCCGCATACCTAACAAACACCTCTTGCCGATTTTCATCCGGAATTTTTAGCAATACGGGGAAGAACTCCTCTGGATCAAAGTCGGAGAAATAATCTTGAACAGGTTCGAGAACAAGGTACCTTCCGAGAACTTCCGCGACATTACTTTGATGCTCTTCGTCAAATGCATCAAACACAGTTAGAACCGTAGCGACAGTAGTGAACAGAGGTCTAAACCGCCCCTCCGAAACGTAACTATCTAAGGTGCTATCAATTGCTTGGAGGTAAGGTGCAATAGACTGATCGTCTTTACGGATCGATTTTATTTTGTTGCGGACATCACCCTCCTGTCTTGTTTTAAGATTCTGAAGGAAGGTCTCAGCATCACTAAGATCACTTAGGAACGACGGTTCACCGAGACGTAGGAATGGCTGAGGATTGTCCACCCGGTAAGGAATCGTGGATCTCAAAAATTTCTCAAGACGTGACTCACTATCGGTAGAGCCGTTCTCTTTTCTCAGGAGCTTTTCAATTCTACGTTTACGGTCATTATCCGATAGATTTCCTCGGAAATCCTCTCTAACGTCTTCAAGCAGGCGAGGATCATTTTCTAACTCTGAGTAGAACTCTGGGAAATCCTCCTGTAGAACCATAACCTTCGCTAAGAAATCGAGATGTTTCGTTAGCGCCCCTTCATCGAGATGATCTTCCTCTTCGATTTGCTCAGCAAGCACGCGGAGCGTGGTCAATTGATTCAGGGACTGCTTGATCCGTCGAGGGTTTTTGACATAGGCACTGGTGATAACATCAATAACCTCCGGATCAAACGAGTCTTCGAGATTATCGTTCTTACTTTTCGCGTATTCCTCGATATCTTCAGGAATAAAACGGGGGATACGGAGATGTGTCTGGAAGAATTTTCTCAAGAACTCTCGTCCATGTTTCTGAGATTCGAAATACTCCCCTCGCTCATCAATCGATTCGATATGGCTTTGCAGTGCCTCATCGTCACAAGGAATGATGTAAACACATTCTTCGTGCTCCAAGAACGTCTTCAACGAAACAAGGACGTCATAGACCGTCTCGCTTTCACATCGATCTAAGTTGTCGATGGAAATGACGACCCGGTCCGCATCCGTCTCATCAAGAATTTCCTCAAACAGTTGTTCGTAGGCACCAGACCACTCCCTACGTGGATATACGAACTTTCTCTGAAGCGTGTCAGTCGCATTCGACAACTGCTTCGCCATATGAAGCAGCAACGGCACTAAAGCCACGGTCAAGATACCAGCCCCAATCTGAGGGGAAACCCAAATACTAGCTACGAGAGATAAAAAGCCGATTCCGACTATAGTCCAAGCGACGTACTTCTCCTCATGGAAAAAGTGGCTTAGAGTCTCTCGTGTTGATCTTTCATCTCGGACACGGTCCGAGGCTTCCTCAACATCATACAATTTGTCAGTAATCTTTTCCTCGCCTAAGACTGCTGGATTCTTTTTGTCGTCGGTCTGCCCTGTCTTTTCCCCTATGGCCTGGTCCAAGTTCAACAGTAGATCTGTTCTGATAGACTCCTCTGCATGTTTCCAGGCATCAAATTCAACACAGACGTAATCCGATTCTGAATCACGTAATCGGGAATACAGCATTCGGATAATTGATGTTTTTCCCGATCCCCACTCACCGAAAACACCGATGTTCCAAGCTGGATCGGCGTTTTTCACCATTTGCTCCAAAGTATCTACGTATTCTTTGTGACGGAATTCATCCTCACTAATTGATTCTATCGGAGAATCAGAGAGAAACTTGTTTTTGCCGTCCTCCGCAGCCATACAAGCCAATGGGAAACCCGAATGATAAATATCCAATGCAAAGAGTCTCTTTCGGCAAACGACCCGGCCATTGAGAGAGCAGGCCAAGTATTAAGAGATTGAACTGAGGTATCTTGTTCATAATGTTTGAGGAAATGAGTGTAGAGGACCAAGTTTCCTATCTAAAGGGGAGTCTACCCCTCAAGCAGTTCAATAACGTTGTTGACGGTCAAGAGAACTATACCGAACAGACTGTTAGAGATCTCGTCCAACAAGGGAAGAAGACGATTTCACTCCAGATGCAAGAAGGAAGAGATCTCTGGGAACATCTCAAAGAGTCAGAGGAAGTGAGAGAAGATGGAGAGTTGATGAACAGATCTTACCGAGAGCTGGCGTATTATTCGGTGGCGATGGGGAACTCGGGATTAGAAACTACTCCTGTTCCTTTTGAATACAATTCTCAACACGAGATTGCACAGCTCATAGAAAATGAGCAGCACAGCGTGGAGCAGTTGCGCGAGGCAATCATTTCCAACGGAAGTGAAGACATTGAAGCTGCCTTTTCAGAAGTTGGCCGAAACATCTGGGACGTCCTCGATGAGTATCCCGAGATCAGACTTGCATATTTCGAGGATCAGGATCATCTCTATCTTGAGTTTTGGGTGAGAGCTAAGACGGATCGGGAGTTCCACGAACGGAAAGGAGAATTCTTGGAGTTCCCGGTCCTGCGAAAATTGGACTGCCGAGTACACTTTGACGACGAAATGATCGAGGTCCGAGGACGAAACGAGCGAAACAAGGACAGAGAACTCGTCTTAGAATACATAGAACACCTATTCGGCAACGCCACAGCTCTGAACATCTTAGAAGACGATTTAGATATTACAGACGACACCATCCGCTACTTTATGGACCTCCCAGAGTTCGTGGAACTCCCTCACTCCAGTAAAGCAGGTACTGCCCGCTCCAAATGGACTTCCGATTCAGACGTCAGACAAGATTCAGAATACCCAGACCACAGGCCCCACAACCACGGCAACATGGTATTCAACATAGACTCTATCGGCCGAATCAGCTTCCAACTCTCAGCGGACAACGACTCATTCCGGGTGTTCAAGCACAAAATCACGCCAGAGGAGCATCGGCAAGTAGTCGAATTCATATGGAGAAACATCAATGCCGCAAATAACTGAACAAGATTTCTCCGATCCCTCAACAACTCTATCTCTACTCGAAAAGGGACTACATGGTGGCTTCCTAAGCGAGGACTCACTCACCGAGGAAGAAACCGAGTTGTGCAAGCAGAAGGAGTGGATCGAGCGAGTTAACAAATACAAATGTAGCTCCTGCGGGACGTGGCACAAGGCACCGCCAGGAGAGGAGCGTTGTCTTAGAACACAGGAACCAATAGAACCGAGAAAAATCCAACTAGGTTTTCGGGTGATAGCAGACGAGAGTCTTGATTTCGACCTCGATATTGATTACGAGTTGTTCGTTGAGGAAGCCTCTTCTGCAGTTGATACCGCAACACTCCCATACAAATCGATAGTTTTCCTCCCAGACACAAATGACATAGTGTTCTCAGACCGAGCTGGAAGCACAGTATTTCTACCACTAGACGTTCTCGCCTCTTTCACCGATGGGAAATCTCGGAATGAGATTCTGTCCGAAATCACAGAGAAGAGAAAGCGCCTGGTTGACTGGGAAAGATTAGATGATGGTGGAGGCGATTTTGAGGAAATCATATTTCGACTTGTAAGCCGTGACGACAACTATTTTAACGAAAGCTGGGGCGGCAGCGGACCCGACCAAGGCAAAGACGGATTCTGCTCCATCAACCTAGGGGGAAGGGAAACCCGGGTCCTAGTGCAAGCCAAATTCAACAATAATGGGAAAGCGGAGAACAGTGATCAGGTTGAGAAGTCTTGTAGGAAGGCAGAAAGGCATGATTGTCGTGGAGTGATTATTGGAACAGTCAAGACCAGTGGAGATCTAGAATCTGAATTCGATTCTGGTGCACTCCATACTCGAAGCGTGAACTATCTCCGGATTTGGGCAGGACCCGAAATCAAAGAGAAGCTGTCCAAACACCCGGACATAGTTGCAGAGTACTTCTTAGAATAAGTACGACCCCGACAAGGCAGACGTTTGCAGCGTTGCGAGACGAGGTGACGGACCTCCTCATCGAATAACAGATGAATAAATTACCATCGGGTATGGATCAATGCAGCCCACTCCGGTGGAGGAGTAATAGATCGGTTTTGCGCCACAGATCTCGCTGGTCAGATCTAAAGCAAACCTCGCTATCCTGTATTGGTCGGGGGGTCAACGAACGACAAGGGATCATTAGCGGCAAGAAGGCCGCTCGAAAGGCTTCGAGTAATGATCTGGATGACAGACACTATCCAAGCCGCCTTCCCACCGTTTACGAATCCCAACGAGTAGATCGAGAAGCCCCCCTGATCTCGCTCAATTTCAGATATTTTGTGAGCAGGCGACGTTGTCCACCGGCGGTTGCAGATTGATGTATGTAACAACCGGGGAGCCACCTTCTCGCCGTTTCACCGCTCGGTTGCGTAGTACCAGTTATTATATCGACGTTCAATTACGTTCAAGGCTCCGTCAATGAATTCTGAACGAGGTACGCCACGATCTTCAGCCTCCTCAAAGATACACCGAACCCGCTGTGCAAACGGGGAATTTCCGGTAACAGTTCCGTCCTGTGAGATCGTGGCGATTATCTCGTAAGAGTCGGAGTCAGAGTTGAATTTTCGCACATTAAACAATGTGAATGATATATTCTTTAGTTTGGACTATATTTCGTCCATTAGCGAGTCTTTCTTATCCTCAAACTCTGCTTCTGAAATCAGCCCTCTCTCATTAAGATCTGCTAATCGCTCAAGTTTATCTAACGCAGTCTCTTCATTTGGAGCTGCTTCAACAGAATCAATTTCGTTCTTTCTTTGACGAATGTAGTCCACAGCTTGATTCGCTATTTCTGGATCACTCGCTGCGACGCTAACTTTGTATGAGTGTCCTGCGGTCTCAAGCCGAATTTGAGAAGTCATACGACGCTGAAGAGAAACCCCGATTATATCGGAATACGTAATAGTATATTGACTCGTCTTGCTCGCCATTGATTCGGCAAACATCACTATCTTCTCATCTGTAATCATAAGTTGACTCTGGAAGCCCTCATCGTTGTCATCAATATCCAGATCAGATCCTTCAAGAAAATAAGCGAGATACTCTCCTTCGTCCAGTCGGTCTAACGGCGCCTTCCCAAGCCTCTCCCGGAGAAGTTTCCATGGCTTCACAACATTCCTCATTTCGTCAATAACTTCTTTCGCGTCTTCCTCATCGTATTCTTGAGTATAAGTCGCACCCTCAAGTACCGCTACCCCCTTTTCGAATTCGTCTATAGCCTTGTCAAAGAATCCCATATCAGAATTCTCACAAAGATAATGTATTAATCTGCCGCCCAATCCGGTATTCTTGACGGCTAAAGATTATATTTTTGTCACTTGTATGGAGGGCTTCAGAAGAACGAACCACAAATGAGCTAAATTCAGCGAATATCATTATCGGCAGGAAGTGTCCTGCTTGTGGTCGCACTCGTAGCGAGATAGCGCGACGAGAAATCATGAAGCGGCTAACCGACGAGTGAGAAAATACCCTCGGTGAGAGGGGCACGGCGCTACCTCAAGCTTCTTCAAGCCCGTTCCTGCCGATAAGAGATTTCTTAGAAAACACCAGTGAAATTTGCTTGTTCCGGTTCCGTTAGGCGCTCTCGGCGTGAAATCCTATTCGACCGCAAGACGGCTTGGGGGACGAACGGCAGGCGTTACAAATCAAACGCTAAAATCCGTTCGTCTCTTTGGACGGGTGAGGCTAAACAAGAGTCTTAGGGGCTAACGGTGCTGTTCACCGAACGAAGTGAGGTAAGTGGGGTCGGAGGGATTTGAACCCCCGATCGACTGATATCTCCGGTTGCGCCTCGGTACTCCAGAGGGTCGTCGTCGCGCGGCGATGATCAGTCGCGCGC
>Ga0207757_100615_pt1 | contig 21546 bp, 22 predicted proteins | sample A23P3SouthBayCA_2_FD_187752 | JGI IMG/M metagenome (GOLD analysis project Ga0207757, IMG submission 187752) | Aerobic enrichment media microbial communities from Eden Landing Ponds, California, USA - A23 P3 (2) (SPAdes) | ecosystem: Environmental > Aquatic > Marine > Unclassified | place...
CTGAGACTCCTTGGCCACGTCCTCGCAGACGCAGAGTTCCTCAGGGAGCCCGCACGTCGAGCAGACTTCCGACATTACAGCGTAAAGCTACTGGATGGGACTATTAAACAGTGTCGGGACGCTCCACCGGATAGCGATCCGGCGCCGGGTCGGCTGGATCGCACACGTCACGAATCCCCCCGCCGACCGACGAATGGCCGGGTCGGGAGCGTCCGCTCCCGAACCAGTTCGTCCACGGCGTCGGTGGCGGCGTCCGCAGTCGAGCGGTCCACGCCATCGCCGTAGCGAGCGCGTTCGTACGCCGCGAGCACGCACCGTGCCCGGTCGTCGGCCGTCACGCGCCGGACGTACGCCCGCGGCGTCTCGCCCGTCCGCCGAGGGCGCTCCTGGCGTTCGAGCAGGTAGGCGAGACGCTCGAACGCCCGTATCGTGTCGGCGTCGGGGTCACGACGCGGCCCTCGGCGCCGGAGCCACACCGCTCGAATCGCCCGCCCGCCGGCGCCAGTCCGGCGGATGGCTGCTCCCACGCCGACGAGGACGACGCCCCAGAACGCCAGCGTCTCCGTCGACGGCAGCGTCGGCCCACTGTCGGACGGTTCGCTCGCCGTGGTGCCGGTGTCACCGAGTGCGCTCGGCTCGCCGGCGCCGGCGGAGGCGTTTCCGGTGGGTGTCGGCGTCGCGTCGGCGTTCGACGCCTCCTCGCCGCCGGTGGGCGTCGGCGTCGGCGTCGACCCGCCGGAGGTTTCGGTGTCGACGCCCGATTCGCCGCTCTGGCGGGCGTCGGTGAGGCGGGCCCGTTCCACGGATTCGCGGGGGGCCGCCGGCGTCGGGTCGAACCGGACCCACCCCTCGTCGGGGACGTACACCTGCACCCACGCGTGGGAGTCGAGGCCGCGCACCACGAACTCGTCCTCGCCGACGCGTTCGCCGGACGTGTAGCCGGTGACGAACCGGGCGGGCACCCCCTCGGCCCGGAGCATCGTCACCATCGTCGTCGCGAAGTACGTGCAGTAGCCGGCGTCCATCTCGAACAGGAAGGCGTCGGCCACGCCGCCCTCGGGTCGCTCGACGGTCAGCGAGTAGCGCTTGGTCGACTCCAGATAGGACTCGACGGCGACGGCCTTCCCGTACGGCGTCTCGGCGTCGGCGGTCACGTTTGCCGCCCGCGCGGTCACGCGGTCGGGCGTCGACGCCGGAAGTTGCGTGTACTGGTCGACCACGCCGTCGGGGTAGTCGGTCCCTGCCGCACGGAGTTCGTCCGCCGAGGTGTCGGGCACGCGGCTCGTCACCGTGTACGATTCGCCGGCGTTGATGGTTGTCGTCGGGCGGATGCCTCCCTGTGGCGTGACGCGGACCCGGGTGGTGGGGAGACCGCTAATCGTCGTCGGCCGCCACGCCGCCGGCATCGCCCCCAGTTCCGTCTCGGCGGTCACCGTCTGCCGGAGTTCGCGTCCCCCGCCCGGTGGGCCGCGTAGTCGTCCGACGTACGGGTCGGTGTCGCCGGATCGGACCCATCCCGTGCCGGTGTATCGGTCGTACGTCGCCGTCGTCCAGTACGTGTCGTCGGGGCTCTCGACGGTGAACTGCACCTGCGGCGAGAGCCTAATCGTCCCGACGACCCGGACGCTGTCGCCCGCCTCGACGAAGCTGGTCACGCCGGTCGGTGAGGCACGATCGGGGAGGACGGGCCCCGCCCGCGCCGTCGGTGCCAGCGACAGCGTCGACGCGACCACGATCATCACCACGAGGAGGATGACGAGCGTGTCCACCTGGGCCGCCGTCCCGCCGTGGCGGTCGAGGGTGCCGAAGCCGACGACGCCCGACGCGCCGACGACACCCACGAGCGTCGCAACCGTCCCCGCGTCGCCGGTGAGGACGAGGAGGATCAGGGCCGTCCCGCCGACGAGGACGCTCCCGACGTAGTGCCGACGGACGGCCAGATACCACGAGAGGAAGACGGGCGCGGGAGCGACCGACAGCGCCCAGACGTTCGCCTGCGTCAGCCGGAGCACCGACAGGCCGGTGAGCAGGGCAACGGTGTCCGAGAGCACCCGGGCGGGCGAGAGCAGCGCCCGCTGACTCGCCGGCACCGAGAGGAGGTACACCACGCCGCCGCCGACGACGAACAGGACGGTCAGAAACAGCGCCGTCCGCGCCCTGAGGACGCGCCCGACGACGACGGCGAGGGTCGCACAGCCGAGTAGCACCGCCAGCATGGCTCGTGATCCGCCCACCACGTCCGTCACGTGGTAGAGCACGCTCCCGTACGAGGCGGTCAGGGCGACGAGACCGGCGAGGGCGACGAGGCGGACGTCCGGGTCGACCGGGAGCACCCCCGATCGATCCGCGGCGTCGACGCTCACGCCGGCACCTCCACGGGACGTTCGGCGTCGGTGGCGGTCGGATCGTCGTCCCCGACCGACCGGCGCCGACCCGGATCGAACGAAAGCGACTCGCCGCCGACGCACACCGTCGTCCCGTCGTCGGTCGCGCGGATCGCCACGTCGGCGTCACGGTCGGTCACGTGGCCGTCGCCGGCGCGAGCAAGGTGAGCGAGCAGTCGTCCGGTCTCGCCCGGGGCTACCGTCACGCGGCCGGTCGGCGTCGCGAGCACCACGCTCGCCCCGTCGGCGAGGAGGGCGTAGCCCACGGTGGCGGCCGCCTCGGCCATCCGGTCGGCGTGACCGGTCCCGGCGCTCGCGGACACCGTCACCGTCGCCCCCGAACCGTCGTCGACGAACTCCTGGACGACGAGGTCGTCTCGCTTGGCGCTCGCCTTCCAGTGTACGTCACGGAGCGAGTCGCTCCGGGTGTACTCCCGGAGGTGGTCGAATGCGCCGCGTTCGGCGGTGTCGTCGGGCGTCGAGAGACCCCACAGTCGCTCCGCCAGCGCGCTCGACGGGTGGAACACGCGCGGATACACCACCACCGGGTCGCGCCCCTCGGTGACGAACTCGCGTCGGGCCAGACCGAGGACGTCCCGCGCGTGGACGACCGCGGGACCGAGTTCGTGGACTCCGCGCTCGCGGTAGGTCACGTCGTACGCGAGGGGGGCGCCGCCCACGAGGAGCGTGCCGCTGGCGTCGCCGTCGAGGCCGGGCGGAAGCCGGTCGCGGACGGTCGCCGTGGCGGACGTGTCCGCGGAGAGGGAAAGCGAAACGGTGCCCGTCGTGCCCGGATCGCCCGGCTGCGGCGTGGCGCGTGTCGCCGTCGGCGCATCGAGCAGGACGAGTTGGACGACGGCAGCGCCGAGTGCGACGACGGCGGACAGGATCATCACGTCGATAGCGCGTGGGCCGAACGTCGCGCTCGTGCCAGCAGCGACGAGGGCGCCCGCGACGACTGCGAGGCCGCGACGTGTCGGACGAACGCCGCGCATCTCACTCGACCGACACCGATTCGAGGGCGGCGTCGACGACGGTTCCCCCCGGTCGGTCGGCGTCGATGCGGTGGCTCCAGACGCTCGGTGCTTCGGTCTGTACGTCGTCGGGGATGACGTAGTCGCGGCCGTCGAGGACGGCCCGCGCCTGCGACGCGCGGACGAGCGCGATGGCGCCGCGCGGGCTGACACCCAGGGTCGCGTTCTCTCGGGTGTGGGTCGCCAGTCGCGAGACGTATCGGCGGACGGGTTCGCTCAACGTGACGGTGGCGACCGTCGCGCGGGCGGCGCGAAGGTCGTCGAGGGTCGCGACTGGATCGAGCGAGTCGATCGGGTGGTCGCCCGCCACCCGCTGTAACAGGGCCGTCTCCTCGTTCTCGCTCGGGTAGCCCAGCCGGAGCTTCTTCATGAAGCGGTCGATTTCGGCCATCGGGAGGTCGTAGGTGCGCCCCGGCTCCACGTCGTTTTGGGTAGCGATGACGGTGAACGGGTTCGGGAGCGTGCGCGTCTCGCCGTCGACGGTCACCTGCTCTTCGGCCATCGCCTCCAGCAGGGCCGCCTGCGTCTTCGGCGGCGCGCGGTTGATCTCGTCACCGAGGACGACGTTCGCGAAGACGGGTCCGGGGCGGAACTCGAACTCCCGGGTCTTCTGGTTGAACACGTTGACGCCCGTCACGTCCGAGGGGAGGAGGTCGGGCGTGAACTGGACGCGCTTGAACGAGCAGTCGACGGAAGTGGCGACGGCGCGACCCAGCACGGTCTTGCCGACACCGGGGACGTCCTCCAGCAGGAGGTGCCCGCGTGCGAGTATCGCGACGAGGATGTGTTCGATGGCGTCGTGCTGGCCGACGATGACCGACTCGACGTTTTCGATGATGCGATCGGTGAGCGACGCGGCCGACGATACCGACAGCGACTCCGTTCCGGCCGTCTCTCCTTCGTCTGATTCCGGCTTCGGGGGCCCTGCGTCCGTCATGGGTGGGAATCGAGCCGACGGCAACTCCCGGGCGTCCGGGCGACCGACCGGCGGCGAGTTGCCATCTCTAACGTCCCGATGCACCTATACTTTCGGCCCAGCCGACAGGTACTGTTCAGATACGCCCGCGAAACTGAGACCCCCACCGTCCCCAGAACCCTCCAGGTTCTGGTGTGCTCACGAGAGCGCCGCTCTCGTGACCGTCCGGGAACGCCGAGACGCCGGGAGCTTTCAGTCCCACCCGCATCGGCTGGCCAATCGGTTGCCGCTGGGCGGAACTGAAAGGGACGCCTCGTTATCGGGCGGCTTGGCCGCCCGAGTACCCGAGGGAGCGAAGCTCCCTCGCTGCTGGAGACAGGCGGGCGACGTAAGCACGCGACCGCAGGGAGCGCGCGCAACGAGCCCCCGACTCCTGCGGGGCGGGGCTTTCGAGGTGTCTCTAATTGAATCGCGCTAATCTGAACCGTGTCGCGAAGGCGTACGCGCGACTCACAGGACGGTGCCACGGCCTAGTCGAGGTCAGCCGGTTGTGTGCCGACGCCCTCCGGCCACCCCGTGGGAGCGGCGGCCGACGGCTCGGCGGCCGCCCGCTTCAGCACCATCGGCGTCCGCTCCAGCGAGAGGACGAGGTCGCCGTCCTGATTGTACGCGCGCAGTTCGGTGGTGACGATGCCGACGTGGTCGCGGGAGTCGTTCTCGCGTTTGTCGAGCACCTCGCTCTCGGCGAAGATGGTGTCGCCGTGGTACACCGGGGCGTGGTGGCGCACGTCGTCGTAGCCGAGGTTGGCCGTCGCGTTCGCGGACACGTCGACGACACTCATGCCGACGGCGAGCGCGATGACGAACGTGCCGTCGACGAGGCGCTCGCCGAACTCCGTCGCGGCGGCGTACGCCTCGTTGAAATGCATCGGGTTGACGTTCATCGTCAGGTTCGTGAACCAGACGTTGTCCGTCTCGGTGACCGTCCGGCCGTACGGGTGCTTGTAGATGTCCCCGACCGTGAAGTCCTCGAAGAACCGTCCCTGCCAACCGCTGACCAGTCGCCGCTCCGGTCCGTCGTCGGCGGTGGTGTCGCCGGTCATGGTGTCGGTGTCGGCACGACGTGACCTGATACCGTCGGTTCGGAATCGACGCCGCGCCGGCGTGTGCGACCGCCCACTTTTGGTGTACGCTCACATACGTCGTCGCGTGTCTCGGGAAGTGACGCCGACGTGACCGACGATTCGGAGGAGCCACTCGATCCCGGGGGACGCGACACGCCGTTCAAGTCGAGTCGGATGGCCAGCATGACCAACCGGTTCATCCACGCCGCCGAACTCGTCGCCGCCGCGGTGTTCGCCCTCCTGTTTGCCATCGGCGTCGTCGACCTCATCATCCAGATCGTGGGGGCGGTCCTATCCGGGCGGATTACCGACCCGCTGGTCGTCATCAGCTTCATCGACACCGGTCTCCTCCTCCTCATCATCGTCGAGGTGTACGAGACGGTCATCGCCTACACCGAGGAGAGTAACACCCGCCGGATCGTCCGCCTCGTCACCTACACCGGCGTCATCGCGATGGTCCGGAAGATCATCATCTTCCGGACGGGCGAGTACGCCACCGCACAGGACGCGCTGTTCGCCGCCACGGGATACGCCATCCTCATCTTCGGGCTAGTGGCGTTGCTCCTGGTCGAACGGGGCGTCGGGACCACGCTCGACGGCTATCGTAACGATTGAAAGTCATCACACATCCGATCGCAAGACTGCTTGCGATCGGATACGGACACAGCTTCAATCGCTGCTATAGTCGGGTGCTTTTGTCGCTGTGGGTGTATGTCGGGGTATGAGTTCTCCGCCGGATCCCGCTCGCCCTCGCTCGTCCGAGGGCGCGTCGACCGTCGTCAAGAGCAACGGCGTCCGCCTGCACGTCGTCAGCCTCGGCCCCGAGGACGGTCCCCAGGTCGTCTGCCTGCACGGTTTCCCCGAGTTCTGGTACGGCTGGCTCCCGGTCGCCCGTCGCCTCGCCGACGCGGGCTACCGCGTCCACCTCCCCGATCAGCGCGGCTACAACGAGAGCGAGAAGCCGGCCGGCGTCGCCGCCTACCGCCTGCCGACGCTCGCGGCCGACGTCGCGGGACTGATCGACGCGGTCGGCGGGGACGCCGCCCACGTCGTCGGCCACGACTGGGGCGCCGCCGTGGCGTGGTGGCTGGCGCTGGAACGGCCGGACCGGGTCGAGACGCTGACAGTGGTGAACGTCCCCCATCCGACAGTCATGCAGCGGACGCTCCGCCGGTCGTGGGAGCAACGGCTCCGGAGCTGGTATATGGGGTTCTTCCAGCTTCCCGCGCTGCCCGAATGGGTCGCCCGCGCCGGCAACTGGCGGCTCTTCGAGCGGACGATGCGCGAGTCGAGTCGCCCGGGGACGTTCGACGCCGCGGACTTTGAGCGCTACCGGGCCGCGTGGGGGAAGGCGGGCGCGATCACCGGCATGATCAACTGGTACCGGGCCGCGGCCCGGCATCCGATTCCCGACCGGACGGAGCCGGTCGAACCGCCGACGCTCGTCCTCTGGGGGACGGGCGACGAGTTCCTCCGCACCGAGATGGCACGGGAGAGCGTCGCCTACTGCCGGGACGGCCGGGCCGTTCTCGTCGACGACGGCACCCACTGGCTCCCCCACGAGCAGCCGGATCGGGTGGCCGACCACCTGTGCGAGGCGTTCGACCGCGCGGGCGGACGCGGACCGACGCGCTGAAACCCGCGCGTCGAGTGCGCCCCATGTGAGCGTCACGAAGCGACTCGCCGGCGACGACGCGGACGTATTGGCCGACCCCCGATTCCGCGTGATCCTGCTCGGGAGCGTCGTCTCGCCGATGGGCGCCTCGCTCGTCTCGCCGCTGCTCGACTCGTTGATCCCGGTCTACGGCGTGAGCGAGGCGCGGATCGGCCTCGTGATGGCGGCCTTCACCGCGCCCGCCATCGTCGCCATCCCGCTGGTTGGACTGGTGTCGGATCGATACGGGCGCAAACCCGTCCTGACGGCGGGGCTAGCGACGTTCGGCGCCGCGGGCGCCGGACTCGCGTTCACGACCGACTTTCGGATCGTCGTTGCCCTCCGCCTCCTACAGGGCGTCGGCTTCACGGGCATCGCGCCCGTCCTCATCGCCGCCACAGGTGACCTCTTCGCCGGCGACCGGGAGGCGACCGCGCAGGGCCTCCGCTTCGGCACCGTCGGCCTCTCGCTCGCCGTCTTCCCCGTCCTCGCGGGCCTCCTGGTCACGCTCGCGTGGCAGTACCCCTTCATCCTCTTCGCGCTGGGGCTGCCGGCGGCCGTCGTCGTCCACCTGTGGTTCGAGGAGCCGACGACCGACGCGAACGACCACGGCCTCGACTGGCGTCGGCTAGCCGCCGTCCTCGGCACGCCCCGAATCGCGCTGGTGTTGCTCGGGCGGACCGTCCCCTCGATCGTTTGGTTCGGCTTCCTGACGTACAACTCGATCGTCGTCGTGCGGTTCCTGGGCGGGACGCCCGGGACGGCGGGTGCCCTCGTCGGCACCGCGAGCGTAGCGAGTTCGATCGGCGGCGCACAGGTGGGCCGCCTCACCGCCGGCTTCGAGACCCGACGGCTCCCCCTCCTCGTCGGCACGGCCGCCTCCGGCGTCGGCCTCGGGGGCGTCGCCCTCGCGCCGTCGCTCCCGGTTGCGGGCGCCGGCGCCGTCGTCGTCGGCGCCGGCTTCGGCGTCGTGTTGACGCTCTACCGAAGCACTATCTCGACGCTCGCGCCGGAACGCCTCCGGGGGTCGCTCGTCAGCGTCGGCGAATCGGCGGGGCGGATCGGGAGTACGCTCACACCTGTCGCCATGGGTGCCGTCGTCGCCGTCGCGACGCCACGCTATGGGTTCGAGGCCGCCGTCCGCGGGACGCTCGTCGGCGTCGTGGGCGTGGCGATGGCCGTCGGCGTCGTCGCCATCGTGTTGGCCGATCGGCACGTCACGCTCGCGGCCGACGGGTAACGCCTTTCACCTGTGGGGCGCGAGCGACGGTATGTCCGACCCGGATATCGGAAAGATCGACCGTGATTTCTTCGAGGCGCACGTCCGGCCGCGACTGGGCGCTGACCGCGCCGACGTGCGCCTCGGTCCGACGCCCAGCGTCGACTTCGGCCTCCTCGACATCGGCGGGCGTGCCGTCGCCATCGCCACCGATCCCGTCTCCGTCCTTCCAGCCCTCGGGTTCGAACGCGCCGGGCGCTTCGCGCTCGACGTCGTCCTCGCGGACGTGGCGGTCAGCGGCCTCCCGCCTTCGCATCTCGCCGTCTCCTTCTCGCTCCCGCCCGGGATGGCGGACGAGGCGTTCGCGGCGGTGTGGGAGGGGCTCCACGCCGAAGCGAAGGATCTGGGCGTGAGCGTCGTCACCGGGCACACCGCTCGATACGAGGGGTGTTCGTTCCCGTGGGTCGGCGGCGCGACGGCGCTGGCCGTCGGTGATCGGGCGGACGTGGTCCGGCCGGACGGCGCCCGCCCGGGCGACGACCTGCTGGTGACGAACGGTCCGGCCGTCGAGACGACCGGTCTGCTGACGACGCTCTTCGGCGAGCGAATCGACCTCGACCCGGACACGTTGTCGACCGCGCAGGCCCGTCTCGACGAGGCGAGCTGCGTCCGCGACGCGACGACGGCGGCGGTCGCGGGTCCCGTCAGGGCGATGCACGACGCGACCGAGGGTGGGCTCTACGGCGCGTTCGTCGAGATGGCGACCGGCGCGGGCGTCCGGTTCGAGATCGACCGGGGCCGGGTGCCGATCCGTCCCGGCGTCGAGGCGACGTGTGCGGCTCTCGGGATCGATCCGTGGACCGCCACCGCGTCGGGATCGCTCGTCTTAGCGGTCGATCCCGCGGGGACCGACGCAGTGCTGTCGGCGCTGGACGACCGGGGGACGGCCGTCGCACGGGTCGGCCGCGTCGCCGAGGGCGAGGGCGTCCACGTCGACGGCGAGCGGATCGAGGCGCCGGCAGTGGATTCGGCGTGGGCGGCCTACTCCGACCTCTCGACCTGAAGCCGCAGGTTGGCGAAGCCGTCGCCGGTGTAGCGGTAGGCCCGGACCGCGTCGGGTGGGGAGACGATGACGTAGACGTAGCCCTCCCACGTCGCTCGCGCGCGGTCGGTCGCGCTCGGCACCGGGTCGGTTTCGGGGTGGGAGTGATAGAAGCCGACGGCCTCGTCGCCCGCGTCCTCGATGCGGTCGATGGTGGCCATCGTCGCCGCGGGGTCGAGTTCGTACGCCGTCCGGGGGTGGGTGGCGACGTTCGGGACGTGCCGGGCGCCGGTTGCGCGGTCGGGGAGACCACGCTCGCCGGCGAGGACGCCACAGATCTCTTCGGGTGGCTCGCGCTCGGCGCCCTCGCGGGCGTGATCGAGGAGGGCGTCGCGGACGCTCGCGGTGAGGTGGAGCGTATTGTCGGAATCGGGGTGGCTCACGGGAACGACTCCCGATCAGTCGAAATCACGACGCATCGCGATTTCGAACCACGGGCACAGGCGGAGCTGCCGGTACGACTGCGGGCTCTCGTGGAGGTGGTCGTAGTCGACCCAGAGGCGGCCGGCGACCTCCGCCTCGTTGGGATCGATGGCCGTGTCGTCGAGGGTCAGCTTCAGCACGGCGCACACCTCCCACTCCAGCCCCGCGTTCTCGTAGTAGCGCTTGTACTCGAACTTGTCCGTCACGCGAAGATCGGCGTACTGGTCGGAGCTGATGCCGAGTTCGTCGACGAGACGTTCGCGCGTGGCTTCTTTCTGTGTCTGGCCCGGGCGGGGATGGGAGGCGACGGTGCCGTCCCAGTGGGTGTCCCAGAGGCGCTTTTCGGGGGCGCGCTGGGCGAGCAGGATCCGTCCCTCGCCGTCGAAGACGAGGGCGGTGAAGGCGCGGTGACGCACGCCGTCGCCCGTGTGGGCGTCGAGACGGTTGACGGTGCCCTGTTCCTGGTCGTCGGCGTCGACGGCGATGACCTCCTGTTCGGCGTTGGGGTGGTTCCCGGCGTCGTCCCCCTGGTCTGGGCTCATATTCGGCGTGTCGGGGGGCAGGCTAATGGCGTCTTCGATGCGTGCGCCGGCACAGGTGGTCGAACCGACTAAACCCGTGTCGCCCGAACGGTCGTCGATGAGTGACGAACGCACTCGGGAGATAGCGGTCGCAACCGTCCGAGAGCGAGTGGCCGACGAGGACGTCGAGGAGCACGTGTTGGCGGCCATCGAGGACCGCGCCGACGACGGACTGCTCTCGGTCGACGCGATGGCCGACTGGCACCGGACGTGTCGCGAGCACCGCCGGTCGACGGCCGACGACGTCGATTCGGCCGCGGACCGACTCGACGAGATCCGCACGTCGCTCGACCCGATCGACCGCGACAGCAATCAGGTCCGCGCCAGAGTCGACGAGCTCGAGCGGGAGCTCGACGGCATGCGATCCGAGCTCTCGGCCGTGGCCGACACGTTGTCGTCGACGACGGAGCGTCCCGACTCGGCCCTCGCGGTGTACGAAGCCGCCCAGCGGCTCCGGCAGTGCGAGGGGACGACCCACGAAATCGCCCACGCCCTCCACCACCTCGACGAGGAGTTCGACATGTTCGAGACGTGGCTGGACGACCCCGACGCGCGGATCGACGACCTCGGCGAGGAGATCGAGGGATTCGAGCGGTATCTCGACAACACGGAGGGGCTGCTGGGTCGACTCGAAACGGGGGCGACCGGATCGACCGATTCCTTCGACGCGTGGTTAGCGGCGTACCACCTCCAGCGCATGATGACGCTCGTGTTCGACGAACTCCGGTCGGACCTCGGCGAACTCGACGCGTGGCTGGAGCAACGCGAGGGGAGCTACGAGGCCGAGATGGCCGCGCTCCGGGACCAGTTCGAGGCGCTGGCGGAGCGCCACGAAGACTGTTCGGAGCGGCTCGACGCCGCCACGGTGGAAGTGGCGGAGTTCGAGCGGAAACGCGCCGAGGTAGCCGAGTCGCTGGACGCCTTCGAGGCGGCGCTCGACGACCACGACCCGCCGGTCGACTGGGCCGCAGTCGAGCGGCGACTGCAGGCACAGTTCGACGACCTGGGGATCGAGCTCGGCTAGCCCAGTCCGGCCGCGGTGACGTACTGGGCGCCGAAGAGGACGGTGTTGTAGAGGCCGTGGACGGCCGCGGGGACGACGAGGTTGCGACTGCGTTCGTAGAGGTAACCGAGGACGAGGCCGAGCGTCGCCGCGACGGTGACGTAGGGCACCCGGGAGCCGCTACCGCCCGTGAGCGCGACCCAGTGGACGAGGCCGAACAGGACGCTCGCGACGACGATGGCGACTGATGGCCCCCACGTCCGCCGGAGGATGCCCTGCACGCCGCCGCGGAAGACGAGTTCCTCGAACGGGCCGACGAGCAGAATGGCGACCGGGATCATATAGAGGAAGTATCGGGGGTCCTGTTGGCCGGTGACGACGACCTGATTCTGCGCGACCGAGATACCGAGAACGGTCAGCAGCCGGGCGATGGCGATCTGGGCGAGGACGAGACCGACGACACCGACGGCGATCAGGCCGAGGCTCCGGAGCGTCGGCGTCCGGAAGCGGATCAGATCCCAGTCGCGGGTGACGGCGAGGTAGCCGGCGACGGCGACGCCGAAGCCGACGAACTGGAGGACCGAGGCGACGACCCGGAATTCGAGGGTGTCGCGGGCGACGACGCCCGCAGCGACGAGGACGTTGGCCCCGAGGCCGACGACGGCGGTCGCACAGAGGAAGGCGCCGACGATCAGGAAGACGCCCCGGAGGAGGTCGAGTGCGCGTGCGCCGAGGGGTGCCCGGACCCGGTCGGCGTCCGGCGGGAGGGTCCCGATTCGTTCGCGAACCGCGTAGTAGGCGACGGCGCCGACGAGGCCGAGAACGAGGGTTCCGACGGCGAGGGCCGTCGGGCGGTCGTGATCCCGGAGCGACGCGTCCTGGTGGACGAGGGTCGCGAGGATCATCCCGACGAGGAGGTGAGCCATCGCCGCGACGGCGAGTTCGTTGGCCATAGGGGGGAGCAGTCGCCCCGGAAGTAAGTATCATCGGAATTGCCATGACCGGGAACGACTCACGGCGAATCCGCTCAATCGATGACGAGGGACCGTTTCTCGCCGACCGCCGCGGCCTCCTCGAAGTCGCCGCCGCCGAGCAGTCCCCGTGCGGCCCGTTTCCCCCACTCGACCGCGGGCTGGGTGAACGTCTCGACGCCGGCGAGTTCGCCGTACAGCACGCAGGCGGCCTCCATGCCGTAGCAGAGTTCGCCCACGCCGCGCTCGTCGAGGCGGTCGACTTCGATCCTGACGTTGGGGCAGTTCGCGGCGGCGAGGCTGGCCTCGGTCGCCTCGAACGCCGCGTCCAGCAGGCCGCCGAGACTCCCGCCGCCGAGGTAGGCGAGGCCGTCGAGGTCCGTCTCCGGGATCGGTACGTCCGGCCGTTCCCGCGGGCGAACGAGCGTCACGAGCTTGTCGCGCGGGCCGGCGCGGTACAGCTGCAGTTGGGAGTGCTGGTCGGTTGCGCCGAGGGCGCGAGCGGGGGTCTGCCCGACGGCGTCCTTGCCCAGACTCTCGGCCCAGAGCTGTGCGAACCACTCCGCGAAGTACTCCAGCGACTCGGCGTACGGCATCACGGCGTTGACGCCCGCGCCGCGGCGTTCGAGCGCGTAGCAGGCGGCGCCGTAGGCGTAGGCGGGCGACTCGAACAGCGAGCCCGACAGCGACGCGGCCTCGTCTCGGGCGCCGGCGAGGAGGGCGTCGAGGTCGGCGCCCGCGAGGGCGGCGACGGGGAGCGCGACCGTCGACAGCGCGGAGAAGCGCCCGGGGACGCCCGCGGGCACGTCGAGGGCGGGCAGGTCGTGGCGGTCGGCCAGCCTGCGGAGGTTGCCCTCGTCGCCCGTCGTGACGAGGGTGCGTTCGGTCCAGTCGACGCCCGCCCGGTCCATCGCCTCGCGGACGACGAGGAAGTTCGCCAGCGTCTCGGCGGTCGTGCCCGATCGAGAGACGACGTGGACGACCGTCTCGCCGAGAGCGAGGGAGTCGAGGAGGGAATCGACGTGTGCGGGGTCGACGTTGTCGAGGACGTGGTGGTCGAAATCCGCATCCACGGCTTCGACGAGCGTGGCAGCGCCGAGCGCGCTCCCGCCGATGCCGACGGTCAGGACGGCATCGGGGTCGTCGAAGCGGTCGACGGCCGCGTGGACGGCGTCTGGGTCGGCGGTGTCGGGGAGGTTCAGGGCCGCGTAGCCGTGATCGGCGTCGGCGCGGCCGCGAGCGATGCGGTCGTGGGCGTCGGCAACGCGTTCGTCGAGACGGGAAAGCGCCTCGCGGGTGAGGCGAGGTTCGGCGTCGAGCGCGTTACCGAGGTCGACGTACATGGGGAGAGGGGGGGTACGGGCCGGTAAAACGGTTTCCCGTTCGTCGCGGGCGCCCCGGTTTCCGAGCGCGAAGCGCCGGAAGGGGCTTTAACAGGAACGACCCGGATCACCTCGGGCATGAAGATCAACGGGCCCTCCGGGCGACTCGGCATCGCCCTCACGCTGGTGATCGGTCTCGCGTCGACCGGGTTCGGCGTCTACAGCTACAGCACGCAGGCGTCGGCACTGGACTCCGCGACGACGGTCGAGGGAACGATCACGTCGACGTCCATCGAGACCCACTCGAATAAGGGCGTCTCCTACACGCCGCAGGCGACGTTCACCTACACCTACGAGGGGGAGACCTACACCGCTTCGAACGTGTATCCCGGGACGCTCACACACGATTTCGACACGGAACGGGCCGCCAGGGAGGAACTCGACGGGTACGAACCGGGCGCCACCGTGACGGTGTACGTCCCGACGGATTCTCCCGAGAAGGGGTATCTGAAACGCGAGAGCAACAACAAGCCGTTCCTCCTGGTGGGGGTGGGCGTGCTCTTTCTGTTGGGTGCGGTGCGCTCGGCCGTCAGGTGAGGCCGACGCGTCACGCCGCCGGCCACCGCAGATACACCATCACGACGATGATGGCAAGTTGGAACAGGCCCTGGAGGCCGCTCAAGCGCGCGTTGCGCATGCCGATTCGGCTGACGGTTTCGGGGTCGGGATCGCCCGACGCCAGCTGGCGGTAGATACGCATCTCGCCGGGGAGCAGAACTCCAAATCCGAGGACGGAGAGGACGGTGACGATGGCCAGAGTGAGGAGGATGGTCGGCGAGGTCATCCCGAAGGTGTCGGCGGTGACGGCGAGGTAGGCGCCGCCGCCGAGGAGGGCGATGGCGAACGCGGCCAGCCACCGCGGGTCGTCGAGCGCGTCGAACTGCCAGCCGATCAGCAGGAGCGCCGGGACGGTCGTCGCGAGCGTCAGCAGGGCGATCCACGGCTCCGCGTGGGGAAAGACGCCCAACCGCTCCGCGAGCGTGACGCCGCCGACGATGGTCACCAGCGCGAGCGACGGCATGAGGAAGGCCATCTTCGGCGTGAATCGTTGAAACACGCTGGCGCGTTCGTCGACGGAGAGCCCCCCGAGGACGGGGCCGAGGACGATGGCCATGAAGAGGTCGATGCCCGTCCACAGCACGCCGGCCATCACGTGGACGTAGATGTGGTGGACGACGGGTGCGACGGTGAGCGCGTAGAGGAGAGCGGCGGTGGGAACGGCGACGGCGCCGACAGCGAACGCCGGATTGGCTCGCTCTCCCATGCCCCTGATCGCACCACGGACGGTTGACTGCGACTGGAGTGACATTCCGTTCGTGGAACGCGCCCGCGGAAGCAAAAGCGTTCAGGCGGTCACAGAATAGTCCCGTTCCGGAGAAGCGTGATCAGGACGGTCAATACGGGCACGCTCGCGATGGTCGTCACGAAGATAGTCATGGTGAGATACTCCGACGCGGAGAGCCCATCGCGTGCCTCCACGTCGCTGTAGGAGAGGGTGAGCGCGAGTGGGATGAGCGCCACAGGCGTCGCACACAGCAGGACGAACACGCGGGCGACGGCGAGGTCGCCGAACGTCCCGAGACCGAGGGCGACGGCGAGACCCGCGACAGGTGCGAGGAAGAGTTTGACGAACGACGGCCGGATCACCCGGCGCACGTTGCCGTACTCCAGCCCGTAGAGCTGAATTCCGACGATGACGAGCATCAGTGGGATGGAGGCGTCGCCGACGAGGCGGGTGGTGGACATGAACGTCCCGTCGGTGGGGGGCGCGACGCCGAGGAAGCGGACGACGCCCGCGGCGGCGATGGCGTAGACGAGCGGTAGGCGGAAGATCTCCTTCACCGCGCCGATCCCCGCCTCGCCGCCGCCCCGGGAGGCGACGTAGACGCCGAGTGTGTACATCAGGAAGGCCTGCGCGGTGATGTAGATGACTGCGGTGGTGCGGCCCACGTCGCCGAACGCGAACTCCGCGAGCGGGATGCCGTAGAACCCGGCGTTGGGGAGCGATCCCGCGAGTACGTCCGCGCTCCGGTAGGGCTCGGGGACGCCCAGCAGCCGATCGAGGAGTTCGGTGATGCCCATCATGGCGACGACGAAGAGGCCGACGCCGGCGAAGATGCGCGCGACGGTCCCGCCGGAGAGCGTCGTCGTGACGATGCTGTGGAAGATGAGCGCCGGGAGGAAGAGGTAGAGCGCGACGGTGTTCAGGGGATCGACCGCCACGTCGAGGACGGACGCGAGGAGGTAGCCGAGGGCCATGACCGAGACGATGGGGAGGATGGCCGAGGTGAACGCGGAGACGAGGGACATGCCCAGCGAGTCGGCGGCGGGGCGTCTCAACTTCCGTGTGGGAGCAAGGACTTCCGATACCGAAAAGGCAGGTTTCAAGCGCAGCGGGCGACGACGACGCGGTATGTACGACCGACTCAAGGGGTTCCGCGACTTCTATCCCGAGGAGATGGCCGCCCGGCGGGCCGTGGCGGACGTCCTGGAGGAGACGGCCCGAGAGTACGGCTTCCGCGAGATCGGAACGCCGGCGCTGGAGGCCGTCGACCTCTACACGGACAAGAGCGGCGAGGAGATCGTCGACGAACTGTACGCCTTCGAGGACAAGGGCGGCCGGCACGTCGCCATGACGCCGGAGCTGACGCCGACGGTGGCGCGGATGGTCGTCGCGAAGGGCCAGGAACTCCAGAAGCCGATCAAGTGGATGTCGACCCGGCCGTTCTGGCGGTACGAACAGGTCCAGCAGGGCCGTTTCCGCGAGTTCTACCAGACCAACGTCGACGTGTTCGGCTCCGCGGAGCCGGAGGCCGACGCCGAAATTCTGGCGTACGCCGCGGACGCGCTGACGGCGCTCGGCCTGGACGGCTCGGACTTCGAGTTCCGCGTCTCCCACCGCGACATCCTCGGCGGCCTCCTCCGGGCGTTCGACGCCGACGTGAGCGTTCGGGCGGCGATCCGCGCCGTCGACAAATCCGAGAAGATCGAGCCGGCGCAGTACTACGACCTGCTCCACGAGGCCGGCCTCTCGTACGACCAGGCCGAGCAGTTCGACGACCTGCTGGCGACCGACGACCTGACCGATCTGACCGCGTTCGCGGGCACCGACGAGGTGGCCGACGCGGTCGGGAATCTCGATAACGTCCTCGATGCCGCCGCTGACTTCGGCGTCCGCGACTACTGCACCGTCTCGCTGGAGACGGCCCGGGGGCTTGACTACTACACCGGCACCGTCTTCGAGTGCTTCGACACGCAGGGTGAGGTGTCGCGCGCCGTCTTCGGTGGCGGGCGGTACGACGACCTGATCGAGAGCTACGGCGGCCAGCCCACCCCCGCCGTCGGCGTCGCGCCCGGCCACGCCACGCTCTCTCTCCTCCTCCAGCGGGCGGGCGTCTGGCCCGACGAGGCGCTGTCGACGGACTACTACGTGCTCTCGGTTGGCGACACCCGGACGACGGCCGCCCGGGTGGCTCGCGACCTGCGGGATCGGGGACACGTCGTCGAGACCGACCTCGCCGGACGGAGCTTCGGCGCGCAGATGTCCTACGCCGACGGCGTCAACGCCGAGACGGTCGTCATCGTCGGCGAACGCGACCTGGAAAACGGCGAGGTGACGATCAAGGAGATGGCGAGCGGCGACCAGACGACCGCGCCCGTCGACGCGTTCCCGGGCGAGCGGGAGCGACCGACCTACGACGACTTCGTCTGACCGTCGACCATCGCCGGCGTTTATCTCCTGGGCGACCCCACTGTCTCCCGATGCGTGCCTTCCGCCTCGCGTACGACGGCCGCCCCTACTCGGGCTTCCAGCGCCAGCCCGACGTGCCGACCGTCGAGGACGCGCTGTTCGACGCTCTCCGTGCCCTCGACGTTCTCGACAGTGAGGTGCGACGCCCCTCTGGCAGTGAGGAACACAGTTCCTCTGGCAGCCGGACACAGTCCGGCGACGGCGAGACGCCGCCCGGCTACGCCGCCGCCGGGCGCACCGACGCGGACGTCTCGGCGCTGGCCCAGACCGTCGCCTTCGAGACGCCCGAGTGGCTCACGCCCGCCGCGCTGAACGGGACGCTCCCCGGTCCCATCCGGGCGTGGGCCAGCGCCGACGTGCCCGACGACTTCCACGCCACCCACGACGCGGCCCGTCGAGTCTATCGCTACCACCTGTACGCGCCGACCCTCGACGACGAACGCGTCCGCGAGGCGCTCGAAGCGCTCGCGGGCGAACACGACTTCCACAACCTCACGACGGACGACGAGGGGACGGTCCGGGCGCTCGAAACGGGATACGTCCGCGACGGCGACTTCCTGGTGTTGACGTTCGCGGCGGGCGGGTTCGTCCGGCACATGGTCCGTCGGATCGTCGCGCTAGTGCAGGCCGTGGGAAGCGGTGCGAGCGACCTCGACCGGATCGCCCGCGTCCTTGGGGACGAATCGCTCGACGGCGGCGCGGGCGTCCCGACCGCGCCGGCGACGCCGCTCGTTCTCGCGGCGGTGCCGTATCCGACGGTGTCGTTCGAGTCCGACCCCGACGCCGTCGAGAGCGCTCGCGAGGTGTTCGGGGAACGGCGTGTGGAGGCACTGACCGCCGCGCGGGTCGTCGGCGATCTGTGTGGTGGGATCGAGTGAGCGACTGCGGGTGAGGACCGCGGTACTGGGCGGGATGGCACGGGCAGGAGCGGCCGTGCGGAGCGCGACCCGACGACGTAAAACGGTGGGGCGTGTAGCCGCTGTCATGTCCGAGCGCACTGCCGTCGTACTCGCTGGCGGCCGGTCGACGCGGTTCGGCGACGAGGACAAGTCCGTCGCCGACCTCGCGGGGACGCCCATGATCCGTCGGGTGGTCGACCGGATCGCCCCCGTCGTGGACAGGGTCGTCGTCAACTGTCGACCTGCGCAGGTGTCGGCCATCGAGGACGCCCTCGCGGACGCGCCCGTTCCCGTCACGTTCGCCGAGGACGACTACCCGGACGAGGGACCGATGGCGGGGATGGCGACCGGTCTCCGGGCCGTCGAGGGCGAGTACGCCTTCGTCGTCGCCTGCGACATGCCCTTCGTCGACGCCGACTTCGTCGACTACCTGTTCGACCGCGCGGACGGACACGACGCGGCCGTCGCCCGGCCGGACCAGTGGTTCGAGACGACACACGCCGTCTACCGTGCCGCGGCCATGGCCGCGGCCTGCGAGGCGGCGCTGGAGGCGGGGGAGGAACGCATCGTCGCGCCGCTGTTCGACCTGGATTTCGTCGTCGTCGACGGCGAGGAGGTGCGCGAACACGGCCACCCCCAGACGTTCGAGAACTGCAACACCAAGACTGACTTCGCGGACGCGGCGGCGCGATTGACCGATAGTGACGGCTGATTGTGTTTCTTGTGACTGTTTACCGCTGGTTCGTCGCCCCGTTCCGGCGAACCAGCAGTATTGACTCACAATAAACACTATGACGCTGTTTGCACAGCCGGTCGACGGAGGGCGCACGGTCGGCCGGGCGATGGCTCAATCCGGACCGTGGACCACGTCGACGACCGTCGGCTCGATCATCCGCGCGAGCACCACCCGCGACACGTCGGCCCGTTCGTGGACGGCCGCTGCGATCCGTCGCCCCGTCTCGGCCAGGTCCTCGTCGTCGACCATGTTGATTAGTGGCACGACCGTCGCGCTCGGCGGGACGCGCTTGCGGCCGCCCCGTCGGCTGGCGAGGACGGCGCCCACGTCCTCGGGGCGGATGGGGTCGCCGAGCGAGCGGTCGGTGAGGGCGGCGACGCGCTCGGGACGGTGGACGTGCTCGTCGTCGAGTGGCTTGCCGACGACGCGCGCGCTGGCGACGGGGATCACGGTGTCCGCCGTGGCGGGAATCCCCGGTTCGTGTTCGTCGGGCGCCTTTAGGAGGCGGGTGCGCGCGCCGTCGGCCTTGGTCAACACCGGGCCGTGGCCGGGCGCCGCGCGGATGGCGGTGACGGTTTCGCGGTCGTAGCCGAGATAGCGGTCGTCGCGATCGCGTTCGGGGACGACCCCGAGCGGCCACGCGTCCGCGTCGCGGAGCGCGCCCACGGGGTCGCGGGTGATGCGCACGTCGGCGACCTGGTCGTCGAAGATGGGGATGCGGACGGTCGCGGTGACGACCGCGCGGTCCAGCCGGTTGGCGAGTGCGTACAGCGTCGTCTTCTTGCCGCCGGCGCCGACGACGCAGACGAGCGGCGCGTCGGCCGACAGCGCCTCGATGAGATCCATAGCCCGGCTTGCGCGTCCAGTCACTTCGGCGTATCGGGGTCGACGCCGCGGACGTAGGTCTGGTCGTGTGGCGGGAACACGGCGTCGACGGCCTCGCCGCGCTCGGCCAGGAGCACCCGGAGTTCGGCCTCGTAGTCCGCTCGTGTGATGGCCTCGCTCGGCCCCGTCTCCACGTCGAGGGTGGCGTCCACGAGGTGGTCGACGGCGCCGCGACCGAAGCCGGCGAGGGGGGCGAGGTAGTCGACGCCGTGGCGGTCTTCGAGGCTCCGTGCGGTCGAGCGGGGGATCGTCGGGACCCGATCGTCACGACGAGTGCCGTCGGCGACGGCGGTCGTCTCCAGTGTGGCGGCGCGTTCGAGCGCGTGTTCGTGGACCTGCTGGATGCCGTGTCGGGGGTAGCCGTCGTCGCACATGCGGTCGACGGCGTCGTCGGCGACGGCGGGATCGAGATCCAGTGTCCGGAATGGGTAGCCGAGGCGCTCGGCGGCCCGTTCGGCGTGACGCCAGTCGGACCCCACGCCGAAGGTGCCGGTGACGAGCGTCACGTCGTAGAATCGGTCGAGGAGGAGCGCCGCGAGCGTTGAGTCCTTGCCGCCACTGTAGAGCAGGGCGACGTCCATCTACCGCCGACGGATGTCGAAGCTCTTGTCGGGGGTGAGTTCCTTCAGCAGTTTCCGCATCTGCTCCTCGTCGATCCGGTCCTGAATGCGGCCGCTCCGGGCCAGCGCGACCACCTGCTGTTCGACCTGTTCGGCCACCTCCGGTTTCGACATCTGGACGGCGTTGAGTCGCTGGCGCGCGCCGTCGGTGAGGTGCTGTTTCAGGAGCGCCTGTTTCTGCGCTTCGGCCTGCTGTTGGGCAGCCTGCTGGGCCTCGCGGTCACCGCCGGCACCGCCTTCCTGGGCCTGCTCTTTCAGTTCCTGCATCTTCTGCTGGCGAAGTTCTTCGAGTTGTTCGTCGTCGGGGTTTCCACTCATGGGTATAGATTCCGTCGAAACGGTGAAAACGATTTCGGAGGCCGAGGGGGTCGTCCCCGACCACTCATCGGTCCGCGTCTACGCGTACTTCTCGAGTTCGGGACGGTCGAGGTCGTCGAGCACGTCGGCGGCGACTTCGTCGAGGAGGCTCTGCCCGGCGGGCGTAACGACACGACCCTCGCCCTGTGCAGTGGAAGCGAGGTCCTCGTCTTCCAGCTGCTGGAGAATCGTGCGGATGATCTTCTTGCTCCCGGCATCGGCGTGGGGGGCGGCGACTCGGTAGCGGGTCGAGCCCTGGTTGCGAGCGCCGTAGGCCGTCGAGAGGCGGTCGACACCGACCGGGCCGTCGACGGCGACTTTCCGCAGGAGGCTGGCGGCACGAACCGACCAGAAGTCGTCCTGCTGGGGCGGGAGTTCCTTGCTGACGCCTGTCTTCGTGTAGTTGGCCCAGTCGGGCGCGTCGATGCGGTCCTCGAGCCGGGTCGCGAGCTCCTCGATGAGCGCGTCCGCCGGCACGTCGTAGAGGGTTACCATTGGCGCAGGG
>Ga0207757_100618_pt1 | contig 21497 bp, 12 predicted proteins | sample A23P3SouthBayCA_2_FD_187752 | JGI IMG/M metagenome (GOLD analysis project Ga0207757, IMG submission 187752) | Aerobic enrichment media microbial communities from Eden Landing Ponds, California, USA - A23 P3 (2) (SPAdes) | ecosystem: Environmental > Aquatic > Marine > Unclassified | place...
CTTCCCGACGACGTCGTCCATCCCGTCCCAAGTGACGGACAACGACGGCTTGATGAACACTTCGTCGACCTCACCAGCATCGCTTTCGAGCGTATCGGGGTTGGACGACGAGATGTCGACCGTGGCGGCGGCGGCGGAGCCGGTCAAGGCCGTGACGCCCAGGCCAGTGCCGGCAGCGACAACACCGGTCCCCCCGATATATCTGAGTACAGTACGCCGATCTGCGTCTTTCAAACCGTCAAGTGGTTGCTTAGACATGTTTGTTACCTACCCGAGATGGGCATTCTCGCATACTCTTGTGTGGCTTCCACCCCCCACTAAGTATGCAAGTGGTTGTCTATCGGAGATTGTTTATATCTTTTGGCACAATCTGGTTCCTTGACCTCGCACGTTAGATGAACAGACCGTCGATCTGATGCATTACCTCATCCATACTGCGCCGAGGATTGTTGATCGCCCAAGAAAGTACTCTGTTGAATAGATGCTGAATCACGGCTAAAGCGGTTCACACGCCGGTTCAATATGTCTGGCGGCGAACCTCAGAACGATTTCACAGAACTGTCGATACCAGCCGAGCACTTCTAAACCGGTGATGTCGGTAGACAAGATCGCTATTCAACAGAGCACTCCCGAGTATGATGCACCAAAGTTCTAGTTAAAATTAATAGTGGATGTATGAGGGATAGTGCCAATCGGGACGCTGGATGTGGGTATTACCGGACGACAAATCAGACACCAGTCCACTCGCGCCGTCTGCATCCGCGGAAACCTACCAGGCCGATAACGAGCAGGCCCACGTATTGCTCGAACAACGAAACTGAAGCTCAGCGAACGACGACAGAGGCAGGATCGGAATCTCGACGAGAGCCAGACGATCTCGACGTCCCCGAGTATCGTGTAGAGTGGACGTCCACGCGACACCGGCGGGAGTTTGTCCGACCAACCGGATATCCCGCCACCAAGTTCAATCGGCGGCACAGATCCAGGCAACCAGGACATCCGGCGTGTCGAAACAGCGTTCAGGCGGCCAGTGAAGGCGGTCGAACGTCGACCGCCGGCGGAGCCGCTACAAACTCTCTCGAATTTCGATGCCGCTGAACTTCGGATTCTCCTGCGAGGAGGCCGCCTCGATCGTGAGTTCGCCGTCGGTGACCTCGACGTCCTCGAAGGTGTAGACGATTGCCGTGTCGACGCCGGCCTCGGCGACGGGATCCAGGTCCTCGATCACGACGTCGCCCTGGATGGACACGTCGAAGACCCGTTGTGGACTCGCCGGCGCGTTAACCTCAGAGAAGTGCAGCGTCACGTCGTAGGTGCCGTTCTCGAGGGTGAACGCGTAGGTGAGTTCACCATCGGCCCAGTGTTCGGTCTGGTAGAGCGCGTCGTGTTCGGTGTTCGCGATCTCGTTGAACGCACAGTCCGCGCTGTAGACGCTCGGGTTGGGGTCGATCTGGACCTGGTCGGGCCACCACTGCTCGTCTTCGGTGAGCGTCCGGTTCGAACAGCCGATCTCGATCGACTGCGATTCCGCCGGACTTGGATTGAACTCGAGGCCGTCGATCGTGACGGTCTCATCCGTGTGGCTGCCACCACAGTCCATCCCGTAAGGGATCGATAGCGGCTCGTTGTAGACGAGCGCGGCCGTCGTCGACTGCTCGACGCTGTTGCCGTCGTGGGTGGCCTGCACCGTGAGGGTCAGGTCGCCGCCAGTGAATTCGCTCGACAACGAGACGTCCCACTCGGCCGTGTGATCGGCCTCGCTCGCGAGCGTGTCGAACGTGGTCCCGGAGACCGGAGTAACCGTGATCGTGTCGCTGTCACCGGTCAGCGTGAGTTCGCCGTCGGTGAGCGGCGCGTCCGAGGGGTTCGACAGCGTACCGGTCGTCGTCATAGTGGTGCCAGGTTCGGCGTCGCCCACGTCGAGAGAGAGGGTGATGGCGCCTTCCGGCAGCGTGTTCAGCGTGTACCAAGCGTTCGGGTGTTCAAGGGCCTCGCCATTGCTCGACTGGATGCCCGAGGTCGCGAGTTCGTACACGCGCGTCCCGCCGATCATCCCGGCGGCGTCGCCGGGCGTGAGATACAGTCCCGGCAGATCGAGGGTCACCGTCCTCCCGTCGTCGCTGACGGTGGCGGTGACGTCGCCAGAAGCGATCGACGTCTCGTCCAGACGCGGAGAGCCGTAGCCCTCGTCGTTGTCGTAGCCCCAGTGGCTGAGGTCGTAGTTGCTCGCGTCGCCGGCCGTCACTTCGTCGACCGGTTTCGTAAACTCGATCTCGAAGCCGCTGTCCTGGACGCTGACCGTCTTCATCTCGAAGGGGATTGTCTCGCCGTCGTAGTCGATCCGCTGGACGCCGTACTGGGCGCCGCCGACCGACCCCCAGCCGCGGGCGGTCTGTCCGAGCCAGAGACCCTGGCCGTCGGGCGTGAACGCCTCTCTGACGTTCCCGCTCTGGAGGCCATCGGCGAAGTTGAACACGGCGCCCTGATAGACGCCGTTGACCTGTTCGAGACTAAAGCGCATTACCTTCGCCTGCGTCTGCTCACCCGCAAAAATCTGGCCCTCGAAGGGGCCGAAGTTTCCCATCTCGTCGAAGGTGAGGCCGGCGACGGCGTTCGCCTCCGAGTAGGGAATCCAGACGGCGTGGTTCGCACGCATTGCGCTGTACTCGCTGTTTGGGATACTGTCGAGGTCCTCGTCCTCGTACTCGGGGTGGTCGGCGAGGCTGGCCGGGTGGCCGTAGAACGCGCCTTCCTGGAGCAGCGAGAGGTGACACGCAGGCACGTAATCGCCCTGGTTGTCGGTGTAGAACACCTCGTCGCCGCCGTTGATCCCGATCCCGGAGGGCGAGCGGAGACCGCTCGCGTACGGGACGAACTCGCCGTCGGGCGTGACCTGGATGGCCCAGCCGCGCCAAGGCGCGCCGTGGCCCATCGTCGAGCCCTTGACCGATCCGCCGGCGCCGTGGCTGAGGTTGAGCGTCAGGTAGAAATTGCCCGCGCTGTCGCGGACGGGTCCGAAGGCGAACTCGTGGTAGTTGCCCGAGAAGCCCCATTCGTCGGTGAGCGTCTCGAAGCTGTCGACCGTCCCGTCGCCGTCGTCGACGAGGCGCGAGAGGGCCGGCATCTGTGCGGTGAAGACGTCATCGGAGTCGGCGTCGAGCCACAGGCCCAGCGCCGTGTGGAGGCCGTCGGTGACCTCCGACCACTCGTCGGCGCCGGGATCGTACGCCCAGATCTCGCCAAGGCGCGTACTCGCCAGCAGGGTGCCATCCGCGCGAACCGCGAGCCCACCGACGCCGAGTTCGGCGTCGTCGGGCGCAGTGATCGTCTCGATCGAGTACCCGGCGGGGGCGGGGCTCATTCGAGATCACCTCCGGTCGGAGAGATGGTAAACTCGAGTGTCGATTCCCCGGCTGGGACCTCGAGAACGCCATCGGTCCACGCGCCGGTCGTCGCGCTTCGCTCGACTGCTGCGCCTGCCTCGGTAACGTAGTACATTGGTTCCTCTGGTGGGTCGTCGAACTGGATCGTGTGCGCCAGCCCGACGGCGCCCTCGACAGGTTCGATCGTGTGGGTGACGGCGTGTCCGTCGACGCTGTACCGAAGCGTCGGTGGGCTGGGCGACTCAGTGTAGCCCTGGAACTCGAAAGTCGGTTCGGTGTCGACATCGCCGACCCGCAACGGCCAATCGACGCCGGCGGTCTCGAACTGCGTGCCGAGTAGATTGCCTTCGCCGTTGCCCCGACCGGAGCCGTAGGAGATCATCGGCCCGGGGTCGAGGAATCCACCACGCCAGCCGTATCGCACGGTCGCGGTGGTGGTGTCGAAGCAGTAGTTCGTGTTCGGGTAGAGGCCGACGGAGAGCGAGCGCACGGCGGAGTCTGGCATCGACATGCGCTTGGTCTCCGGCTCACCGGCGCCGACCGCCATCTCCCAGTCGAAGGACTGGCCGGTCCGTAGCGGATCGCTCTCCGCGATCCGCGGGAGCAATGCTCCGTAGGGATCCTCCCAGCCGAGCGCGAGCGAGTGGCCGCCGGACTGGTCGGCGTACTCGAGGCGGAGCGTCCGGGTGCCTTCCGTAAGTTCGATCGTGCCGGTCGTCTCTGACGCGCCGTCCGTAGCGTCGATCACCACGCTCCCGTCGACTAGCAGTCGCGCTGCGGGGTCGGCCGTGAGCGTGAACGTGTACTCTCCCGGATCGAAGCCGTTCCCGACGGGAATCTCCCGTTCGAAGACGAGTCCATAGCCCGTCGAGCGCTGACGCAGTGCCGGCGTGACGAACTCGGTGGTTCCGGTATCGATCGGGTCGTGTGCGGCGAAATCCGGAAACGTCCCGAAGTCGCCCTCGTAGTACTCATAGGCGATGTCGCCCTCGGGAACGTCGGGGTCGTCGACGGCCTCTCGAATCTCAATGCCGCTGAACTTCGGATTCTCGATGGAGGACACACCGGTAACCGTGAGCGTCCCGTCAGTGACCTCGACATCCTCGACCGTGACGGTGTGGGCCGTCTGGAAGCCGATGTCGGCCGCGAGGTCGAGGTCCTCGACAATCGGTTCGTCCTGGACCAGCACGGAGAACACCCGCGTCTCCGCCGAATCGTAAACGAGTTCGGCGAGGTGGATCGTCACGTCGTAGCGTCCGTTGGAGACGGCAAACTCGTAGCTGAGTTCGTCCTCGGCCCAGTGTTCCGTCCGATACATCGTGTCGTGGTCCGTACCGGCGATGTCCGGCGTCCCGTCGACCGTATTTGCGTTCGGGTTGGGAGTCGCACTGACCGCATCGGGCCACCACTGCTCGTCCTCGGTGAGCGTCCGGTTGCCCGTGATGTCGATCGCCTGGGACTCCTCGGGACTCGGATCGAACGTGAGGCCGCCGATTTCGACAGTCTCGTCCGTGTAGCTACCTCCACAGTCCATCCCGTAAGGTGTCGACAGCAGGGCGCCGCCCTGGCGGATTTCGATGGCGCTGAACTTGGGATTGTTCGCCGTCGCGGTGCTTTCGATCGTCAGTTCCTCGTCGGTGACTTCGACCCCTTCGACGGTATGGGTCATCGCAGTGTTCTGGTCACCGGTCTCCGCGTAGACATCGAGATCGTCAAGGACCGTCTCGCCCTGCACGGCGACGTCGAACACGCGCGCACCCTCGCTGGTCTGTGAGATCTCGGCGAAGTGCAACGTCACGTCGTACGTGCCGTTCTCTATTGCGAAGGTGTAGTCCAGTTCGCCCTCCGCCCAGTGTTCGGTCTGGTAGAGGACGTCGTGGTCGGTGTTCGCGATGTCGGGCGTTCCGGGCGTGTAGGCGTTCGGGTTCGGATCGGGAGTGATCGAATCGGGCCACCAGATCTCCGCGGCCGTCAGCGGTCGGTTTTCTCCGGCGATATCGATCGCTTGGGACTCTTCCGGGCTCGGGTCGAATTCGAGTCCGTCGATGGTGGCCGTCTGGCCCGTGTGACTGCCGCCACAGTCCATCCCGTATGGTACCGTCAGCAGTTCACCCGTGTCCGCGTCGGCCGGGTCGAGCGACCGCTGCCACAGGTTCCGGAACTGGACCGGGTCGCCGCCATCCTCGAGTCGGATCGGGCCATCGAGCGCGTGTGACTGGTACTCGCCGACGGTCCCGTCGGGATTGGGGCCGTTCGGAACCAGTCGCGACTGCACGACCGTCTCGTTGAGCAGGACGGTCACCTGCGCTGGCTGCTCGACCGAGTCCCCGTCGAAGCGCGGTCCCTGCCAGATCACGTCCAGGGTCTGCCATTCGCCCGGACCCATTATCGGGCTAACCTGCGGCGCCGCCTGGTCGGGATAGGAACCGGCCCACTGGACCGGATCGACTGGGGTGCCGTCGTCGTCCAGTATCTGGATCTGGTACTGACCGAGCAGTAGGAGACCGCTGTTGCCCCGATCGAGGCCGGAGCCCTCGACGTCCTCGGGGACCTTCCACTCGAGGTGGACCTGCGAGTCCCCGAAGGAGTCCGTCGTCTGGATGTCACCTTCACCGGGCGCAACCTCGACGTAGCCGTCGCCGACCGTCCAGCCGGGGGACCCACCGCCGACAGCCTCCCAGCCGTCGAGGCTGTCACCGCCGAGGAGGACCTCGGCGTCCGATGGCGGACTCCCCTCCGTCGCCGGGCCCGTCGGTGTGACGGCCTCGATCGGGCCGCTCCCCATGGTCGTGTCGTACTCGGGGGGGTCCACGTCGCCATCCTCGACCGGGTCCGCTTTGAGCGGGCGATACCAGATGTTTCGGAACTCCGGGGGACTCAGGTCGTTGTGATCCTGGAGTCGCAGGGGACCGACCGGTGGATGTGCCTCGTACTCGCCGATAGAACCCGCGGTGTTCGGACCCTCGAGGTTCAGGTGCGCGAGGACGGTGACCCCGTTGATGAGGACGGTCGCCTGGGCCGGTCTCGCGAGGTTCCCCTCATCGTCGAAGCGCGGGGTGTGCCAAAAGATATCGTAGGCCTGCCACTCGCCCGGCGGCCGAAACGGGTTGACCAGCGGGGGCGCCTGTGCGTAGTAGGCGCCGGCCATCCCGTCGGCGTAGGTCGGGTTTTCGTAGTTGTCCAGCACCTGGAACTCGTACCGATCCATGAGGAAGATGCCACTGTTGGCGCGGCTCTGGCCGTCGCCAGCGACGTCGTCGGGCGCCCGGAACTCGAGGTGGAGGTGACAGTCGCCGAACTCCGCCTGCGTTTCGATGTCGCCGGTGCCGTAGACGACCTCGAAGTAGTCCTCGTACTCCTCCCACTGGGCCGCGCCGCCGCCAGCGCTGACCCACCGCTCGAGCGTCGCGTCCTCCCCGTTCCACAGCCACGTCGCGTCCGAGGACGGTTCCGCGCCGATACCGATCTCGCCCGGCGTGACGCTGGGCGGGCCCTCCGGGGGGTCGATCGCTTCTATCTCGATGTCGCCCCGCTGTGACGCAGAGTGGGTGCCGCAGTAGTATTCGGCCATCTCATCGGTGGCCTCGAAGGTGAACGATTGGGTCTCGCCCTCGTTGGAGACGTCCGCCGAGGATTCGAGCTCGTTCCCGTCGGCGTCGGCGATCACAACGTTGTGCGTCTCGCCGTCGGTGTTCGTCCACTCGATCGTGTACGTCTTACCGGGCGTTAGCGCGATCGTTGGGTTGACCACGTCCGCGATCGAATCCGGCGCGACGCCCATCCAGACGTGGTTGCCGCCGACCACGTCACAGACCGCAGTCGGCGGACCAGTCGCGACGCCGCCGGTCCCGTCGTCCCATACGTACTCCGACCGGCCCCGAGCGTTCCCGCCGGTCGCGATCGTCACCGCCTCCAGGGAGATGGTGTTCGCGGTCCCGTCGCTTTGCCCTGCGGCCAGTCCACCGAATCCAGTAAGACCCGTCCCGCCGATCCCCGCCGCCTGGAGGAAGCGACGGCGACCGGTTGATATCTTCTGATCAAATTCGCCATCACCACCTCGTGTGTTCGATTGGTCGTTGTGGTTCATCATCTTAGAATACCTCTTCGTGGTGAGCGTCGGACCAATACGTTCCCGTGAGTTCGCGCGCGTGTAATTGTCCTCATTAGCTGTCCCCCGTGGCGGCGGCGGCGGAGCTGGTCAAGGCCGTGACGCCCAAGCCAGTGCCGGTAGCGACAACACCGGCCCCCCCGATATACCTGAGTACAGTACGCCGATCTGCGTCTTTCAAACCGTCAAGTGGTTGCTTAGACATGTCTGTTACCTACCCGGGATGGGCATTCTCGCATACTCTTGTGTGGCTTCCACCCCCCACTAAGTATGCAAGTGGATGTCTATCGGAGATTATTTATATCTATGGGGGATGACATCACGTTTCACATTCTTGGCGATCATATAACCGTCGAGTGAGTGACGAAGTTGTTGATACTACACGCGGGGCCCCATCATGGATAGGATCCACAGGCGGCTACTGTGCTCACGGCGATTTGGCTTCGAAAGGGTCGAAAGGTGGGAGGGCGGTGGTGGAAGAGCGAGGACGGTTGGGTAGGTAGTGATGCTGGTGAGGTTCCAGCAATACCTGAAACGGGGGTGGGATTGATAAATCCTCGCCCTAACGAATCAATATCGATAATCAGAGGGCTACGAACACTCTTGTCTCCCAGAGCGTTCCAGTGCCGTCGAGAACCTACCGAACACAGAACAAGCGCGTACACACGCTATCCGCGTCACACTCTACCGACAATGTGCTACATGCGAGCGATCGTGAACCGGGTCGTTGAGCGATCGCTCGGTCAATCGGTTGCTAGAGTCAGACCAAAATATTCGACAGGGGGGATAGTTCGCAGCGTCTGATTGCGGCGGTTTCGCCGGGCTGTTCGTCGTTTGTTAGTTCACCTCGATGTCGCCGACCATAGTGCTCTGGTGAGGTTCGCAGACATACTCTGCCATCTCACTAGTGGCTGTGAACGTCAGCCACTCCCCGTCGCCGGGGTCGGTCGTCCGCTCAGTCGCGAGATCGTCGATGACGTTGCCGTTCGCGTCACGGATGGCGATGTTGTGGCCGAACCCGTCACCTTCCGTCCAGCCGAGCTTGTACGTCTCGCCCTCCTGGAGAGTCAGTGTCGGGTTCGTGGCTCCCTCGATCGAGCTCGGAGCGATACCTTCCCACCCGCCGATCGCCCCGCGGAATTCGAACGTCGTCGGCGACCCGTCGCCACCGTCGCCACCGTCGCCACCGTCACCGTCCAGCCCCTGGAACGACTGGTTGTAGAGGCGTTCGACTTCGCTGTCGGAGAGCGCGCGGGAGTAGGCCCACACCTCGTCCATGAGGCCGGGCGTGTCCCGGCCGTCGCCCGCCATGAGGATGAGCGACGCCAGCTCGGACTGGCTACGGGTCCCGCCCCCGGTTCCCGAGGCAATTTGGCCGTTCTCGTCGAAGACGTAGATGCTGCAGTCTCCGCCGTCGACGACGGTAACGACGAACACCCACTCGCCTGCGGGACAGGAAACTGTGGGTTGGGTTTCCGCAGCGATCTCCCCGCCGTCGAAGTATTGCTGGCTCACCGCGTTGTCCGTCGCACTGAACTCGATGTTCCAGCCGTTTGTCGGAGCGTCGGGATCACCTCCCTCGTCGACGTGGTACACCCGGCTGTACTCCTCCGTGATCGCGTCGTGGTTAATCCACGCACCGACGGTCGCACCCTCGCCGTTGAGCGGTAACGGCTCGGAGATGACCGTTGAGTCGGTGGTCTCGATGTCACCGTTCGTCCCGAACTCCCAGGCGGTGTTACGGAAGCCCGACTGGCCGCTCGTGGGGCTGCCGACGACGCCCGCTTCGGTGCCGGTAACCTGGTTGACCGGCGTGTCGCCGTCCAGCGAGAAGTACGCTTCCAGACCGTTCTGGAGCGGCTCGCTGAAGCGGATGTCGATGGCCGACAGCTTCGACATGTCCGACGTGGTCGTCGTCGAGATGTTCAGCGTCCCGTCCGTGACTTCGACGTCTTCGACGGTCGTCGTCCACGCGGCGTCGTGGCCGACTTCCGCGAGGAGGTCGAGGTCTTCGACGACCTTCTGCCCCTGCACCGAGATGTCGAACACGCGCGTGCCTTCACCGCCGCCGTTGCCGTTCCCGCCGTGGTAGATCTCCGCCTCGTGGAGCGTCACGTCGTAGGTACCGTTGGGGAGCGGTATCTCCAGGCCGAGGTTGTAGCCGTAGATCTCGGTCTGGTAGAGCGCGTCGTGATCGGTGTTCGCGATCTCGTCCGCGGTCGGACTTCCGATAGTGACGCCGCTGTACCAGTCGGGAGCCTCGGACGTGTTCTCGTCGGAGACCGATACCGGCGCGAGCCCGGGTATCGAATCCGGGGCGATGAACTCCAGCCCGTCGATGACGGTGGGAGTCGTCGCGCTGGATCCGTCCGGCGGAGACCCACCGAGGTTCGCGCCGTAGGGCGCCTCCACGGCTGTCTGTGGGACGGAAACTGTCGTGCTCCCGGACGCGGCCTTCTCCTCGCCTTCGTGGGTGAACGTGACCTCGGCGTCGAGCGCGTAGGTTCCCTCGGTAATATCCGCGCCGGCGGCGACATCGAACTCGACCGACTGGCTCGATCCGGCCGCCAGCGAGTCGAACGTCGTCGTCGAGGGTGACGTCACCTGAAGCACGTCGTCTCCGGCAGTAAGGGAGAACTCGAGGTCCGTGAGTTCGCTTCCGGAGATGTTGTTGATCTCGACGGTCGCCGTCGTCGACTCCTCCGGCAGGACCTCGTCGCTCTCGACGCTCACGGAGACGGAGGCCGTCGTGGACGAGCCGCCGCCCGTGATCTTGCTGATACTTCCGCCGTAGTCGATGAAGTACAGCGCACCGTCGGGACCGACGTTCATGTCGAACGGTGACCCCCAGTCCTCGTCGGGCAGGAACGGGTCGACTTCCATCACCTCGCCGTCGTCGTCCAGCGAGATGTACTTGATCCAGCCGCTACCGTACTCCATGATGAAGATCTTCCCGTCCATGGCCTTCGTCAGCGAACCGTCGCCGAACGCGGTGTTGTGGCGGTAGACGGTTCCAACCATGGCTGCACCGCCCGTAACCTGCGGGAACGGGACCTCATCCATGCTCGAGTAGGGGACGTACTCCTCCCACTCGGACGGGTAGTCGAGGTAGCCGCCCCAGTCGTACGGGCTCATAATGCTGGTGCCCTGGACGGCCGGCAGCTCTTCGAGGCCGGTGTTGTTGGCCGAATCGTTGATCGGGTTCTCCGGGTCGAAGATCCGACCGGACTCGCCGGTCTCGAAGTCGTAGTGCTTGTAGGGCACGCTGTGGCCGGTGAAGTACGGCCAGCCGTAGAAGCCGGCTTCCGCGACTTTTGCGTACTCTACGGTTCCCATCGGTCCCCGGTCGGCGCTCCACCCACCGGAGTCGGGGCCGTAATCGCCGACCCACGCTTCGTCGGTTTCGGGGTCGACCGCCGCAGTGAACGGGTTCCGGAAGCCCATACCGTAGATCTCCGGACGCGCAAGGTTATTCGCAAGCGCATCACCGTACCCGTTGGCTTCGGTGAATAGGTTGTCGTCGGGGATCGTGTACGATCCGTCGTCCTGCGGCGTGATTCGCAGCACGCTCCCCCGTAGATCGTTCGTGTTTGCGGAGGTGCGCTGCGCGTCGAAGTTCTCGCGACCGTCACGCTCGTCAATCGGCGTGTACCCGCTCGATTCGAACGGGTTCGTATCGTCACCCGTCGTGAGGTAGAGGTTACCCTGGGTGTCGAACTCGAGGTCGCCGCCGGTGTGACAGCAAGTCTCACGCTGCGTGTCGACGTCGAGAACCTGCGTCTCGGTCGCGGGATCGATGGAATCGCCGTCGACGGTAAAGCGCGAGAGGCGGTTGACGCTCTCGTCTCCCGCCGGCGAGTAATACAGGTAGAGCCAGCCGTTGTCCTCGAAGTCGGGGTCGAGCGCGACACCCTGCATCCCGTCCTCCTGACCGGTGTAGACGTCGAGCGTCATCGCGGTCGTCGTCTCACCCGTGTCGGAATCGAGAATCTTGAGGTTGCCAGTGGTACGCTCGGTGAAGAAGATGCGCCCGTCGGCGTCGATATCCATCTTCATCGGCTCGCTCAGGCCATCGACGAGCACCTCGCGGTCGTAACTGTCCCAGACGGTTCCGGAGGCGTCGCCCTCTTCGAAGCCGCCGGCCCAGAGGATGCCACCGAGGACGTGATCGATGAACGCGTCCTCGTCGAACGATTCGTGAGTGTGGCCACGTCCCGTGTACCACACCCGGCCGCCCTGGTACTCCTGGCACCACGAGATGGGGTGATCTTCCTGGCCGTTCTCCATCCCCGCACCGTCGTAGCTGGTCTCGTCGAGCGTCGCGAGGACGTGCACTTCGCCGCGCGGGCTCTCCGAGTAGTCGTACCACTCGTCGTAGGCCTCCCAGCTGGCGGGCAGGTGGTCGGTCGACGGGTGGGCCTGATCCGTGACGTGGATCTCGGCGTCCTGGTTCTCCGGATGCCCGGTGAAGTAGGCGCCGCCGTGCATTCCGAGGTAGAAGTCCCACTCGCCGTCGCCCGGGTGGTGGGTGTCACCGGCCGCGTGGATGCCGGCATACCCGCCCCCGTTCCGCATGTACTCTTCGAACGCGTCCCGCTGTTCGGGGTCGTCGAGGACGTCGCCCGTGGTGCTGAACCAGATGATCGCGTCGTACTTCTCGAGTTCGCTCGCGTCCGTCGGGAACGCCGACGAATCGTCCGGCTTCGTCTCGGTGACGTCGTCGGGAATCTCCTCGGGCACGGTATCGATGTTGACCGAGTTCGCGCCCGTTTCCGCCGCGATCCGGTCGCTCAGTCCCTTGAGCTTGTCGACCCCGTACGGGATGTTGCGGTGCGAGTACCCCTTCGTGACCGACACGATCATCAGGTTGACCTCGTCCGGGCCGGGCGTCGGGTCACCGCCGTCGGCGACGGAGACCTCACCGCGCTGGGAGCCCGAATGAGGCGCACAGTAGTACTCGGCCATCGCCTCGGTCGCTTCGAACTCGACGACCTGCGTAGTACCTTCTTCTGAGACCTCATCGGTGGCGAGTATCTCGTTGCCGTCGGCGTCGACGATGACGAAGTTATGAGCGTCGCCCGTCGTGTTCGTCCATTCGACCGTGTAGCTCTCGCCGGCCGTCAGGTCCAGCGTCGGGTTCGTCTGCCCGTCAATGTCGCTCGGAGAGACGCCGACCCAGACGTGATTGCCCTGCTCGTAGTTACAGACGTTCTCCGGCGGGCCCTGAACCTCCCCGTCTTCCCAGACGTACTCGCCACGGCCGCGGCCGCTGCCGCCGGCCTCGACGTTGACCGCTTCGAGTTGGATGACGTTGTCGTCGCTCTGTCCAGCGGCCAGCCCACCGAAGCCGGTGAGGCCCGTCGCACCGATCCCCGCCGCCTGGAGGAAGCGACGGCGACCGGTCGACATCGTCTGACCGAGTCCGCGCTCGCGCGTGTTCGATTGGTCGTTGTGGTTCATCATCTTAGCGTACCTCGTGGTGCTGAATCTCTGATCGATACGTCGGTGTAGGTTCTCGCTCGTGTTGCTGAATCGTCCGCATTAGGTGTCCTCCGTAGCGTTGCCGGTCGTACTTTCGTTGCCACCGGTCGACTCGTTGGTGTCGTCGGAGTCGATCGTATCGATCTCCTCGTCGACACTGGCCCCAGCGCCGGAGTCGCCGGAGGCGCCGGCCTCGGCGGCCTCGTTGTTCACCGTGACGTCGAAGTGCGTGTACGCACTCATGATCGCCGGGTGGTCCGTGTTCTCTTGGAGCACGTCGTACGGGACCGCGGTCGCAGCGACGAAATCGCCGGCTTCGAGGTCGTCGTAGTCCTCGGCTTCCTCGGCGGTGACGGTCGTCCCGTATTCGTTGCCCGAGAGGTCCGGATACTGGCCGTCCTCGCCGTCGGCCATCACGATAGGCGAGTGAGGGCGGACATCTTCGGCGTCGAGGTCGTAGCGGTCCTCGGTGATGAAACTCGCGTCCGGCGAGTGGAGGCTGATCGTATACCGGAGGTACACCGTCGTCGTGTTCGTCCCCGCGTCAGTCTCTGCTTCGAACTCGTCGGTGGTACCCGCAGCGCCGTAATAGCCGTTCTGGGCGTCAATCGGGTCCCCCATCAGTGTGCCGTCGAGGTACGACTCCATCGTCGCGCCGCAGTTGTACGCGCCGTTTTCGTACTCCGGTGCGCCGTCGGTGTCGTACACCGAGATCTGCTCGTCACCGTCGAACCAGTTAATGTGAAACTCGCCGTTCGTTCCGGGTCCGGACTCCTCTTCCGACTCGTTCGACGTGCCGTTCGCGTAGCCCGTCGCGCGGAAAACCGGCATATAGTCGAGGTCTTCGATCTCCGGCGGGTCGAGGTCGATCTCGCCCGTGGCCGCTTCGACAAAAACGCGAACCTTCCCGACGACGTCGTCCATCCCGTCCCAGGTGACGGACAACGACGGCTTGATGAATACTTCGTCGACCTCACCAGCATCGCTTTCGAGCGTATCGGGGTTGGACGACGAAATGTCGACCGTGGCGGCGGCGGCGGAGCCGGTCAAGGCCGTGACGCCCAGGCCAGTGCCGGTAGCGACAACACCGGTCCCCCCGATATATTTGAGTACAGTACGTCGATCTGCGTCTTTCAAACCGTCAAGTGGTTGCTTAGACATGTCTGTTTACCTACCCCAGATGGGCGTCGTTGCATACTGCTGTGTGGCTTCCACCGGCCACGGAGTATGCAGGTGAAAATATATTGGGCAGTATTTATATTTATGGGATCTGTTAATACGTATCACGCTCGAATCTACCGTATGACCGTCGCGTAAGTGACGCACACGTGAACCGCCGCGCCGACGAATAACCTCCGATATTTGCGGTCTCCCCCGCTGCTGTCGGGCGGTTCAACACGCCTTTTCGTCTCCCGTCAGAGCCGCTGAATCGGTGGAAGGCGTTCGGTGTCTTGCGACACGGACAAGCAAGACAATATGAGCGTTTCGTCCATAATTTTATTTTGGGTTGGGGGGATCGGTTGGGTATGGACGTAGGAGTCCTCACAGTTGCACTGGGCGAGGAACCGTTAGATCAAACGCTGGAGTACCTCTCCGATATCGGGGTCGGTGCGGTTGAGTTCGCCTGTGGCGGGTTCGTCGGCGACAGCCATCTCACGCGCGAGGAGTACCTCGACGACGAGGCGGCACAGCGAGAGCTGCTCGAACTGGTCGACGACCACGATCTCGAGATCAGCGCGCTCTCGACGCACAACAACCCGCTGCATCCGGACGACGACCGCGCCGACCGCGCGATAACGGAGATCCAGGAAGCGGTCCGCCTCGCCGACCAGTTAGGGGTGGACAACGTCAACACCTTCTCGGGGCTCCCCGGAGGCGGACCGAACGACGAGGTTCCGAACTGGGTGACGGCGCCGTGGCCGCCTGAACACGCCGAGGCGCTCGACTATCAATGGGAGGAGGTCGCCATCCCGACGTGGACCGCGCTGGCGGAGCACGCCGACGACCACGGAGTGAACATCTGTATCGAGATGCACCCGAACATGCTGGTGTACGAGCCGACCGGGCTGATGCGACTCCGAGAGGCGACGAACGACCGGATCGGCGCCAACTTCGACCCCTCGCACCTCTACTGGCAGGGGATCGACGTCACCGAGGCGATCCGGTACCTGGGCGAGCGCGACGCGATCCACCACTTCCACGCCAAAGACACGAAAGTGTACGACACGAACGCGCGCCTGAAGGGGGTGCTCGACACGGAGCCGTACACCGCGGAGGCCGACCGCTCGTGGCTGTTCCGCTCGATCGGTTACGGCCACGACGAGGCCCACTGGAAGGATATCGTCTCCACGCTCCGGATGGTCGGCTACGAGGGGGCCCTCTCTATCGAACACGAGGACTCGCTCACGTCGGGCCGCGAGGGACTGGAACGGGCCATCGACGTGCTCCAGCGGGCGGTCTTCGAAACGCAACCGGGCGACGCCTACTGGGCCTGAATCCACGGCGATCGCCCGTGTCGCTTCGTCGTTTCACTTATAAATAACCTACCACCAGTCGAAGTCGATCGAAATACGCGGAGACGGCCGTGGTGTATTGCCGAACTATATTTTCCTAGTAGTATACAAAATATTGATTATTTGGCGTCGATCAAAGCCGGACTGTAGTGTTCGACCGGAGTCGAAAGACCGGTCGACACTTCTCTGCCGGCGGACAATCACATAGGCGACCTCGGGTATCTCCTCGGATATCCGTGGACGCATCTGTTTCCAAGAGCGGCATATTTTCAGTTTCACCGGCTATCTCCCGATCTATTTTAGCTATTACAATATGATCTACTTTTATTGTTGATCTGCATTTAGCGAATCCGGCGATGTCCCACTGGGATACCGTCGCGACACACTCTGATTTCAGATCGCATTCCACGCGAGGTTGCTTCCAATCGAATATATCGTTATATCTACTGTATGGCATAAATATTTATTTTCATACATTTCTTATGCAGAGTTGGTGACAGCAAAACCACGGCTCTGAGCGCGCTATCCGCTAGCAACGAGCGTTGACTTGTTGTGAGGCAACCAAGAGTGACGGGTGCGTCCACTCATCGAGATTTGGCTGAGGGAGCGCGTCGGGGTCGCCAACGACGGCAACCGGCCTGGCACGCTCGCCCGATAGGACCGAGTTGAACTCCTCGTGGTCGTCACCGAGGAGCGTGGAGACGTTGACAGCCGGATCCTGCCGTCCACTCCCGGTGACACTATCCATCATTGTATTCCCGTCTTTATGTTCAGGTGATTGATGATGTCGGATTTTGGAGTACTCTCTCAGACGGTCGGTCCTCAGAGCCGTTTCAGTTTGTCCGACAACACACCGTACAGTCGATGTCGTCGCCAAGCGCGTCCGGACACTCGCAGAGGCGAGGCGGTTCGACGCATATTTCGCCGTTGGCGGCGACCTCCTCGTGAATGAGTCGCTACGGGACGGCCGGTCGGTTCTTGCTCCTGTGTGCCGTCTGGGGGACGGCGTTCATGGCGACGGACGTCGGCTTGGCCGATCTCCCCGCGGTGCCGTTCGCGGCCGTGCGCTTCGACGTCGCTGCCGCCCTGCTGTTCGCCGCCGTGTTCGCCTCCGGCGCCGACGTCCGCCCTCGGACTCGGGACGACTACGTTTACGTGCTCGTGGGTGGCGCGCTCATCATCGGCGCGCACCACGCGTTCCTCTTCGCCGGCCAGCGGTACGTCACGGGCGGTGTCGCCGCCGTTTTGTTGGGTCTCGTCCCCGTGGTAACGCCTGCGCTCACGCGTCTCGTCTCCACCGACGAGGAGTTCACCGCCGCTACCGCGCTCGGCGTCGCACTCGGGTTCGCTGGCGTCGTCGTCATCGCCGACCCCGACCCCGCGAATATCGCGGACAGCGTCTTCGGCGTGTCGCTCGTGCTCGCGTCCGCGCTCGCGTTCGCCGTCGCCGCGGTCGTCACGCACAGCCGATCGCCGTCGATGCCGTTCCTCTCGACGCAGGCGTGGATGATGGCTATCGGTGCCGTCGTCCTCCACGCTGCCGTGATCGCGCTCCCCGGCCAGTCGTTCGCGGCCGCCACGTGGACGCCGTCCGCGCTCGGCGCGCTCGCGTACCTCTCCGCGGTCGCCGGCGTCGGCGGATTCCTGCTCTACTTCGTGTTGCTGGACGACCTCGGCCCCATCGAGATGAGCTTCATCGAGTACGTGATCCCCGTGTTCGCGGCGCTGGCAGGCTGGTTCGTGCTCGGGCAGGAAGTGACGCCGGCGACCGTCGCCGGGTTCGCGTTCATCGTGGCGGGGTTCATTGCCGCGAAGTGGCGGACGTTGCGTGGGACATAGATCGGGGGGAACAGTGATCGGGAGACCCCTTCGAGCACAGGGCGCACTCCGAGAAATTCGACCCTACGCATTTTTATTGCCCTCACGTGAACGAGTGGTATGTCGAACCTCGGGGTACCGAACGACCGGGCGCCGGCCGCAGACCTTCTCGCCGTCGTCGTGAGTGTCGTGCTGGTCGCCGGTGTCGTGTTCACCCCGCTCGGCGAACTGCGCGTTCTTGCGGTCGTCATCGGTCTCCCCTTCGTTCTCCTCGTTCCGGGGTACGCGCTCGTTTCGGCGGTGTTCCCACGCGCCGGCGAGGTGGCACCGGACGCCGACACGGGGGTCTCGTGGCTGGCCCGACTCGGATTGAGCGTCGCCGGAAGCGGTATTGCCATCACCGTCGTCGGTGGGGTGCTTGATTTCACTATTTGGGGATTCGATCGGACGGCCATCGTCGCGGGACTCTCGACGTTTACGCTCGCGGCGGCGGCCGTCGCGTGGTACCGGCGTCGACGGGTCCCGATGCCCGACCAGGCGGGAACCGACCTCGGCTCAGTCCGGTCGGCGGTCCGGACTGCCGTGGACGCGCAGAGCGCCGTCGGCGTCGTCCTCACGGTTCTCGTGGTGGTCGCCGCTGCCGGGGCGATCGGTGTCGTCGCCGACGAGTCCACCGGCGGCGGGTCGGTCGTCGAACTGTACGTCCTCGGACAGAACGACTCGGGCGAACTCGCGGCGGGAGACTACCCGTCGAACGTGACGGTCGGTGAGCCGATCACCGCCGGTATCGGGGTCGGGACGAGCGACTCGGCGTTCGACGGCTACGTCGTCACGCGTCTCGAACGCGTCACCGTCGACGGGGAGACGGTTACTGTCGAACAGTCGCGACAGCTCGATCGGAGCGAGTTCCGGGTACCTGCCGGCGAGCGGACCGTCCGTCGACACGCCGTGGAACCGTCGGTGGCCGGTGAGCGACTCCGGATGACCTATCGGCTCTACCGAGACGGGTCGGCCGACCCGATCCGACGGGTTCACTTCTGGATCACGGTCGAACCGGCGTAACGCCTCCCGGATGCCGGCCGCTGAACGCCGTGTTCGTTCGAGAATCTCAAAAAGTAAACGTTAGTGTTTATCTAATAGCACACGATACGTACCGACAGGGACCACACCAAGTGGCTCTTCAGGAGATAGATTGTGGAATCCAACGTAGCGCCGGTCCGGCGAAGTACTGAGCGGCTACCGATGTCGGCTACGAGCGTCACCGAGAGTATCGGGCGGAACGTCGGCCCGGGCGATCCAACGGGTCTCCCGTCCCCCGTGACGACTGAGACGGCCCGGACAGCACTGTTTGTCTCCACGACATGAGTGACACGTCGGCGTCTCGCTTGCTCCAAGGCGTTGCCGTTGGTGTCGTCCTCTCCGACCAGAACGAGGACGCCGTATTTCGGACCGCCCTCCGTGCGAAGAGGCGCGGCCATCCGGTTTTCGTGACCTCCCTGCGAGAGGACTCCGACACGCTGGACGCGTTGGCGGACGTCGGCGCCGTCGTCATCGCGCCGCCCTCGGAGCAGGCCTCCCAGAGCGACCTTCACCGGTTGCTGTCTCGGACCGCGAGGGAGCGCGGGTCGACGGGGATCATCCTCCAGACGCGCGACTGCCCCCGGATCGACTACGATCGGACGGCCGCCGCGTTCGAACGGGCCGACTACGAGGTCATCGCGATCCCCGAACACTGGGAACAGACGCCCAACGGACCGACCGTCGTCGTCGGCATCCCGGCGTACAACGCCGCCGACAGCATCGGCCAGGTCGTCGAGCGCGCCGCCGCGTACGCCGACGAAGTCATCGTCGTCGACGACGGGAGCCGCGACGAGACGGCCGACCACGCTCGCGAGGCTGGCGCGACGGTCGTGGTCCACGAGCGCAACCGCGGGTACGGCGGGGCGCTCAAAACCCTCTTCCGCGCGGGCGCCGATCGGCGGGCCGCACACTTGGTCGTGATCGACGCCGACGGGCAACACGACCCGGGAGACATTCCGACACTCGTCGAGACGCAGACCCGTCACGACGTCGACATCGTCATCGGAAGCCGCTACGTCGGCGAGCGGAAGACGAAGATCCCGCTCGTCCGGTCGGTGGGGCTGGCGGTCATCAACAACCTCACGAACGCCAGCCTCGGGAAGCTTCGTCCCAGCGGCTTCATCCGTGACACCCAGAGCGGCTACCGGTGCTACAGCCTGTACGCGACGCGCTCGCTCGCGAGCGATCGGCTGATCGGAGACAACATGGGTGCGAGCACGGACATCCTCCATCACGCCCTTCGAAACCGCCTCAGCGTTTCGGAGGTCGAAACGACCATCTCCTACGACGTCGAGAACGCCAGTTCTCAAGGGTCGGTCTCCCACGGGCTCGACCTCCTCCGGAACATCCTCTGGACGATCGAATACGGGCAACCGCTCCTCATCCTCGGCCTCCCCGGTGGAGTGATAACCCTACTGGGCGTCACGATGACGGTCCAGCTGATCGCACGGGCCGTTCAGACGGGAACGCTCGTCTCGGCCCGGTTGGTCCCGCCGATCCTGTTCGCGATCGGCGGGGTGTTGTTGTGTATCGCGGCGGTGATGATGCAGGTGTTGAATCGCCATCCGAGTATCGCCCGACTGCAGAGCGACGAAAACAGCTAAGCAGCCGGATCGACTTCACGACAGTATGACAACGCTCGCGTGCGTGGTGATGTATGTCTCGTAGGATCGCAGCGGGCGGTCGCCTCCGCGATCGGTTCGGACGGCGAAATCCGGCGCCGGTGTTCGGGGTGGTCGGTGCCCTCCTTCTCGGCGGCGGACTGGCGGTTCCCGCGTTCGAGACGCTGCTGTTCGTCTGGGGCGGAACCGCGCTGTTCGTCGCGTTCCTCCTCCGGTTCGTGATGACCGGCTCCACGGTGTCGTCGTCGGTCACGACCGACATCTACACCGCGATGGCCGCCAACGTCCGACGGCTGACCCCGGCAGACGACCACGAATACATCCCAGGATCCGGCGGGGTCACGCTCGTCGCCGGAGACCGCCAGTTCGACGCCGCGGGCGAGCGACTCTTACGGACGCACGACGGTCTCACAGCGGCCGAGACGGTCAGTGACCAGCTTTCGGTGTTGATCGACGTGTTGGTCAACGACCTCGAACTGGCCGCTCGCGCGACCGCGACGGTCGACGGTGAGCGCGCGACCGTGACGGTCACCGGAAGCCGTGTCGGCACCGCGGAGCTGTTCGATCACCCCGTGGCGTCGGTTATCGGGGTCGGGCTCGCCCGCGGGCTCGAAACCCCGGTCGCCGTCGAGGCGACGCGTGAAGACGGGGCGTTAGTCGTCGTCGCGGACCCCCTCGAAGGACACGGCGAAAGCCCTCCTCGGGACGAGGAGAACGTCACAGCGTCCGAATGAACTTCTCGAACGTCCGAACGCCGACTAAGACGAGAAACACGAGCGCCCCGGCGATCAGCGGCCACCGGAGACGCGTCCGCCAGCCGACGGTCGCGTGAATCGGTGACGTCAGCGCGGTCACCACCGCGAGCCCGACGAAGGAAAGGATGAACGCGTATTCGAGCGTCAGCCGCCCGACGCTCGCCAGGACTCCGACGCCGGCGAGCATCCAGCCGGTCTGTCCGAACAGGAACTGGCGCTGGCGAGCGGTCGTCATTACCCGAGATACTCTGGCGGAGAGTATAATCTCACCGCTGTGGTGACAACACTAGCTTCAAGAACGCGCTCCGTATCTGGTTCCGTATCGATGTTCCCGTGGACTCACGCCGCCTTCGGCTACCTCCTGTTTCTCACCGTCGCCGTCCTCCTCCGTCACCGTCTCTCGCGGGCCGAACTGATCGCCGTGGTCGTCGGCACCCAGCTCCCCGATCTCGTCGACAAACCCCTCGCGTGGTGGTTCAGCGTTCTTCCGTCCGGTCGCTCGCTGGCTCATTCGCTACTGATCGCCGTCCCGCTCTCGGTACTCGTTCTCGGGGTCGCGTGGTATCTGACCCATCCCGAGGTAGGGTTCGCCTTCGGGGTCGGCTACGCCAGTCACCTGCTCGGCGACAGCTACGTCGCGCTCTACTACTGGCGTCCCGAGGAGTTCACCTACCTCCTGTGGCCGCTGTTGCCGGCCTATCCTTACGACGATTTCGCCGGCCTCACCGACTTCTTCT
>Ga0207757_100626_pt1 | contig 21197 bp, 27 predicted proteins | sample A23P3SouthBayCA_2_FD_187752 | JGI IMG/M metagenome (GOLD analysis project Ga0207757, IMG submission 187752) | Aerobic enrichment media microbial communities from Eden Landing Ponds, California, USA - A23 P3 (2) (SPAdes) | ecosystem: Environmental > Aquatic > Marine > Unclassified | place...
CGCCACCCCCGCCTACACCACCATCGCCAGCACCAACACCACCATTGTTATGGATACTACCACCACCGCCACCTGCAAAACACTCTATTCCTCCAATTATAGCTGTACAATACCCATCGCCACCATAACCACCGCCAAACCCAGCGGGAGCATCTCCTCCAGCTTGACTATATCCACCGCCTCCACCACCTCCTTCATCTTTATCAGGGTCGCCACTAGGGGTATCATGGCATCCCTGGCCACCATCACTGCCTTGTGAATTACCATCTCCGCCAGGATTCGAACATTGACTATTACCACCATATCGCGACCCACCACCGCCTGAGGCCCCATCTGCACTAGATGGAGGAGAAGACAGATCATTATCTCCTTCAACACCTAGACCACCACCATCCGCTGTCAAACTACCAAATGAAGACGATTCTCCGGGATCACCCCGACTTGACGTGGCTACTCCTCCAGCACCCACATCAACCGAAATACTCTCGCCCGGCGTAACACTATAGCTAGATTCATACACAACGCCGCCAGCGCCACCGCCACCACCAAGCGAGCCGCCACCAGCACCGCCACCGCCCACAACCAGCACTTCCGCCTCTGTCACGGCGTCAGGAACAGTGACTGAATGCGACCCAGTCGCGGTGAAAACGTCCATGCCAGTATAAAAACCGACATCCATCGAATCACCTTCAGGATCAGACACACCCACGGAGAGTGTCGGAGACGTCGAAACATCAGAACCACCATCGCTAGGAGACGGATTTGATGGAACATTGGGCGATCCTTGCGTCGTGAAACTCCATGTCGAACTCTGCGTCGTCGAATCACCATCATCAGCAACCGCATACCAACTATACGTTGTATCACCCTCACGGCCAACCCACTCTACCGAAGCTGTTCCACCACTCCCAACATTCCTATCCGTTCCAATATGAGACCCATCAGACGCATCATAAAACGCCACATCCATCGACTGACCATCAGAATGGGAGACATCTACTGACAGCGTTGGCGACGTCGAAACATCTGAGGCACCATCACTCGGCGAAGGATTAGACGGAGGATTCGCCTGAGGATCCCATTGAACAATTACGATCCCCGATCCTCCAGAACCAGCACAATTCTGACCATTATGGTTTGCTCCACCGCCTCCACCTCCAGTATTCGCCATACCATCATCCGGGCAACTTCCTCCGAAGGAGTCTCCGCCGCCTCCAGTTCCCCCATACATATTCTTACCAGTCCCACCACCCTCATTATCTCCGCCTGCACCACCACCAGCGAACCACCCATTTTCACCGACATCGTCACCAAAAACGTCTCCATAGTAAAGGCCATCTCCACCATCTGCCCCATGATCACCATACCCGACACTTCCAGATTCTCCGGCACCACCGCCACCCCCTCCAATGTCGCCGTTACCACTGGCACCATCATTCCCTGCATCTCTGTCAACACCAGAATTTGTTCCTGGCTGTGTGGCACTACCCTCAGCACCCCCATAATTTTCGTTTTGCCCGGCACCGCCCCCACTACCACCGTTATGACCGTTTTCGTTTCTGTCTCCTCCGGCACCACCGCCTTCGCCTGTGAGGCTGCCGAAAGAAGAATCGCCACCATTAGAATTTACGGAACCACCACTCCCAACAGTAACGGAGATACTACCTGAAACAGAATAATCGCTATCATATACAAGTCCCCCGGCTCCTCCACCGCCAGAACCACCGCCCCCTCCATCAGCATCACCAGCACCTCCTCCGCCACCGACAACAAGAACCTGAACTTGATCTACACCATTGGGAGTATTCCATGTATGACTTCCGATATTATTGAACACCTGTCTCTGAGTATCTGCAGTACCAAGATTAAGACAGAGAAGAAGCACTCCTAAAATCAGTATCAATCTAACGAGACGGATTCACTATCACCTGACTGTCTTCCATCGAACCACCGTGTGACGGATACCAGTCATTTTCTCAACACTACTTATAAATCATTGTATTGTTTGGGTATTTGCTTGTTATAACGTGTTATTTTGGGTTTTGTGTGCGTGGTGTCCATGTTGAGGATATGAAAAAAGAGGAGTTCTTTCGTCTGCTTTCCTTTGTGCGACGGTCTGATCATCGGATGGTGATCCTCCAGTTTTTCGAAGACTGTGATCAGCCAGAGACACCGACCGATATCGGTGATGAGATCGGTATCCGTGCTGATCATGTCAGCCGGCAGTTGAAACAACTGGCTGAGAAAGGATTGGTTGAGGCGTTGAATCCTGATGCGCCTCGGTTCCGGTATTACGAGTTGACGGAGACAGGAGCACAGTTCCTCGAACGGGTACGGAAACTCGAGGAGGAAAAAGGACGTCGTATCCTGGGCTGACACTATATGGACAAGGATGAACTCTACCAGCTAATCGGATTCATCCAACGGTCGAAACACCGGCGGAAGCTGCTGGAATGTCTCTCTGATAAGACACCGAAGACACCGACAGAACTCGCTACCACCACCGGGATCCACCCGGTTCATGTCAGCAACCGATTGGCTGATCTCCGCGAAAACCAGCTCGTCACGATTATGAATCCCAATGATCACATTCATCGATATTACACGCTTACTGCAAAAGGGAACGAAGTAGTCAAAGAGCTCAAGAATAGAGCTTAATAACGCAACTTCTCAGTAAACAAGACTAGCTATTTAGTTGGTTGCCTTCGCTGGGTGTGGTATGGGTTCGGTGTTTGATACGGTACCGGGGCTTCTCAACAGGATCTATTGTATTCCGCATGATTCATTTGAGGCGCTGGACGAGTTGCCGAATGAGTCGACGTTGGAGGTGAATGTGACCCATGAGCAGTTGTCGGACTTGGCTCGTGGTGGGGAAGATATCGTAGCGTTGTCGCCGACGCGGTATGCGGAAGGGACGGGGACGGATCCGACGGCTCCGTTCGGGAAAGGGTATGATATCCGGTTTGATACGGCTCGGGAAATCGTGTTTCAGCATAAAGCTCCAAGCAAGACTGTGGTCCGTGGCCAGGATACCAAGAACAAGCGGCAGTGGCTCCAGTTTGATCTTGATCTGCTGCAGATCGTGAACCTGGCCATACAGTACGATCCCCGACAGGCCTTCCTCGCTCTGCCTGTGGTACCGACAGTCAGCCACCTCGGTACAGCTCTTGACCGGACGGTGTTCGTCGATATCTGGGAAATCTTTGCCCGGCTCCAGCAACGCCGCCTCCGAACCGATTACCTCCTGGTGGAGTTCCTTCCCCGCCAGAATCCGTTGAACCGGTATCCGTTTGACAGTGATGGAAAACTGGATCTCAAGGAGTACTATGCGATTCGTCCCAAGATCTGTGGGAAATATGCTGGATCACAATGGGGGATGCATCTGACCGAGCCAGACCCCTATTATGATATTGGGTATGGTGACTCCTTGCTCGCGGCTGCTGTCGACTGGTATCCGCTGCTCAGAGCATTCCGTGATGCTGATTGTGGCTTACCGATTCGACACCTGTCCCGGACCGACGGCGGTGAGGCACCAACCGATGACTGGTTTGAGCTTGCGATCAGCGACCAGTACGCACCGGAGTATCGCGACCATTTGAAACGAAAATACGCCTTGTACCGGTATGCACAGAGCAGCGACGAAGCACTGGCTGGCCAGATCGAAGACTGGCTGATCACCGATCTAGAACGTCGATACCAACGAGCAATCGAACAAGAAGTACTCTCACCAGCGGCGACTGACCAAGACGAGGTTACCGACGGTGTCTATGAGGAACGACGATCCATCGCGGAATACATACAGCGCTTCCAGCACGCGCAGGATCCGATCCGGTATCGATTGCAGCGGCCAAACCGGTATCTCTACCAAGCCGGGAACGACGCCGACACCATCCTCACGGCCTGACAACGAGATCACAATCACAGTATGAGTGATTACATCGAGTCTTACAAGAAAAAAGAGAAAAACCGGTCGTGTTAGGACCGGTTGAGCAACTGTTCTAACACGCCTTGTTCCTCCAGTTCTGAGAGGCGTTCTAACACCGCCATCTTATCCTCCTGCTTGGTTTGTTGTTCCAAACTCATGGGGCGGCCGCAGGTCCGGCACTCACTGTGCTGGGCTTCATTCTGGGTGCCACAGAACGGACACTCCTGCGTGCTGGTCTCGTCATCCTCGGTCGTCAACCCGTATTCATCGCGGATAGCCTGATTGACGTCATCGTTGTTGAGATGGACATAGACCTTGGCCCGATCACTGCCGGGTGTCCAGCCAGCGAACTTGTTCAACTGCTCATACCCCATGAACGTCGCCACCTCAGTCAACCGAGTGTGCCGGAGGTTGTAGAGCCGCTGTTTGTTGTCCGGGATGTTCGCAGCTTCACAGGCCGCTTTGAACCTTCGTTGATAGCTGTTGTAGGTCATCCGATCCGCGAGGTCAGGCTCATAGCTGCACTGGTCATCATCGTGGTTGTGCGGGATCGCGCCACAATGTCGACAGGCCTGTTGTTCGGTCTTGACCCACAGCGGTGCACTCGGATCCTCAAGATCACCGAGTTCACCGCCAAGCGGGTGTTGGGCTAACCATTCACGCAGAGTCCGCCCAGCCCGCACCAACTGATTCGTGCGATCCGGGGTCTGCTTCGAGCCCTCAAGGAAGATGAAGTCGCCTTTGCCGTCGGCGGTGAAATCACCGATGTTCCGCGACAAGAGTTCACCAGGCCGAGCCGCTGATTCATACAGTACCATCGCAAACGCACGGTCACGTGTACTGGAAAAACTCTGGAACAAACGTTGGAGTTCCGCATCGGTAAACAAGTCATCCCGTGTCACCGAGGTTGCCTTCGACTTCGTGAGCGTGATGAAATCCACCTTCGACGGATGCTCACCACCATTCGCCACGCGGTAGAACTTCTTGACCGCGCTTTTGAACGTCAGCTTGGTCTCCTCCGCATAATCACTCCGGTTCAACCCAGCCATCATCGTTTTGAGCTCCTGCTCACTGGCCCCATCCAGTTCAAACCCGTCCGGGCCAAAGTTCAGCACCAGATTCTTGAGCGCCGAGATCAACCGCTCCTGCCGAACCGCACTGATCCCTTCCGCCGCACAATGATTGGTGAACGCCTGAATTGCCTGTACGTTTGCCATCGATAACTCCGACTCCGCAAGCCGATCTAACCGTTGTTCCACATCCACATACTGTGTTGTTGACATAGTCGTGTTTCACCACTGCAGTACTCAGAAGGAGTCCGCCACACCGGGGTTCGGTTGCCCGTGACCCCCCGGTTTCCGAAGAGAGGCTTTGTACCATTCGTACCATGCCCCGCCCCGGCTTGATATTAACCGTATAGGGCTTCTCCTTTTGAAATCCGGCGCACTCCTTCCTTCTCTTGGTGTTTCAACAGAAATTGGGCGAGTTACTCTTTTATGTCTGAGGGGTTGATCGGTCTGCCACAACTGGTTTTCATCAGAAAGCTTCCTGCGGTTCTGGTGTGATACCGGTTTAGACCCTTCTATTCACTCAGACCTAAACCGCTAAACCGCTCTATGAGAAGATCTCTGTGTCGTTGAAGTCTCTAAACCGTCTAAACCTGAGCCGTTCCATCGCAACTCCTTGCTCTTCCATTTTCTCTTCTAAGGTGTTGATCACTTCCTGATTCGGGCAGACAACGAGGACCTTGTCAAAGCCTTGCTCCAGGCGCTGTTTCGCATGCTCAACCTCCCGGTCATTGTCCCCCATTGCGATTTCAACCGCAATCTCGTCCCCGCCTTGTTTGGCATAGACGTCAGCGTCGAGCTGTTCGAGTTCGGCTGTCCACCCGGCCAGTTCGAATGTATCTCGTACTTGGTGTTGCCAGTACCGGTGAATGATACTACCCCTGCCCTTACGCTCAACATCGATCTCCTGGTCGGCTAACCAGTCCCGTCCCTGCTCGGTCAACTCTAACAGTTTCTGCCGGACTGATCCGGTCTTGAGTGTTCGTTCCCGAACCAAATCGGCCTCGACAAGCTCCGTCTTCACCTGGTTCGCCTTGTAATCGTTATCGAATAGCTCGTACCGATCAGTCACCGGCTTGAACGGGTTCTCAACGACATCCTTCAGCATGGTCTCGGCCCCCGCCGACAGCCCTGATTCATCACCGTCCTGTTCCTCCGTTGTTGTCTCCTCGTCCTCATCAGCGTCGTCGCTCTCAACGTGGCCACCGACTGCCTCGATAAAGGCTGCTGGCTGTTCCCGATCAGGGACTGGTGCGTGGAACCATGCTTTTTGCCGCATCCATAGATCAACATCGGACACCGTCTTGGCCACCTCGACATCATCCAGGACAACCGGGATCGGGTCATGCCCACCGGTCTGCATGACGGCCTGCCCGACGTCCAAGGTCTCGGCGACAGCGCGTTGCCGCTCAGAAAGCTGCATGGCAGCGGTCATCTCTTGGAACTGCTGGCGGTCACCAGTCGCTAACAACAGCTTGGTATCGGTATTGGCCTTGATCGAGTCCGTGAGTTTGGATGCTTCCTGATCTGCGACTACCAAGCCTTCACCGAACTCTCGCATTTTGGCCGTGAGCTCATCGATGGCTGGGATGCCAGCAGCGTCCTGTCGCTCCTTGTACACACTGAAGACACGTTTCCCTTCATCCAGGAAGAAGACGTGGTGCAACCCGGTGTCCCGGTGCTGTTGTGCTAACCGGTACTCGAAGACAAAGGCGAACAAGATTTCCATCACGAAGTTCTGCGTATCCCGGGCCAGGCCGTCGAATTCGAAGACCACGTTTCGATCTAACAACGCTTCGATCGGGATGCCTTGGCTACAGTCGAAGATGGAGCCGGCCGTCAGTGTCATCGCCTCCACCCGGTTCACCACGGTATCGCGGTACGTCGAGGATTTCCGCATGTAGTTGATCTTGTCCCGTTCCATCAACTGCTGGAGCTCGAACACGCTGGGATACGGTGGCTCCCGCTGGTCAAACAAGCCGTACAGCCGGTACAGTTCGATCAGCTGTTTCATCAGGTAGTTCTTCGAGCCTGACAGCAGCGCCGTTGCATGACTGAAGATCTCGCTGAAGACCTGTGCCCATCGCCGCAGATCAACACCCTGCGGTGGGACCAACGGGTTGAATTTCAGCTGCTGCCACGGCAACACAATCAAGTCGCCCAGTTCCGTGATGAGATGCCGGTAATCCCGCTTCAAATCGAACGCCCAGAACGGGACGGACAACTGCTGCATCACGTTGTAGAACAGCGTCGTCTTCCCAGCACCGGACTGGCCCACCACCAGCATATGCTTCGTCAACGCATCCTCAGGCAGCCCAACCCGTCCACCGGTCTTGGTCACCCCGAACTCGAGCTGGCCGTCATTCCGTGTGGTGGCGGAGTCTGTATCGGGAAACGGGTCCGCGTCCTGCGCTACGGCTTTCGCGACAACTATCTGTTTCGCTTGCTGCTGGAGCCACGGATCATCACTAGCTGCCGCTGCGGTGACAACCCGACGAACCGCCGGATCATCCAACACATCGGCACGCTCAGCCAATCGATACACCGACTCTGATTCATCCGAACGACGCGGTGATTCTGCCACAGTACCCGCCCTATCCGGGGCCGACAGCTAACCCGGTACCGCGAGGCCGATTTTCGTTTGGTACACCGCTGGCGGTCAAACGAAGGAATCCACAGGGGCAGAACAGGGCTGAACTGGCAGGTCTGGTAGTGAACTGAGTATTAAAAATAGCGATGCCCCATACAAGGATTATGACTGACCCACATCGTGAGGCATTCACCGATTTTGCTGACCAGGTGACCGCGAGATGCGAGACGGTCAATGAGATCGTCCTGTTCGGTTCGGTCGCCCGGGACGACCACGGGTCAGAATCCGATGTCGATGTGCTCATCCTCGTAACTGAACTCAGTGAACGGGAACAGATCGAAGCAATTGCCCACGATATCACGGTCACCACCGGTATCGTCATCACGCCAGTCATTTTGACCACCGATGAGCAAAACACGCTCATTGAAACAGCACGAGATGAGGGTGTCGAATACGTCCCAGGTTGACGCAGAAATCGAGATGGCCCGAGAAGCATTCGACGATCTTGCGAACATGGAGGCTATCTCACTTCGCCGGCGCTACACCACGCTTTACTACGGTGTCTACCATGCAGCCAAGGCCGCATTACTCGCTTACGGTTACACTCCGAAGACACACAGCGGCGTCAACACACTCGTTCATCAAATTCTCTACCACAAAAAAGACGACATCAGCGAAGACGAGGCCCGCTGTTATTCAAAAATCGGGTCACGCCGCGAACAAGCTGACTACGATGCCGGGTTCTATGGCAGCGAAGATGAATTCGATACCCTCTCTACTGACGGAAAACAGCTCGCTGATACACTCATCAACCTTGCCCGCGACAACACCGATCAATAGCCCCTCCCAACACGATTCTAACGCTTACACCGGTCCCAACCCGTCCCGATATTCGATCCATTGCTGGGCTGTTCTTGATTCAAATGCTAGTGTCCCGTACTCCTCGTATTCCTCAACATAGGCACTTTCCAATGCCTCCCGGTCAGGGATCGGGTCACCGCCCTGGTCCATGAACAGTCGTTCATCTGGCTCCTCGACCACCGCGCCATACAGTTCCCGGGGCTCTGTCTCCGGCCAGATACCGCGTTCCTCCCAGAAATATTTGATCTGGCGCAAGCTCTCGTGGGCTGTCTCGCGGATCGCTAGATGATCGGCAGGTTGCCATCCTTCGTCACTCCAGTACTCACCAAGGTAGGCACCTTTCTGGAACCCGTTCCAATCCATCCCCACAATATCAGCTGGCGGCTCCCCTGACAGGGTCGGCTGTGTCAGGTCCATGATCGCCTCATACTGGACCGGCGGGGATCCACCAAGCACATGCACTGGACGCCCCCGCCACGCATCCACGGCCGCAATGTCGTCCGCCTGTAGATCCGAGTACCCGCTCGGATACCCGAGTACAAGCTCATCATCGAACACATCGAACGCGTCCCGGCATTTCGGCACAGCCACATACCGTTTCTGTGGATACCTTTCACGGAGTTGTGCCGTGAGGTCGTTCAGCTGCTCGGCTTCCCACGAGGAATACGCATCACCCACGATCGCAACGGATGGATCGTCCTGCTCGAACGCCTCGACGTACCGTTCGATATCGGGATCTGTGAAATCATTATCTAGGACAACGACTGGGAGGTCGACATTCGGGTACTCCTCGACCTGATAGCTGTAGTCTTCACGGACGCCCGGAGCAAACCCCAGTTCGTACGCATCAAGGGCGGTAGGATACCGGTAGAGCACAGCGATATACTCTGCCTGTTGGGCATCCCGCATCGTGGCCTCGTCATATCCTGTCTCGTAAACCGCGTACCACCCTCACCGCGAGAAGAGAGACCAGCTATTCATCGATCCCAGGCTGCGTAGTCCGTCATATCGACCTGTTCGGTTTCGTCGTGTGGCTCCGGCTCTTCATCTTGGGTTGCGGAGGTGAATCCGAGTGCGTCTTCACCGTCAACCACGTCGGTGATCTCGACTTCAACGCGCTCGTACCGGGAGAGATCAGTCACCCCGTACTCTTTCATGTATTCCTGCATGAACTGGTTCGCGTCGTCTTCGGTTTTGAAAAAGTAGTACAGTTTGCCCATGCCTAGGTCATCGATGACCGGCTGTTTGTCCTGGCCACCGCTCTCAAACCAGGCATATGCTGTCGGGTTGGGCTGTGAGCCACCATCCGCGACGACGTCACCACCATCCGATGCAGGCTCCTCAAGCAACGCTTCGTAGCTGTCCTCAAGCCGTTCGATCGTGTCCTCGAAATGCCAGTGCGGAAAATACTCGAACGTACCAAACTGCGGCCCACCCGTGTCATAGGTCACGAACATGCCGTAGGGCAGATCCTCGCCATCACCGTACCGCCGCTCGGATCGATACGTCTCATCGATCTTGTGCTCTTTCTCATCGAGATACCACTCCCACCGCACCTGGTCCTGGAGCTGTTCTTCCAATGTCCGGCCGAACTCATCGACCAACGACTCATCGTACTCGATTAGACACCACCCTCGTCGATGTCGATCTCGTCCCAGCCGATGGACGCACACATGTAGTAGGTCTCGTCGTGTTCGACAACGTCTCCGACCGACAGGCTCCGCACCTGTTCCTCGAGAAACGCATCTGACTCATAGCCACTGCCACGATTCCACTCCGCGTACAGTTGCTCCAGGTCCTCGGTCTGAACGGTCGCGACCTCATCATAGAGCCGGTCAAAACTGGGCTCAGCAAGCGTCTCCGGGGTTTCAACATGGTACTGGTGGAAGCGATCCCTCGCCACCTCGTACCCATCCTCATGCCACTGCAAATAGTAAATCGTCGATGACACACCAACACACCACGCACCACCGTACACAGGGTAAACTAGAATCCGTTAGCGTACACCGGGTTTCCGATGGACGCACATCCAATTTTTTTAAACAGGAATTTGTCATAGATATTTCGTGTCCGATAGGCGGGTGTGATTGATGAATAATAGTCAAGAGCATGATGGTTCACGCGAGGTTGATCGGCGAAACTTCCTCAAAGCAGTCGGAGTCGGAGTCTCCCTCAGCGCAATCGACTTGCTGAGTGAGGACGAAGCACAGATTGGCGATATCACCTACAACCCAGACGAGGAAGTACCGTATGTTGCAGGTTGGAAGAACCATTTCGACGGCGACGAATTTCTTGAAAAAGAGCCTGTCTACGGCACAATGTCTATCGAACAGTGGGATCGTATCCATGCAACGCGCGATGCGATTGAGACAATAGGTGCCTATATTCAAGAATCCGATCTAAACGATGACGAATTTCTTATCCTCCAAACAACCGATGAATCGAGTGATGTCGGGCGGCAAATAGAGACCGTCCATCTCGGTGACAACAAACCACAAGAAGAGTTAGAAGAATCACTAGAAGATCTCGTGCCCTCATCTCTTGAAGGCCACAAAGCCATTGAAGACGATGAAGTTCCTATTCCTATCTCAACCAGTGAGATAGAACTTGGATCGGAGGCCTGTGTGAAAGATAATACATGTTATGGTGTATCAAATAACGAATTCCCTATCTACGATGATGTCCCAGGAGGAGCCCCCGTTAAACCATACAGTAAAAATGTTGCCAATGTTGCAGGGCCATTTTCAACACCATCAGATGGAGCAGGATGGGCAACTGCCTACCATGTAGTAAATGATGGAGACCCAATCGGAAATAATGTCTTTTTAGCTCAAAATAACTGTGAGGATTATCCCGGGGAAAAAATAGGTGATGTTGCCGATGGACATTTAGAAAAGAGGAGTGTCCAAGAGGTAAACGAAAAAATAGAGATAGATGTCGCATATATAGAAAACACAGTTTCAGATAAAGATCCTCATGAATGGATTGCAAGTAAGGATTACCAAGACAATGAAGATATTCCATTGACCACGGTAATTGCTGACACAGAATTGGAGATGGTAGAAGGCGATACCGGGTGGAACCTCTATGTTCAAGGACATAAGAGCTGTAGAGAAGGCCCTTCACATGTCGACACAGTCATCCACGACCTAAATGGAGAAGTTATCGGCGGACTGATGGACGATCACTACACCGATGACGGTGATTCAGGCGGACCCGTCTTCCACAAACGCGATGGCGAAGCCTACATCTGTGGTGTTCATAAAGGGTACGTTGAACATAATGGTAACACAAAAAGCCATTTCGTAACGGCCCAAACAACCGAAACCTATCTCGGCGGGAATTGGATGGTTCAATAATTTGGTCGAATCGGTTTACTGAGGGTTTGTTCTCCTCCCTGAGGTATAGTAAAGATTGAGCAGAGGACAGATGGCCAGCCAAGCAATTACCAAGTTGGGTGATAAGCGAGTAGTCCGAATGGGGGGACTGATTGTAGGCCTCCCAACTGCGGTTATCCTTCTCATCAGCGGGATCGCGCATCTCCCCATCGAACCAGTAGAGCAACTGAACGGGGCGACACGGGTTGATGCTGCTGAGCATATCTCGAACCATCGCTGTGAGCCGACACATGGACCGATCTGTCCTGGCACCCTCTCTTGCTATGATGACTTCGACCGTAATCGGGCCGGGATCGAGATACCCAGGGAGGGCTGGTTCGGGTCTGCCCGCTGTGTCACCCCCGTCTTCGCCGAACGATACTGTGGCGCACTCGAAACACCCGAGACACATCGACGACAACCCGAAATAACCGGTGAAAGTCCTGGTGCCAATACAATCCGAAATTGCCGCCCACTCAACCCCCACGACTTCATCACCGACCCCTCAACCCTCCCACAGATCATCACCAAACTCACGACACCGATCCCGGACAGTGACCAGTACTTCACCAACCTTGAGCTCCCACAGCTCGACACCGAATTCAAACCGCTGGCAGCAGACCCCGCCTCAGCAACCGATCCACCAACATACATGGACTGCGCAGACGAATTCCTCAGCATCAGAAACGCCACCTACCAACCAGCCAACGCACAGACGACACTGCTCGTAACAGCCGATCTGTCATCACTCAGCCTTAACACCACCATCGAGGTCAGCAGAGACAACCAGACTCTGATCAATACACACATTCCGAACGTCAACCACTATGAACGGATCATCCTTGAGACCGCCCACCAACCTGACCGTATCACCATCACCGGCACCAACTGCCCCAACCAAAACGACACCACCACACACATCCCCGCAACCAACCCACCGGCCGAACTCCTCGAAGTATGGCAGGAAATAAATGAATGAATAAATCGTCTGATAGCATAACACCGGGTATACCACGGTAATATCGTTTATTCGACGCTGTCTTCCTCCAGCATGGATCGGATCTCGTCCAGTGTGTCTTCCCACTTCTGCGTATGCACGGTCTTCGTCCGCGTGGATTCATCCATCGAGACACCGGCTGCCTCCAATGACTCCTCAATCGAGGCTTCCTCCTCTTCGACTCGTTCAGCTGCCTGTAGCAACACGGGTGCCTCTTCCTCGATGAGCGTGAGGACGTATTCGCCCAGCGGTGTCAAGGCATAGGTCTGATCACCGTCACTTGGCCGGTACACGAGATCAGACTCGATCATCCGTTCTACGTGGGTCTGGAGCGTTCCCCGGGTCACGGAGACATCGTCCACGACCGCTGTCAACGGCTTGTTCTCTGCCAATCCTTGGAGAATCGCGATCCGGGCACTGTGAGCAACACCGTTGAACAGCGCAGCAAGCTGGTCGCGTTCGTCCGGAGACAGATCCATGCGAGATGACCTTTGCTCTGTGGTAGCTGCCGCATCTGTAAAAAAGCCCACCTCTGCAAAACTCGTAGTTAAGGTAATTACCTAAATCGTCGTAACTCTTAACTCGTCGAATATCGTAACACCGTGTGAGGTGCTTTGAGCGATGGGGAAAACCATCCAACTCGAAGGCGAACCGGTCATTATCGACGAATCGACCCAGGTCGAGGACTTGAAATACATGGCAGAAGCCGCCGAGACCGACATCGCGACGTACATGGACGGTGACGAGATCGTGGCCCTGGGCGACAGAGACAACGCGTACCGCCAGATCCCGGACGGGGCGAACGTGAGCTTCCAGCCGGGCGACGGAACGGTGTTCGGCTAACAACACTCCTTTGATTCGCACCGAGGTGGCCAATGAGGGAACGCAAACTCGCACGGCAGATTAAGGAACTGCAGCAAGACTACCGCGTCAAGTGGAGCATCAAAAAGCGGTATGCCATGATCCTCACGTTCCGATATCCCGAGGACTGGACGCCCCGCACCGCTCCACTCTTTTTCGACATCCCAGCCGATTATCCGCGCAGCCCACCGGATGTGTTTCTCCCACCCGACATGGAGTACAAACAGGGCAGCGCCGAGCATCTTGGGCCACCGAACGATGATGGCTGGCACAAATGGTGTATCATCAAGCTGGACTGGGATCCAGACAGCCATGATCTGACCACGATGGCCGAGATGATGAAACGAAGCCTGCGCAAACCGAACGCGGCCAAAATCGTCTAACACCACGGACAAGCGATGAAGCTGACCATACCCGCACCACTGCTCGAACAGCTTCGGGACGAACTCATCCAAGACGACGACTTAGAACGGTTCGCGTACCTGTACTGCGGGCAACACACCGACAATGACCTGCTGGTCGGAGGATTCGAGCCCGTTCCACAGGACAAGTTGGAGGTGATGGAACGGGGTGCCTGCCGCCCCGAAAGCAGTGTGGAACGCGACCATATCACGTCCTGCATCGATTACGACGCTGTCCCGGTGATGGCCCATTCCCATCCCTTCGCCGATTACCCTGGATTCTCCGGCACTGATGTTGCGACGATCGATGAGTACCGCGACTGGCTGACCGGGCTATACCCCGGGGAGCCGTTCGGCTTCCTCGTCGTGGGAAACTACGGGGTAGATGCGACAGCGTTCGACCCGACTACAGACGAACTGGTGTCCATGCCGGTGGATATCCTGGGGACCTGGACACTGGACGATGACTGGCAGGTGCCCACCGAATCCGATGAGCAAGACGATACCTCAGTTGATGGTGACCGGTATGACCGCACCATCCGGGCACTGACAACACAGGGCCAACAAGAGCTGGCAGCAACATCGGTCGCGGTCATCGGCTGTGGTGGGATTGGCTCCCTGCTCTGTGAACAACTGGCCCGGCTCGGGGTTACTGACTTGACCCTGATCGATCCTGATGTCGTCGAAGCCTCCAACCTGCCACGGCTCTACGGTGCAGCTGACCACCATATCGGGCGGGCCAAGGTCGACATGCTCGAACAGCATCTGTGGCAGATCCAGCCAGATGCCTCGGTGACCACGCTGCAACACCCGGTTGAAGAGGTCGCTGATCACCTCCATGACGTCGATGTCGTATTGGCTGGTGTCGACCAAGTCTCGACGCGGAGCTTCCTCAATGAATACGCGGTCCGGTACCTGACGCCGTACATCGATGCTGGATCAATCATCCGGACCGCTGACAGCGACGATGAACTAACGGCGGTCACGGCAATGCACGGCTTTGTCCAGACTATTGTCCCCGGTGTGACTGCCTGTTTCGACTGCCTGGACCGTGGCGACCACGAACAGGAACGCTTGGAGCGGATGACCGATGCCGAACTCGAAGAGCAGGTCGATCGTGGCTATGTCGATGACGAAGTCCTCACGCCGGAACCGGCGGTGATCCATCTCAACAGCGCAGTCGCGTCGAAAGCAGTGTCGGAGTTCACGAAACTGGTGACGGGCTTTGCTGAACCCGCCGGCTTCCTCCGGATCGAAGACCTGGCCAATGACTTGGTTGAGGTCACGACCACGCCCAGTCCCGAGTGTATCACCTGTGGTGGTGACCTGCTCGGACGTGGGACACCACCGGTCCTTGACGACGAACCGATCGAGGATGCCGAGGACCTCCCGGTCGACGACACACCGGTATAGCCCCGCCACGTGTACCATGCCATACCTATTTGATATCGTGCTGATGATCGTCGTGGTTGGAGCAGCGTTGGTGATCGGGTTCTGGTGGAGTCTGCTCCTTGTCGTCGCGAACAACGATCGCGGGCTTATCGAGACAGGGCTCGCCGCAATCGGACTGCTGGCCGCATACCGATGGTGGCAAAATCGGCACAGCAACCAAGACGAGGTTGAGGAGTTCAAACGCACGTGATCAGCTCTGCTATTCTATCTCGATAGCCGTGACGTGGTCGGTGGTCGTGACAAGGATCGTGCCGTTCTGCGGATTTAGATCTATCACGGGTGCTTCAACCCGAGACTGATACTGGCAGTCGCCTGAGCAGCACTGATACCCGATGACGGTTCCGTCCGCCGTACCGACGAGTACTGTTTCATCGACGACAATCGGGGTGGTTTCGACGCGATCATCGGTCTCACGCTGCCACTGTACCGTCCCCGTTGTTCGATCGATAGCGAGAAGCCGACCAGTCCTCGTCACGACATAGACGGTCTCTTCGTGTACTGTCGGGGCTGAACTGATCCATGCCTCGGTTTCGACCCTCCACGATACGGTTTGATCAGGAATGGTGCCAGCAGTAATCGTCCCACTTGCATCACCGACATAGATGGTATCGTCCACGATGACAGGCGGTGTCGTTATCCGCTGTCGAGGAAGCCCGCCCCATCGTTTGTGGCCGGTTGCAGGATCAACAGCATACAGTCCGACACGTGGCTTGATCCAGCCAGATGCACTATCTAACACGGCGAAGACTGTCGAGTCATGCAGCAGTGGCTGGTGAACCGGGAGCGGTGTCGGTGCCTTCTCTAAGAGTTCATGCCAGACCCGGTCACCGTTCCCCTGGTCAAGGGCATGAAGGGTCTGGCGACGATCACCGACCACGACGTGATCATCGGTGACCGTCGCCCCACGGATACTGTCCCGGTCGGGGATATCTGTCTGCCACAGTACTTCGCCCGTCGTGAGATCGATGCAAGCAACGACACCGGTCGAGACGGCGATGTACCCCACTTTTTCCACTGCAGCAAGGATGTGTGGCCGTGTTTCGAACCGATGCTGCCACCGTGGTGCTCCATCCGAGGTGTCTATCGCCACAATGCTGCCGCCGTTAGATTTCCCCACGGTGATCAACGCGTAGTCAGAGAGCGGTGTCGCTCCTGCTGTGATCTGACCTGTGTCAGGGGTGTACTGCCAGTTGTCGGTCGGCGACGATGCCACGGGTTATCAGAACACTACTGTGCTACACGGGCTTAATCATTCCCAGCGGTGAGCCCGCTCCTCGTGTTAGAATGGGGTGTGCAGGTCAGTGTCTGCAAGCCATGTTGCCCCGTTTTCGACCGCCTGTTCGGCAGAGAGTTCGTCCTTCATCAGGAAGATCCTGGTGTCTCCCCGAGTCACCGATACGACCGCGTTTCGCAGGATATCCGCGTGGTCCTCGTACTTGTTGATAGCCACACAGTAGGGCTCGATCTCCTCGACCACATCTAGCTCGACAAAGTGGTCCGCAAGCACATCGGCCACAGACGTAAGATCATCATCGGATGGAAGCTCAAACCGGTACGCTGACTCGTTGTAGTACGCTTCCAACTGCTCAAAGACGTCTGCGTCTTCGAAGTAATGCTTGAAGACGTAGGTCCCATTGACCTCGAACACCGGGATCTCGGTGCTATCCACGCCGAAGGTCGGCATCCGTGTGAACCATTGTCGGGAGAGTTGCTTGAACGTTTGGCCGCACCGGTCAAGAACACGGTCCAGCAGCCCGGACTCCGTGTCGCTTGTCACTGGCTCCCACGTCTCCGTTGCCGCGTTGTAGGTGATCGATCGCCAATTGACCACGTAGCCATCTGTGTTCTGACTCGGTCGAACGATGATCTCGACAGGATCATGCTGGCCCTGCTGGAGGAGGTCATGGACTGTTTGGAGGACCTGGTGATGCTGGTCCAGGGTGTGCTGTCCGCCAACGATCTCGACAGTGTTGTTATCGATCACTATGCACCTCGTTGTTCTACATGTTGACGGACAAGGGATTCATCGCTTCCGCGACCCGATGTTTCCGTTGCGTGGCGGTTGACACGGAGGGTTCAGGTGGCTTTCAGGCCCCGGGGAAAGGGAAACACGTCGCTGTGGACACCCCGTCGCCAGCGTTGCACGGGGGGCCAGTGCGAGCTGAATCCACGAAGCAAGGGGGGTTGACAGAATGCGGCACGGAGAGGGGCCACAACGAGTGTTCGCGTCCTTCCCCCGGGGGGTTCCTGGCCACCGACCCACCACGGAGGCAGTTAGCCATACTCCACGGCATCCAGTGGTGGGCCGTGGATCACCTCACCGGTGACGCCGTCGATCGCGTGCATGAAATCGACCAGTTTGCGCAGGATGGCCTCACCTCGATCGGTCAAGGCGACTTGGTTCACCCGGTTATCCGCCTCAGCTGCCTCGATGGTTGTAATCAAGCCTGCCTCCTCGAAGGCGTGGAGAGCATCGAGCACGGTTCCCATCGTTGGCTGACGCCGCGTCATGTTCCGCAGGATCTTCGATGCGTAACAGTCCTCATCCGGTTGTTTGCACAACCAGAATAGGACGTACGCGATATCGGCTCGTTGTCCGTACAGGAACAGGCGGTCCGGTTCATCCTTCCTCATACCCGGTGCCTCCATCGGTGAGGAAGTCCTCGATCCCGGGTTGATCAGTCAGGACATCGACCGCGTCACCGACTTTCTTTGCCCGGGCCTGATACAGGCTCATGTCCTCGTAGTGGGCTTTGTCACCGGTTTCGGCTCGTTGCTCAAGGTAGGCCTCAGCCGATTGCTCATCTGGGAAAAACGGGATGGTCTGCTCGTCGTTCACCCCGGTGTGTTCGAGGGCGGAGCCAGTATCCGGGTCAACCCAGTAGTAGACCTTCGCGGTCCGTTTCCCGTCGTGCAGATCGGCGTACCCACCACCGTCAGGGACCACCTCCTCATCTTCAAGCTCGTCGATCGCCTGCTCGTAGTGGAACGCCGGAAAGTAATTGTTGAGATCAAAGTACATCTCATCATCGCGTGGCGCTCGCAGATTAACCCAATACGGCTTCCGTTCCGCGACATACTGTTTCCGCTCCTCATACTTCGCAGCCAACGTCGATAACTCCTCAGTATACTCTTCGATCCTCGATCACCTGGGGTGTTATTCGACGTAGGTCTGCCGCAGGTCTCTGACTGTTTCGCGCTCGCCGTCCCAGTACGGGTCCGTCTCGCCAGCTTGTTCCATGTACTGGTTGGCCCGGTTCATCACGGCTTGCTCACCGAGGTAATCGGCGTCCGGTAACCCGTAGTTGCCATAGTCAAGGAGCTGGCCGACCTGTTCGTAGCCGTTGTCCAACGCGTACTGGGGCACCTCTTCATCCGCATAGTGGGTCAAGGCCCGGGTCGCCGCATTGTACGTATCATAGAGGCTAGGAACGTCCCCGTTGGTCTCTTCGTCCAGAGCATCACGGAACGTCTCGACTGGCTCCTCGAAGTACTGGTCGATGTCGGTATCCATCAACACCAGGACCGCTTCATCGTAGTTCTGGAATTCGCGTTCCTGTGCTTCTTCCAAGCGTTCCTCAACGTCGTCGGCACCTTCGACTACAGCATCAACCGCTTGCTGGGCCATGCCAGGATTGTACGGATCCTGGTGGGTTTGCTCGAAGTGCATGTCGGAGACAAACGCCATCATACCGTTGCTACAGACCTGGCGCATCGCACCGACATCGTATTTCAAGCCGTGGAAACCGCTGTGCCCGGACCGGACTTTGAGCCCGAGGTTAATCTCGTCACCGTCAACGGGTTCGATCGTGGTGTCACCGTAGAAATCCAGGCGAGACGTCATCTTGTGGCCGCTGCCTGACACTGAAATATAGCCCTCGACATCGATCGCGCCGTCATACTGCTCGACAGCTCGACCGACACCTTCCAAGATCTCGCCATATTGAATGACGTTATACCAGTCGTCTGAGGTCGAAACATCGCCGACAAGGCGGCCGTCGTCCAGCCAGACGCTGTCTCGCCAGTGGATCTCTTCCCACGCATCATCGTCCTCGTGGTGGCCATAGATCGGCTGGCGTTCGGCGTCAGGAAGCTCCTTCGCAGTTTCGTACAGGTCCGCTACATCGTCGAATTCGAAGGTCTGTTCTGGAATTGGGTATCACCCTTCAAGCATGTCTTCAATCCGTGTTTCGAGCAGTTCTGCCATGGGATCGTCCGGATGCAGGTAATCCAGCATCCGTTGGTACTGTTCCAGTGAGCGCGGTTCCCGCTCAACGGGATCCACGTAATAGTCGGACTGCGCTCGGTTCTCTCCCGATGACAGGCTCGAGTCGTTTACAACGCGTTCTAACGCATCATCTGTCGTACCATCGTATCGCGATTGTGGCTCGTACATAGGGGTCAATCACCTTCTACCCCACCAGAACACACCCTATAGAAACAACAGTACTGCCACACCGTGTTTCCCTTGATAGAGAGAGTCTTGCTCCCGATTGAGAATGGGGCTGCTCCGGGGTTACTCGATTGATTGGCACCGGTTGATACGGTCTTCTACGGAAGGGTGAGCTTCTGCAAGTGTGAACGACCCGAAGAACAGGCCGTATACTGATCCGAGGATATCCTGTGGCTGGTACCCGGTGAATGGGCTGAATGCCGGGGTTGCCCCAGTCCACTGTGGCATGGTCTCCGCTGAAAGAAGTGTTAACGTCTCTGTGAACGTCGTGGGGTCTACGTGCTGTGTGGCGTAGCTATCTGCCCGGTATTCGCGGCTCCGGAAATCAATGATGCTGTACAGCACGTTTTTCCCACAGAGCAAGAAGAGGGCGGCAATCGGGACGATAAAACTGAGGAATGCATCGCCGTTCTTGAGGTGGCCAGCTTCATGGGCAATGATCGCGGTCCGTTGTTCTGAGTCTAGGTCGTTCCAAACCGGTTCAGAGACGAAGATGTACTGGTTGAAGCCTGTATCAAGGCTTGCAGCGTAGTATGTGTCGGTGTCTACTGCACGAATCGTCGCTTCGATTTCAAGCGGTAGAGCAGGATCGACTGGTCGGGATGCTGTGAACAAGGTGAGCGTTCGGTAGCCATACGTCAAGGTCTGATAGATGAGCCCAGAGCCAATGTACAGTGCCGGAATAGCAGCTCCCAGGACAACGATGGTTAGCAGTGGATCAGTTGTCGGAGCGGTCAGTGCATCACTGTAGGTAGACATATAGATGACGAGCAGAGCAGCGAGTCCATATGATGCGACAGAGACCAGTATGATAGATGTGATTTTACCGAGACGACTGGTCGCGGGACGGTCACCTGCTTTGAAATCGTGGTATTCGACCTGTTGACCACTCTGTGTGATGATCCAGTGGATTCCCCATCCAGTGAAGAGGAAGGTAATGAGATACAGTCCCGTCATCACAGGATTTGCTGCCGGTACGACATACGCGGGGATCGTGACATGGACAAAGCTCAGCGTTGCACCAGCGGTGAGTACGAGACCGAGATAGGTGTCTGTCATGACCGTCGTTGGAATCTGTGATGGCACCAACGACACAACGGTATCAAACCAGAGGACCATCCGTCTTTAGCTAAGAGGATAACCACGTGACAGCGGCGGCTTATCGAGGCTACTTTTCGAGAGGAATGAGGAGGCGGCAAGTGTGCACCAAGAC
>Ga0207757_100628_pt1 | contig 21142 bp, 16 predicted proteins | sample A23P3SouthBayCA_2_FD_187752 | JGI IMG/M metagenome (GOLD analysis project Ga0207757, IMG submission 187752) | Aerobic enrichment media microbial communities from Eden Landing Ponds, California, USA - A23 P3 (2) (SPAdes) | ecosystem: Environmental > Aquatic > Marine > Unclassified | place...
AGCGTATTGTCGGCCGTCACAATGGGGGAGTGCTCGTATTCACCGGTCAACTCGACTTGGACGAGTAGATCAACCGCTCGCCAGATCGAGTACAAGAGACACGCGAAAGCGAAGTAGAAGAACCGCAGTCCGAAATTCGTCGACGTCGTCGCGGCCATGAATCGCTTGATCGACCGATAGCCACTCTCAATCTCCCACCGGTAGCCGTACTCACTGAGAAAACCGCCACCCCGGTTGGACATGAACACCGAGTACTGTCGATAGTCGTCGTGCTCAGAGTTCTCTTTGCGTCGGTAGATCAGCGTCGTCTCATGCCACTCGTTCTTCCCGAGATGGAGTTTCCGATCGGTCTCGTACCGGTCTTGATGGCGCTGGAGCAACCGCTTGGCCTGGGCTTTCTCGCTCGTCTGCATCCGCTTCGGCACGACGTACGACAGTCCACGCTGGCTGATCATCTCCAGGACGTGCTGACTATCGAACTCCCGATCCATCAGGACGTTATCGACGTGAACGAGGTCCTCAGCGGAGTCAAGTAGATCTTCAACGATTTCCTTACGTGACTCGCCTTTCCGTACCGGGCGGGCATCAAGGACGAGCGGGACTGCGTTACCGACCAACTGGACCGTGGCCCACTGGTAGGCGTACTCGTCATTCTTCTCCTTCGTCCCGATAATCTCGTCCTCGTGGCCGGTTCGGTCGCCCGTGAAGGGATCGTCCTCGGTGATGTCGATGGCGACAATACCCGCCCGGAAGAACTCCCCCGTTTCTGCGAGCTCGTCGGTGAGCTGTCGAATCCCCTGTCGGTACATCTCGCGGATTTGCTCGATGGAGAGATCGCGAATCTGATCGCGATGGCCGTGTCCGAGTGGTGTTCGATCACGCGTCGACTCATGAATGAAGCTGCGAGCGCCCTCGTTGGCCGCCAAGTTCTCACGGAGCCCCAAGTAGGTCTGTAAGCCCCAGTAGGCGTTCTCAGGAATCTCACAGCCCTCGCCACGGTTGAGCGAGAACGCGGGGAACACGACGCGACTGACGTGCTTTGTAATCGTCCCTGCCTTGTCAAGGATGGCCTGGTCGTCAGGGTCCGATTCAGTAGCGTCGCCGCCTCGATCCGGGAGGTTTCGCTCTGGGTCGCGTGGTACAGCGACACCCGCGTTCTGCGCTTTAATCAAGATTATTCGAGCCGCTTCCTGAACAGTCTCGAGAAGATCTCGCGTGAAGCGCTCGTTCCAAGTGCGCCACAGTGTCGATTGATCCGGAACCGTCCCCAACTCGAGGCGTTCACAAAGTTCGGGGTGGCTATCGAGGTACTCGACGAGAGATGTTTCGTGCGTCCAACCGTGGAGTTCCTTCAGCACGAACACACGAAAGAGGGTATCCATCTCGTAGCGTGTCGACCTTCCGTAGCGATCATGGGCCTCGAACCTGAAGTAGGCTATCGGAAGTTCGCAGACGAACTGTTCGAGTGAGTCATGATCTGGATGCGTAAACCAGACACTCGAGACGACTCGAACGTCCGATTCTAATCCACCAAGCGAGGTACGATCGTATAGCGGCGTCGAGTAATATTTGGGCCACTCAATGTGCTGCCGGCGTGCGATCCGGCGAAAAACACTACGCTGGGGTTTACTGGTCCCAGTCACTACGAGATCGTGGCTGCGATATGGGAAGAGCCAATCTAACTGCCCAACAGAAGGACTGTAGTTTGCAGTATCGAGAACAGCTCATGCGGGCGAAGTTGCCGAATCATCAGCGTCTTTCCATTCGCCGAGTCCAGCGGGATCAAGATGGACGTGGACGTCTGAAACTGATTCGACCTCACGGACACGTTGGCGAAGATCTGATTCGAGATCGTGTGCCTCAACCACAGTTAGATTTTTGTCTACTTCAGCATGGAACTCGACCTCGACCATGTGCCCGGAGTAGTACGCAACGAAATCGTGAATCCCGTGAACGGCAGCGTGCTCTCGAATCTGCTGTTTGATTTCTTCCTGTTCTGATTCGGGTGGTGCACTATCAGCAAGGTACTGAATATTCTCACGAGAGATGTCTACGCCTTGGTGGATGACGAGCAGACTCACAATGCCGCCCGCAATCGCGTCAAAAATTGGGTAGCCGACAGCCATACCCAGAACACCCACAAGCGCTGCACCGGTGGTATAGAGATCATTGAGGCTGTCAGCGGCAAGCGCTCGAAGACTTGGTAACTGGAGTTCTTGGTTTTTGTATTGCGTATACCAGTAACAGAGATACATATCACCTAGTGCGAACAGGAGTCCAAGTACGAGCCAGATACTGTACTCGGCAGAGACTCCAGTAAGAATCGAGTGACCTGAATCGTACAACAGTTTGAGTCCGAGAAGAACGAGGACGCCGCCAACGAAGAGCGCAGAGAGAGGTTCGAACCGATTGTGTCCATGTGGATGTGAGTCGTCAGCATCGTCGAAAGCGGATCGGCCCCAGACCAAGACGACACCGCTTGCGAGAAGGTCAGCGACGGAGTGCGCTGCGTCAGCGGTGAGTGCGAGGCTCCCCGTAAGCAGTCCGAGTGCGCCCTCGACACCGATTTTCAGGGCATTTAATAGCACATTGGCCCAAGAGACTTTGAGAAAGGCCACGCGTGAGTCCGACATAGTATGTCGATACTGCTACTTCCCCATAAGAGGCCTCATTAGTTGCGTATAATCGAGTTTTTGATTCAATCTAAACTTTGTTCAGCGGCACTGAGGGTGGTCGGCTAACAAAGATGCCCATCACACGACTGTGGCTACGTATGCATTGAGAAAAGCGGTCTCAACTACTGTCGGTCCTTGAAGTTGAGACTACAGCGGGTTTAGCTGGGCTGTGATGCGCGATTTCTACCGAATTAGCGACGAGAAACTGCTTCAGATCGACTCTCAAGCACCCTTTCCTGTCGCGCTATCAACTATATCAGTGAATTTCTGAGATTATCGGCAGCGTTGCCACTCAGAAAGTCGGCATTAGCCCGGAATGAGCGTCTATCTACCCAATTCCGGACTCCTTCTTCAGCAGCGTGAGCGTATTGTCAGCCGTCACGATTGGCGCATGTTCGTACTCGCCAGTCAGTTCGATCTGGACGAGAAGGTCAACAGCTCGCCAGATCGAGTACAGGAGACACGCGAACGCGAAATAGAAGAACCGGAGTCCGAAATCCTTCGATGTCGTCGCAGCCATGAACCGCTTGATAGACCTGTAGCCACTCTCGATTTCCCAACGGTAGCCGTACTCCGTGAGGTGCCCGCTCCCTCGATTCGTCATGAACACCGAATACTGTCGGTGATCGTCGTGCTCGGAGTCCTCTTTCCGACGGTAGATCAGCGTCGTCTCGTGCCACTCGTTGTTCCCGAGATGTAACTTCCGGTCAGTTTCGTATCGGTCCTTTCCTCGTTTGAGGAGGCGCTTGGCCTGGGCTTTCTCGCTGGTCTGCATCCGTTTTGGGACAACGTAGGACAGCCCACGCTGGCTGATCATTTCCAAGACGTGCTGGCTATCGAACTCACGGTCCATCAGCACGTTATCGACGTGGACCACCTCTTGAGCTGAATCCAGCAGGTCCTTGACGATCTCCTTGCGTGACTCACCTTTCCGTACCGGGCGAGCATCAAGGACGAGCGGGACTGCGTTCCCGACCAACTGGACGGTCGCCCACTGGTATGCGTACTCGCCGGACCGTTCTTTCGTCCCGATTATCTCGTCCTCGTGGCCCCTCCTATCGCCTGTGAAGGGGTCGGCTTCAGTGATGTCGATGGCGACAATCCCTGCACGGAAGAACTCCTCGGTCGCTGCAACCTCGTCAATGAGGTGCCGGATTGCCTGTCGGTACATCTCTCGGACCTGTTTGATAGAGAGATCGCGAATGTTGTCGCGATGAACGTGTCCGAGCGGTGTTCGCTCCCGCGTTGATTCGTGTATGAAGCTACGAGCTCCCTCGTTGGCAGCTAGGTTCTCACGCAGCCCGAGATACGTCTGCAAGCTCCAGTAGGTGTTCTCGTGAATCACACACCCGTCTCCGCGGTCGAGCGAGAACGCAGGAAAGACGACACGGCTAACGTGCTCAGTGATGGTTTCAGCGTTATTGAGGATAGCTCGGTTGTTCGGAGCCGACTCATCTGCGTCGGTACCCCGAGGCTGGGGGCTTCGTTCTGGTTTGCGCGGGACAGCGACATTCGCGTTTTGTGCTTTGATAAGGATCGTTCGAGCCGCTTTCTGGATTGTCTCGCGAAGTTCTACGGTAAAGCGTTTATTCCAGCTGCGCCACAGCGTCGACTGGTCTGGAACCATCTCAAGATCTAACTGCTCGCAGAGGTTGGCGTCGTGATTGAGATACTCGACGAGTGCTGTCTCGTGTTCCCACCCATAGATCTCTTTGAGTATGAACCCGCGGAATAATTGTTCCATTTCGTACCGAGTCGGGGCGGTATAGCAGTCATGCGCAGAAAACTCGAAATAGGTCAACGGGAGTTCACAAACGAGGTCTTCTACCGACTCGTGAGCGTCGTGTTCGAACCACGATTCCGAGACAACCCGAACGTCTGCTTCCAGTCCAGCGAGTGAACTCCGATCGTACAGCGGCGTCGAATTGTACACCGGCCACTCCGTATATGACCGCTGAGCGATCCATCGAAAGACAGTTTGACGAGATTTACGAGTCGAAGCCACTGGGAGAGCCTGAACACTCAACCACCCAGTTATTTTTGAATCGATAATTTAGGCACCCACAGACCACTCATAGATAAATCGAACCAAAGGATATTTTGTATCTGGAGAGTGGAGAACGAGGTATCGATGGTCGCCGGGATAGAGACAAGACCACAACTCGCTACGCTTGGCCAACGCCGACGACTGATTTTATTAAGTCTATTTGACACCGATGGTTGAGCACACCCGGACGCTGGACTTCAAAATCGCCTTCGCCATCGGCCTGGGAACGATGATTGCCGCTGGCATCTTTTCCCTCTCCGGGACCGCTGTCGCGGCAATCGGGTCGAGTGCTGTGATCGCGTTCGTTATCGCGGCTATCGTCGCCAGCATCACCGCCGCTGGCTACTCCGAGTTCGCCTCGATTTACTCTGAGAACGGTGGTGGCTACCTGTTCTCCTCGCGCACGTTCGAGAACGACACACTCGTCTACGCCATCGGTGCGATGCTGTTCCTCGGATACACCGGCACGACAGCGTTCTACCTCGCGACGATGGACGAGTGGTTCTTCCGATTCGTGCTCCCCGAGCCGCTCCACGTCTTGCCCCACGGGACGACAGGGGTGCTCGCTGCGCTCCTCCTCGGCACACTGAACGCTCGGGGGACCGAGGAAAGCGGCACCTTCCAGCTGCTGGTGACCGGTGCGAAGGTGGCGGTGCTGTTTGCGTTCATCGGCGGCGCGTTGTCGTTCCGAGGGCCGTCGACGGCGGTGGGCACGTTCGCGGCGAACTTCTCGACGGACCTGGTCGGCATCGTCACCATCGCCGCGCTAGCGTTCATCACCTTCTTCGGCTTCTCCGCAATCGCCGCCAGCGCCGGTGAAATCATCGAACCAAAGCGGACCGTCCCGCGGGCCATCGCCGCCTCGATCATCACCGTCACCGTACTGTATGCGCTGGTGATAATCGCGATGGTCAACTCGCCGGTGCCCGCGGAGGTCATCGCCCGCGAGGGCGAAACCGCCATGGGCCGTGTCGCTGCCGGCTTCCTCGGCCCCATCGGGCGGTCGCTCATCGTCGCTGGCGCCATCTTCAGCATGGTCAGCGCCTCGAACGCGTCGATTCTCGCTGCCAGCGGCATCGGATCGCTGATGGGCCGGCAGGGACAGGCCCCACGGCCGTTCTCGCGGATTCATCCGCAGTACAACACCCCATTCTGGAGCGTCGCCACCGCGACCGGAACCATCATCCTCCTGATCGTCACGTTCATCATGCTGTTCCCGGCAGAGGGGGGTATCCTCCCGTTCCAGGTTAGCGTTCCCGCCCCCGTAGTTGGCTCGCTAACGCTCACTGAGCTAGGACTAACGACGCTGACCGGGTTCGCCACGCTGAACCTCCTATTGCCGCTTTCGGTCGTCAACCTCGCACTCATCTATTCGCGCCGGCGTCACCCGGACATCAAGCGTGGGTTCCGGGTTCCCGGCGTGCCCATTGTGCCGGTGGTGGGCATTCTCGCGAACCTCGCCCTGATCTACAACCTTCCACTGAAGGGTGTCCTGGTTGGTGTCTTCCTCGTCGGTCTGTTGCTGGTAGCGTACTTGGTGTGGGGGGGCGCGCCGGCTGTCGACGAACTATTCGAACGGGTCGTCGAACCACAACCAGCTACTGCCGAGGCAACAGGTGGTGGTAGCGATACCGAGGAGACTGATGGCAACCGGTATCAGGTGCTTGTCGCGGTCGCTCGACCAGACAGGGCCGCGCGCTACATCAAACTCGCCGATACCCTGGGGAAGTTGCAACACGACGATCCCCACATCCGTGTGCTGAACGTCACACAGATTCCGGAACAGACGCCGTCGGAAGCAGTGCGTGAGACCGCGGAAGGGCGCGTCACCCGAATCCAAGAACTACTGTCGGAACAGCAACTCGACGTCGATTACACCGTCGAGGGGCACATCTGTCAGGACGTCGCCTTTGACATCCTGCAGACCGCCCGAGAGGGTGACGTCGATCAGATCCTCATGGGATATCCCGAGGAGCACACCGACGTCGCCGAGACCATCGAATACAAAGCACCCTGCGGCGTGATGTTCGTTCGCGGATTCACCGACGAGACGGACACCTCGGTCATCAACGTCGGCGCCGGTGGCGGGCCTCACCACAAGGCGTTGCTGCCGGTGGTCGAACAGCTCGGACGGAACGGCGCAGAACTCCACGTCATTAGTGTCGATCCTAATGGTGGCGGCGGCCGTGCGGAGTCCGCAGACGCGACCGTTGCTGGACTCTCCGACGCACCCGAAGTACAGCTCCACAACGTACAGGCACCGACCGTGGCGGAGGGATTGGTCGAGACGGCTGCTTCGAACGGGGGCATCCTCGTTATCGGTGCGACCCGGACCCGCAGACTCAGACGCTGGGTATTCGGGAGTACACCCGACCGTGTCATCGACCTCGCAGATGGGGCCGGTGTCCCCGTCATCGTCTATGCCGGCGCTCGCGGCGTCCAGGGGCCGATCGAGGATTATCTCTACCCCATCTACCGCTCGCTGACTGGTCGCCAGCGTACAGAGGCATCCGCTGACGGATCCTCGATTGAGGGCGACTAACCACATCGACACAGGAAATGTCCCGCAAACACCCAATAGATAGTACGACACAGCAGCGACTCGCCCAGAGTCCGGCACACGGCCAGCGACGCTGTCAGCGATGGAAGCGGTCCGTGACACACAGCATACGATCCGGACGCCCAACGACTGAGCATCTTCACTGTGCCAGACAGTGCCGTTTAGACGAGACGGAAGTCCGAGATCGAATCAAACGGAGGCGGATTCGATGACAGGCGAAGATGAGTCGGGGAGGAGTCAAAAGCTCGAAGAACTCGTTCGAGCGGACCTCGAACAACGAGAGGACGTTACAGCGTTCGAGCTCTGGGACGCCGAGGCCGGCAGAATCGTTGCCGAACTCGAACAGGAGGGAATCGTTGAGACGTATCTGATTACGCTTGAAGCACGGCCTGACGGATCCGAAGAAACCCACTGGACCTATCTGGGAGAGTCACACGAGGAGAGCTGATCGTTGAAGAAGGGCTCCCGCTCAACAGATACTGACGGGAGTTCACCGTTGTCCTTGTACGTGCTCCTGTGCAGTTTCGCGGTCCGAAAGTCCTAACGTGTGTTCCCGTTCCGCACCACATCTAGGGCAGGTGTGGGTGTACACGATGTCGGCACCGTCTGCCTCAGCATCCCACTCGCCGTCTTCGTCTTCGAATCCACACTCTCGACAGACTAACTCCTCGTGGTCGTAATGCTCTTTGAGTCGTTCGAACGGGGAGCGGCTACCATTCGATGTCATACCACTCAGTCTATTTTCGCAGCGCAAAAAAGTGACGGTACATATTATTGAATCAGTATTCTGAATAGGATGAGTGGGTGTGTTCGAAATCAGCCTCGACAACCATCGGTGTCGAGTGGAGGGCACAACGTCTTTGCCCGGATAGCCAGTAGCTAGAACCATGACCTACCGCCCAGACGAGATTGATCGGCGGATCCTCTACTACCTCGGAATGAACGCGAGAGACACGTCCGCTCCGATGATCGCCGAAGAGGTGGATGTCACCCCGGCGACGGTACGCAACCGCATCAATCGGTTGGAAGAACGCGGGATCATTCGGGGCTATCATGCCGACATCGATTACGAAAATTCGAACGGCAAGGTCACGACACAGTTCACCTGTACGGCTCCCGTCAGCAAGCGCTCAGCGCTCGCTAACGAGGCGCTGTCGACCCCGGGGGTGATTCACGTCCGGGAACTCCTCGCCGGACAGGAAAACCTCGTAATCACCGCCGTCGGTGAGGACACGACCGACATCAACCGCATCGCCCAGCAACTCTCGGCAGCGGGGGTGACGATCGAAAGGGAGGACATCGTCCTCGATGAAACGTTCCAACCGTACCACGAGTTCGCTCCCGAAGAGGATCGGGCTCCGTCGGTAGTGACAGACTTCCAGACCGTCGTGGGTGGTGGTGAAGTCGTGGAGTTCACCGTCTCAGAGACTGCAGATATCGCCGGACTGACACTCAAAGCTGCCAATCAGGAGGGACTGCTACCGGATGAGATTCTTGTCGTGGGTATCGAGCGAGATGGCGACCACATTACACCGAATGGGGATACCCAGATCAAACCGGGCGATCTTGTATCGGTGTTCTCGCCGGAAACGCTCCCGGAGCAACTCGTCAATGCCTTCGACAGCGAGCCACGACCCGCGAACGAGCAGGTGTAACTCGCTGTCAGAGGGAAGTTGGACGGGAGCCGTCTGGTATCGCGTCGGGCTGTCTACTCGGTCAGGGGGAGGACGATACCGAACACAAACGGCGAGAGAAGCGCGACGAGGACGCCGATTGCCGCCATCGTCATCAACAGACTGTGTTCCCAAGCCGGGACGGACATCCCGGCTTTTTCAATCCCGAACTCACCAAGTTCACCCACCACGAACAGGCCGATACCGAGTGAGAAACTCAGCTTCGTGAGCCGTGAATAGTCGAGATTACCGTATCGTCCATGCATATCTGTGAGTCACTTCCTCAGCGACAAGTAGATTTCTGTTTGGAAAAAGTGAAGCCCACTGATTCCGGATTCAAAATCAATCATGAGTTCAGTGCTAGAGGTCCTCCCAGAAATACTCGAACTTATCGTGTTCAGCCTCGGCTCAGCAGGTCTGTCCGTGGCGGGGTTGTACATCGAACAGTTCGCACTCACGTCAGCACAGACCGGCAGGACCGTAATCGCAGTTTGGGCCGCTGTGATTGGGTGTGTCGTTCTCGCCTTCGCATATCTCATGGCGACCGACAAAGCCGTACACAGCTTCGCAAAGGTCAAGCGCGAATTCGCCGACTCGGCTGAGTGAATCTCTCATCGAACAGGAGTTCGGGCGAGGAAACTCAAGGGCCGATTGAATCAAGGTACGTTGGTATCACGACACGGCAATAGTTCTGGGGACAATAGCTCAAGTACACAAGCGTCTCTCCCGCGAACTGGTTAATCTGAACAGATCTCTCGAATAAGTAAAGCACAGAGAGCTCCAATTCGGGGCTACTCAACGCTAGACCAATCTGTTGGACGGTGTTACGAGGACGAGGTGGAAGAGGTCTGGATATTGAACGTCTTCTGAATGATCTGCCGTGACGCCATCGAACAGAGGAAATACCAGACGATCCACGTCGACATCGGTCCGAGAAGTGGTTCCTGCCACGAGACGGCGCCGGCAAGGGGAACGATCAGCCTGGTCTCGCCGACACCGAGGTGGCCGCCACGAACCTTCCAGCGAAGCCAGAGGAAGACGGGGATCGTCAACAACATAATCCAGACCATCGGCCGGAACTGCAGTTTGAACATCCCAAGCTGATCGCCAGCTGCCTCCATCTGTTCCTCCTGAATCCGGTCCAGCGCTTCGTCGTCACCGCGCTCTTTGGCCGCCTCTTTTCGCTCTTTCAGTTCGGTCATCCGGTTCTGATACGCCTGCATTTTCTCGTGATCCATGAGTCGTGCCTGCAGGACGGTGGAATACAGCCCGGTGACGACTGCAAGGACGATGATGACCGCATAAAATGGAAGTGCGTCGGTGATTGGCGCAAGAAGGATATTGTCGAAAGACGCGATTACATCACGGATGCCTTGATTCCAGTACCCAGCAAACAACGCGAGGGCAGTTATTCCTGCTGCCTTGTCATACCAGGCCCAGGACTCGGACTCGATCTCATTTCCGCCCGTTGTCTCGGTAGAGACGTCTCCCTGCTCTTCCAGCGTCTGTCGGACACGCTCGGGGTTCTCAAGCGTAAATCCAGTACCTCCACTCACAAGCACTCCGCTTTCGATCAATCGACCCCATTGATCGGTTGACAACGCATCCCTGACGTCGTCCCACTGCAGTTCCTCACTTCCCCCATCACTCCGTTCGAATACCACCGATATGGCCTCATACATCGCCGGGTTATCAAGGAACAACTCTAACTGTTCGACTGGCATGCCGATACCGACTGTTTGAACTAGGTTTTTATCAACTATTTCGTTTCCCAGCAGGCCCAATACTGAACGAATAGGCCCACTGAGTCGTACGGTCACTTCCATTCATCTAAGACCGTTTGTTCAGCCCGCCACGCCATTTCCGAGAGGACTTCTTCGAACGTAGCGAAAACGTTGTAACAGATCGAAACCGTCATACCTGTCAAAAAGAGCGTCACTGCCTTGCCGAACGTAAGTGCGATGAGTCCATGTGTAACGGTGATCGGAACAAGCCCCGAGAGGTAGTGGATGCCAGCGAGAATGAAATACGATGGCGATTCATCCATATCGACAGTATCCACGGCGCCACCAAACGTGGCTACGGCAAGAACTCCAAATCCGGTGATTGCACCACTCGCATACTCGACGATGCCGAGCGTGTGGAGCAAGCCAAACTCGTTGATGAGGAGCAGGCCCGAGCCCCAGAACGCAATCGTAAACCCGTACGCGAACGACTCCTCGACGATGAGATTTCGGACGAAGTCTCGATTCATAACACCGTGAGATACACTCGGCTAAATAAAGTGGTTCCCGATTGACTGAACTGATTCAAAAGGATGCAGTTCACCGAACGCAAGCGCTGAGCGGTCAACCACCCTTTCGAGACAGTAACGCATCGTGAAGTGGCCGAAATGAGTGAGCTATCGAGCGTAGGTGGGAGGACGATGCGGGTCAGGTTGATTCGCCGCTGATAATCCAAGTTACAGAAACGAACGCTACCAACAGAGTGATACGCGTTTGTTCGGAAGTGGGGTATCGAAACCCTATCCCCGAGTCGCAATACCGCCTACACCCAGACATCTATGTCTTCACTTATTGGGATCGTCGTTGTCGCGCTCGTTGCATCGCTGTTCATGTCATTCACGGTCGGAGCAAACAGTAACTCCGCCCCAATCGCGCCAGCCGTCGGGGCGAACGCGCTATCCACCTTGCGCGGAGCGCTGCTGGTCGGGGTCGTTGCCGCCCTCGGAGCTGTCGCACAGGGTGGGAGCATCTCAGAGACGATCGGCCACGGGCTGGTTACCGGTGTGACGATTACCCCGCTGGCTGCGACCGCGACACTGCTCACTGCAGCCACACTCATCACCATCGGAAACTCCCGCGGCTACCCCATCCCCTCTGCTTTCACGGTGACTGGTGCAGCGATCGGTGCAGGTGTCGCTCTCGGCGGTGGCTTTGCGGTCGTGACGTACGCCAAGATTCTGGGGTTCTGGTTCGCGATTCCGATCGTCGAGGGCGTCCTCGCGTACGCCCTGGCGTGGCTGTTGCTTGACGAGACGGTCTCGGACACGCTGAGTATTCCGCTGCTCGCCGGCGGCGTCGGCTACACACTCGCAAACATCCAGCTGTCGTTTCTTCCGGCTCCACAGAGCGAGCAGGGGTCAATCGCAGGCGTCATCACCCGTCAATTCAACCTCGCATCGACGGGCATCGGTGAGGCTGGAATCGTATTAGTTGGAAGTGCAATCGGCCTACTAACGCTCGCGGTCGTCTATTGGCAACTCCGGCGTGACGTCACGACCGGAATCAACCGGATGCTGGTCGCACTTGCCCTCGTCGTCGTGTTCACCAGCGGCGGGTCGCAGGTTGGCCTCGCCACCGGACCGCTGGAATCCGTGTTCGAATCGTCGCTCGGTTTGCCCTCACTGTACCTGCTCGGACTCGGAGGACTTGGCATTCTCCTCGGTGGCTGGTTCCGGTCGCCACGCCTCATTCAGGCTGTGGCTCGCGAGTACGCGTCCCTCGGGCCAAAGCGATCGATCGCTGCGTTCATTCCCGCATTTCTCGTCGCCCAAGCGGCTATCGCGCTCGGGTATCCCATCTCGTTCAACAAGGTGATGATCTCCAGTATCGTCGGGGCCGGACTGGTCGGCGGGTCGTCGAACTCGGGCGGAGTCTCCGCTACGAAGACGGGGTATACGGTCGCCGCATGGATTGCCTCAATGGTCGGTGGGGGCGCGATCAGCTTTGCGCTCTACCACGTGCTCGCTGCACTCCCGGGGCTGGGGTAATTAGACGTTCTGGAGCGTGACGAGGTCTTCGAGAGCTGCACTGTCCTTCATTTCTGCCCACGTCTCGAAATCAGTTGTCCGCGCAATGAACGCGTTCCGTTCGTCTGTCGAAAGTCGTTCGACGCTCCCGATAGTATCCTCACAGGACGGACTGGCCCCGCAGAACTCATCCACCGAGTCAAACTGCGTGTGGCGACACATAAACGACTCTGAGGCGACCTGCTCGCGGGCTCTGGATACCCAGGCCTCCAACGAGAGTGCCCGTTCGATCGCGGTAGTGAGACTGGTGTGCAGCGAATCGGGGGTCTTGACTCCGAAGTCAAGAACCATACCTCGTATCTGTGTCTCAAGCGACGTAAGTCCGGTGTTGGATGACTTCGTATCGTCTTATGCAGAATAGTAATGTCGTAAATCACCGAGCATCGACTGGATGTTTTCATACTGTTCTACGACATGCTGTGGAGAGATACTGGATGTGCAAATCAGACGTCATCAGCGGCAATTTCAACATCGAACTCGCTGATTTCCTCCTCGAGGAGCTCACGCTCGAAATAGAGGAGCTCGACTGCGAGCACGACAGCGGCGATACCGAGCACCATATAGAACGTGTTCGGCTCGCGAGTGTAGAGATTGTACAGCATCAACGGGAAAAACGCTAGCGCGCCGACAGCGCCAACAGCGGGGATGACGGCATTCACCTCGTCGTGATCGCGCTGACGGAACGCGAGATAGCTCATCGAGCCGAAGACGAGGATGAACGACAGCGAAGCGAACGACGTGATGGCCCCAAGGCTCCCGTACCACGTGAACACCGCGGTGATGGCCCCGAGGACAAGCACCGTCCGTTCTGGGATGCCGTCTGCACTTGAGTTCCCGATCTGATCCGGAAGCAGATCGTCACTGAGCATCCCCTTTGCGAAGTGCGCTGACGAGAAGAGAGTGGCGTTGATTGCACTCCCGGTCGAGAACAGCGCCGACAGCGCGAGGACGACCGCCCCGACGCGCGCCAGTCCGTACGGTTCCATCATCATCGAGGCGGCGTCCTTCAGCGCGACGTGTGGATGAGACTCTAGCGCCTGCGGAACGAGGTTCACCGTCACCATTCCCACGAGGATGTAGATAGCAACGGCGACTGGGATCGAGATGTACACCGCCTTTCGGATGGTCTCGACGGGATTCTCGACGCTCTCTTGGTCGTAGTACAGGAGTTGCCACCCCTGGAAGGCGACGAACGATATGGCTGCCGCCATTATGGGTCCAAACCCGCCGAGCTGGCCGACACCGTATTCGAACGGCGCTCCGCTGAAGCCGAAGGCGTACACCAACCCGATAATCCCGAACACCACGAGGATGCCAACCTTCAGTGCGACGAGGACGTTCTCCGCGGCGCCAGTAGTCTGTGCCCCGAGGAGGTTCAAACCGACGAAGCCGGTAACTGCCACGACAGAGACGAACGGTCGGATCGGGACGCCGGCAACGCTCGTCGGGACGATATCGAACGCAGCCGTGAACTCGCCGAAGGCGAACGCGTACATCGCCATCGAACCGATGTAGCCAAACAGAAGCGTCCAGCCGACAATCCCGGCCACGGTGGAGTTACCGAGATAACACTGGACGAACGTCACAGAGCCGCCCTGATTGTCTGTGAGGCTGTTGAGTTTATTGTACGAGTAGCCCGCACACATGGCGACGACACCGGCGACCAGAAATGCGACCCAGATGGCAGACATCGTTATCCCCGCCACCACACCGAGGACGGCGTAGATGCCGCCCCCGATCATACCGCCGAGTGCCATCGAGACACCTTCTTTTAGTCCGAGGCTGTCACTCATGACTGCCGGTCTCCGTTAAACCACTCCCCTAAAAGTATGGATTTGCGACGGGTGAATCCTTTGCTTGATAGTGCAAAGCGGTCAGATGATTCTACACTGATCGTTGGTGTGTAAAGATCGCTGTCCGATCGCGTTCTTCCAGTTTGAATGGATGGTGGCAGGTCCATTGGACATGATTATCGACACGTCGATTGACCTGTTCTGAATATCTTCGTTGTGAGACCAGGGCCATATGCATTGAGACAGCCAGTCTCAACTATTGTGAGCCGGCGGTCTCAACTGAGTTCACCGTATAGAGGCGGAATCAGACTATTCTGAGGTTGCTGTTGGGGTATTGTAGAATAGCTTTCTATTTTGGAATAGTACGCTATTCAGTCGATTCTGAAGAAGCAGATTCGCGAGCTTGTTCGAATCGTTCGGCCACTTCGTCTACGAGATCTTCCTCCACGACGGTTCGGAGAAGAGCATCAGTCATTTCCCGAACGACGATGTTCTGGTAGCCCTGCTGGTTGAGCTCACGTTCCAGTTCATACTTCAGCCAGGAATCGAAGTCCTCGATCGTGGCCTCCCGGGCGTAGAAAGGCCGCTGTTTAGCGGCCTCATAGCTGAACGCTGAATCGGTCATCGGGTTTTGTCGTTCGACGGGTTCCTGAGAGAGCGTCTCCCCGTCGCCTCCCGATTCAGACGCGTCATCCGTATCCTGGGGTTCGTCGTCCGGTTCATCTTCGAGTGTCTCCCCGAGGTCGGCAAACGGATCGTCGTCAGACATGGCGGACCACCTCACCTGCCTCGACGATGTGCGCCAACTCGTCGAAACACTGCAACTGGTCACAGTCAGGGTCGTAGTCCAGCAGGGGTTTGCGCTCGCCATAGGCCTTTGTGATGCTGGTACGGTCACGGATGCCCGGTGAGGGTTTGAGATCGCCGGCGTCGACAGCCTCCCAGTCCGTGATCCGCGCAAAGTTCGGGATGCGGTCCTGGAGGTTATCGTGCGAGTTGAGACGTTCGAGGAGCTGTCGATCTTGAGTCTGCTGGTCGATACGGCCGCTCAACATGTTCGGAACCAGTGACAGAACGTCGACGTCCATATGCTGCCGAAGCGGTGAGATCTGTCGCTCGATGGTTCGCTCCAAGCCGGCCATCGCCTCGTTCCCCGGGGCGAGCGGAAGCACCAAGTTCGCCGTCGCGACGAGCGCGTTGTCCGTGAGTCGGGAGCGGTACGCCGGCGAATCTGTGACGATATAATCGTACGTGTCCCCAAGGAGTGGGTCGACGACTTCCCGTTTGAGCAGCGCAGAGGGTTGGAATACGTCGCCGACGACGATCTCCCGCTCGACCTGTTCTAAGTCTTCGCTGGACGGGAGGATATCGAACTCATAGCTGGTATCGTAGACAACTGAAGTCGGGTCAGCATCGTTGAAGAAGACGTCGCCGATGGTTTCCTCGGTGTTGTGGTACTGGTCGTCAAACCCCAGCCCCACGGACGCGTGGCCGTTCGGGTCAAGATCGATGAGGAGGACATCGTGTTCGTGTGCGGCCAGTTGTCGGGCGAGGTTGACCGCAATCGTCGATTTGCCGACGCCTCCCTTCAGCATACACACCGAAACAGCCCGAGAGTTCCCATCGGTCTGTACCGAACCATATGGGCTATTTGGGCTATTCGTTCTATCTATGCTATTCTTGCTATCTGAGCCACTCATACTATTCAGCAGTATCAACCCCTCTCAACTTAACTCTGTGGTGAATAGTCCGAATAGTATTCTATTCCAAAGCTACACGCTATTCCAGAATAGTTCACTACTCTAGAATAGTTTGGATAGAATCAGTAAATGTGGCTCAGGAGACGAGCTCCAACATAGAGCGAAGTTCAGATTCGATATCAGCCAGTTCACTCCGTTGCCACTCAAACCGTTCTTCCACCCCAACATCGGTAAACCGGAGTGAAGCACGAACCTGCCGGGCGGGATCGTGCTGGAAGAGCGCGAGAGCGTAGGCAAGCATTTGCGGCCGATAGTGGTCAGCGAGGGTACCAGTCGTCGTCGACGACAGATCGTTCGTCTTGTAGTCGATGATATGATACGCATCAGGAGTGACCAGAAGACGGTCAATATCACCCACTATGCGGGAATCATCAAGACGAGCGACAACTGAGTACTCGTCATAGGTCGCTTCGAGTGGGAGGTCCGCCTCAGTTTCATCGACGAACCGGATCGCATCCTGGGCATGGCTCACGGCCGCTTGGAGATCGTCATCCGTCGGTTCCTCGCTCCCCATACGACTCAATTGACGAATAAACGAGGGCCACTCTTCTCGTGGGGGACGGAGCTCATTGAGCCGATGGACAACAGTTCCAAAGGTGGTGGGACTCAATCCGACTGTCCCATCCCCCGACGTGTAGCTGTGTCCGTCTTCGGAGGCATCCGCAACAGCACTGACGAGGGTCGTCGCGGCAACGCGAACGGCAGCCTGACGTTCCGGCGGGGAAGGGACAGTAATCGCAGGTTCTAAGTCTTCAGTCGGAGCCTCAGATTGCCATTCAACCGGCCGAGGTGGCGCCTGAATGGTGTATGGGGCATCACCAATTCGAGCGTCTGTAGCTCCATCGTGGAAAGCCTCAGCGACTAGCTCATGGTCGTCAAACAGAATGGGCTGGAGCCAATCCCGCCATCGACTGGCCTCGTCGAAATCATCTGGCTCACCGAGTTCGATGTGGCCAGACTCATCGATATCGATGTCGTGTGTTCCACACAGCAGCAGGTGGTCCCGGGTTCGGGTACAGGCCACGTAGAACAGTCGTTTGGACTCCGCACGCTCTTGCGGGAGCGAGCGACGATCAGCATATTCGTGGACTGCCGTCTTCTCGATTGAGAACGCATCGTTGGGGTGGGGACCACCCACGGCAGGAATCGGTGGAGCATCAGTCGTCCCCTCGACGAGGCGGACATAGCCATGGTCATCGACGGACCGCCCGAAATTGAGGTCACTTCCGAGATCGGGAACAGTGACGATTGGGAACTCGAGTCCCTTCGCGGCGTGAATCGTCATTATCCGGACGCCCTCCACATCGCCGGGGATGTCAGCCTCCCCTTCTCGGGGGTCGATCTCTGCTTGGCGGTCGATCCGGTGGAGCAACCCAGCAGCTGTGTGAACACCGTTCTCGCTCCAAGTACGGACCTGGTCGCGGAACTTCTCGACGTTCGCGACGGCCTGGTAACCGCGTTCGTCAGCACTCACGCTCGCCAGATACCCCGTGTCGTCGATCACTCGGGACAACAGACGGTTCCACGGGAGGACGCCATCTTCAGACGGCGTCGCGCAGCCACTAAGGGTCCGCCATGTCGTGAGGAGGTCGAAAGCATCCGCGAGCTGTGGATCGTCCGTCTCGGCGAGTAAATCCCACACTGAATCAGCCTCGGCAACTGCCGGTGCGAGGCGGTCATCGGTGAAGCCAAACAGCGGCGACCGAAGCACCCCGTAGAGGGAGACGTCGTCCTGCGGATCACCAAGTACTCGAAGCAGGTTCGTGAGCGCCTGGACTTCAGGCGTATCGTAGAACCCGACGCCACCGACGACAGTGTAGGGGATGTCGTACTCCTCGAGAGCGCGCTGATACCGATCCAGATGAGTTCGCCGGCGGAGGAGGATTGCCGTGTCGTCCGGCGTAGCGTCACGATGAGCACCTGTGTCGGGGTCTTGGACTTGCGGCGGATCGTCGAACAGGTGGGTCAGTCGAGCAGCAAGCGCTTGCGCCTCGGCCTCGATGGTGTGGTCCAGCGCACCTTCGGCGACCGGATGGTCGTCGCCGAAGAGTTCCGCTGCAGTATCGGCATCGTCGGGCACAGCGAGATACTCGACACTCCCGGTCAGTCCCTCGATGTCCTCGATACGGTCGCGTTGTGTGGTCAACTCCTGCGGTGGGGCTTCGTGGGGTTCGTGGCTGTCACCCTCCGGCTGGAACAGGTACTCGAAGAGCTCGTTCAGGAACGACAGCGGCTCATCCAGCGTCCGGAAGTTCCCGGAGAGTTCGAGTGCCGTCGGACTCTCGGCCTCGCTGTCGGGGACATCGTCGACCCCACGGGCTTCATTAACGGCCTGAAGTTCCGCTCTTGCCGCCCCGAACGTCGTCACGTCGGCCCCACGGAATCCGTAGATACTCTGTTTCTCGTCGCCGACCAGGAAGACGTTCGACGCCGTCTGTCCGTCGACGCCCGTGAGGAGATTGACTAACTCCCACTGGCGCGAGTCCGTGTCCTGGAACTCATCGACCATCACGGCCGCAAACTGGTCTCGAAGCCGCTCCGTGACGGCATCGTTCGTTCGCAAGAACTCAAGGGTGGTCTCGATCACGTCGGGGAAGTCGAGCGTATCGCGACGCTCTTTCTCGTCGGCGTAGGCGGCGAGGACGTCATCGAAGACCCGCATCAGAGCCAGCGCGTAATGGGCGCTGTTTGCTTCGAGCTCACCGGGTGTCGACTCAACTGCATCCGCGTGCGGTTCGACGGCCGCGATGACCGCGTCGATAGCGTCCTTCAGGTCGTCGTAGACGTCACCGTACTCATTCCACTCGTCCCGGTCACCGACGACGTACCCCGAACTGCTGTACAGGCCGCCGTTCTTCTTCTCACAGGCCTCGTAGAGGTCGAGGATTGCCCGCTGACAGACGCGGGAATCGCTTTCCTCCGGGTCGTCTGGGAGTGTCGTCGCGACCTCGGTGAAGGTCCGGTAGGCCCGAAGACCGTCCTCGTCGCCGATAGCGCCCTCGCGGTCGACGCGGCCCGCGACTGTGCGTAGCCGCTCAAGGAGTCCGTCCGCATACAGCGTCTGTCGGGCGTCGACGACGTCGAGATCACAAACGACCTCCCAGCAGATATCGACGTAGTCGTCGACCTCGGCGTCACGCCACTCCTTGAGGACGGACTCGCTCTGTGGGCGCTCATCGAGTAGTCCAGTGAGTACATCGACCAGCTGGTCACGACTCCAAAGCTGAGCAAGGAGCTCCACGTCGTCATCGTCCTGGTTGCGTTCGAGGAACTCCGTCACGACTTCGCGTTGAAGTGTCGCGGCGCCGTCTTCGTCGAGCACGTCGAAGCCGAGCGGGACCGGAGCCTCGACGGCCCGTTCTCGCAAGAGACGGGTACAGAACGCGTGAATGGTGTGGACGTAGCCATCCTCCAGATCGTCGAGGACGTTTCGCCACCGGTGATAGGCCTCTGGTGAGTCGACGGACTCCAGGCGGTCGTACACCTCCTCTCGGACACGCTCGGTCAGTTCGGCAGCAGCCTTTCGCGTGAAGGTGATCGTGACAATGTTCTCCGGCGTGAGTGACGGGTTCTCGGCCAGTATCGTCACGTACCGCTCGGTGAGCGTTGTCGTTTTCCCCGTCCCAGCGCCGGCAGTGATCGCGACGTTCCGGCCTTGGACGAGCGCGTCCTCCTGTTCCTCTGTGAGCTGAATCTCCTCGGGCACCTCAGTCATCGCTCATCACCGTCTCGATGTCCTCGTCATCGCGAACACGGAGCGGAACGTACGCTGCGTCGTCCTCGTGGACCTTGTCGACGAACTCCCGCTTGCGGTGGTGGCGGACATCGCACGCACGACCGTAGTCGCAGTATCGGCAGTTCGCTCCGCGGGCGGACAGAAGCGTCGTGTGGAACCGACCGTTTCCGATCGCCTCGTCGATCTGGCCCAACCACTCCGGAAAGACATCGTTCAGGAACCGACGGAGTTCGACCTCTGAATCGAACTTCGATTCGACACCGCGTGGGATCTTGAGGTCGTTGGGGGGTCGCACCTGATAGTACGTCGCTGAAAGCGATCCCTGCTCGAACAGATCACCGTCGACGACGTTGGCCGCAGCGAGCAGATAGATGGGGAGCTGGAACTTCGTGCCACCGGTCGTCTTCGTCATGTACGGTGCCCGCCCAGTCTTGTAGTCGTAGAGCGTGAGCGTCGGTTGTTCGCCATCCCGACTCACGTCAACGCGGTCGATGTAACCCCGAATCGAAACAGTCGAGCCGTCCGGCCGCTCAACCGTGAACGGTCCAGCATCCGAGTCGGGAAGCCCCTCGCCGAACGGGGCTTCGAACAGGTGTGGGCGGCCGGCGCCGTCCCGCGAGAGCTCGTTGTCGAGGAAGGTAGCGAACAATCCCTGTTCCGGTGCGTCGTGGGGTTTGCTCCCGGCCTCGTAAGGGGTGCTCTCGCCGTCACCCAAGCCCGCGAACAGCTCCGCTTTCCACCGCTCGTAGAACAGACCGTCGTACTCGAAGTCGGCATCCCGGAGTTCCTCGACGGCGATCTCGCGAAGGTGCGTCGCCAGTTCGTCCCGGTCGAAGTCCATGAGATCGACACCATCCTCGGTCTCGTCCCGTAGATCCGCGAAAAATCGTTCGAGAACGTCGTGAACGTACGACCCGGTTTCGAGGGGCGTAGGGACGACCTCAACGTCGTCGGAATCCTCGATTCCGAGCACCTTCTCAGCGTAGAACTTGAACCCACACTCGACGTATCGCTCGATCCGACTCGCGCTGTAGGGTTCTCGTTCCGACGGAGGATAGACCTCAGCGACTGTCTCGGGATCCAACAC
>Ga0207757_100629_pt1 | contig 21087 bp, 19 predicted proteins | sample A23P3SouthBayCA_2_FD_187752 | JGI IMG/M metagenome (GOLD analysis project Ga0207757, IMG submission 187752) | Aerobic enrichment media microbial communities from Eden Landing Ponds, California, USA - A23 P3 (2) (SPAdes) | ecosystem: Environmental > Aquatic > Marine > Unclassified | place...
GGGATGCCCGCAACGACCAGTTCGTCCGGGAAGTCCGTGGGTACGTCCTTCATCGAGTGGACGGCGGCGTCGACCTCGCCGTCGATGACGCGCTCGTCCAGCGCCCGGACGAACGCGCCGGTCTTGCCGAGCCGGTGGATGAGCTCATCGCGGATCCGGTCGCCCTCCGTCTCCACCTCGACCAGTTCGACCTCCGTGTGACGGTCCTCCAGCTGCTCGGCGACGGTGGCGGCCTGCCGCAGCGCCAGGTCCGAACCCCGTGTCGCCAGCCGGACCGTTCGTGTCTCTCGCATACGCGTGACTCCGCGAGCGGGCGTGAAACCGCTGTCGGGTTGCGGAAGGGGTGTTCGGGGTTCACCGGCCCATAAACCGCATAGTGCGATATCGAATACCGCTCCGGGACTCTGTGGAGATGGGCAAGGTGCAGCTCTATACGTGCGCTCGGACGAAAATATGGCTGTTTTCCATGCTGCATCTAAAATATATACGGAAAATCTCGAAGAGGTGTTCTATAGTGGAAGATAATCTGGGTGCCTCGATGGGTGACGATAGTACCGGTGGGTCGACGACGTGTGCGTGCCGGGCGCGGGGCGGTCCGACGCGAGGGCTGGGTCGCGAGTCCCGCTTACCCAGCATCCGACGCGACGGACACGCCGGACCCGACGCGCGGGTGCAGGCTATCGGGGAACGGGCGGTACGCCGGTCACCAGGGTTCGTCCTTCAGTCCGAGCAGGTAGGCCCCGGCGTTGGTGAGGAGGTGGAGCGCGGGCGTGGCGATCGCGACCACCACCAGCCGGCCGGGCGTGAACGTCTCCCGCGTCCAGTTCGGGACCACGACGGCGGCGAGCGCCAGCGCCGCCGCGACGAAATCGAGCTGGTCGAGGACGGGGAACGCCGCCCCCCGGTCCCGTCCCGTCCGGCGCTTGAGGAAACTGGCGAGGATGTCACCCAGCATCGCGCCTGCCGGGAGCGCGACCGCCGCAGCGGTCGGGAACGACGGGAGCGTCACGCCGAACGCCGCGCCGGCGCGCTCGCGGAGCACGTTGAGCAGGCCCGCGAGGAGCGTACCGGCGGTGATGCCCGCGATGGTCCCGCGCCAGGTCTTGCCGTCGCCGAGGATGCGTCGCTCGCCGAGGTTCCGCCCGCCGTCGAGCGGTCGCCCGCCGCCGAACAGCACGGCCGCGTTGTTCGGGATGTAGGCGGGGAGCATCGCCCACAGCGCACCGATCACCGTTCCGAGCAGCGACATGCGCGGGGATGTGCGGCCGCTCGGCTTAACGGCCGGGGGTTCGGGGTGGCTCGGCTCCCGCCGCCTCCAGGCCTCACCGCCCGGGTGGGAACAGCTGCAGGTGGACCAGATAGACCGCCCCCTCGAAGCGGACGAGGTAGGTCCCCGAGCGCTCGCCGGTCGGGGCCTCGTCGCCCTCCCCCTGGGTCGCCTTGCGTACGTCGGTGACATCGCGGAACCGTTCGGCCAGCGACCGGAACGGCGTCCGGGGTGTCCGCCCGCGCGGCACCTCGTACACCTCGGTCCTGGCGGCCGTGCGGAGGAGCTGTGCCTCCGCCTCGGGCACGTCCGAGAGGTCGACGGCGTACCGCTCGCGGAGCCGCCGGCCGTACGCGGCTGCCGGTTCCAGCCGCTCGGCAGTGTACCGCCGCGTCACCAGCGCCGCGTCGCGGCTCTCGTGGCGTGAGTCGAACAGCCCCTTCCGGTCCGGCCCCCAGACGATGACCGTCTCCGCCGGCGGGACCAGCTCGGAGTCCTCACGGGCGCTATCGGGGTAGACAAGCTGTGTACCGATGCCCAGCCCGTCGCCGTCGGCGAGCCCGTTCTCGCGGAAGATACGCCGGTCCACGGCGGGGAGGTCGCCGAACCGGACCCGTTCCGCGCCGTCGCTCGCGTGCACGCCCTCGTACGAGAGGTCCTCCAGCATGATGGGATACACCGTCGCTGGCTGCCGGCTCTCGACGGTCGCGGTCAGGCGATAGCGGGTCTCCCCGTTGACGAGGGTGCCCGCGCGGAGGCGCGGGCGGATGGAGTCCCGGGTCGCACTCCCGGCTTCGAGCACCTCGTCGAGCAGTGCCGCACGGGCGCCGTCGCCCTCGACGTGCCGGTCCATCCGGCGGGCGATGTCGATGTCCTCGACGGCGGTCGCTCGGAGGCTCGCCCGGGGGGCCGTCGCGGCGGCCCCGTCACCCATCCCCGGCAGACTCGTACAGCCGGCCGCGGTCGCCGCCAGCGCCGCCCCCGAGAGCAGTAGCGAACGGCGGTCCATGCCCCGACCTGGGTGGCCGGACGGATGTCACCGCCGAGATTCCACGCGTGAAAACTACCCGGAACGGCGATAGACGGAACGCTCGGACCGCCTGCGGGCCGTTCCTCGTGCTCGATGGGTCCTGCGGCCGAGTGGATTCTGTATCGCGGCATGTGGTTTATCGGCGCTCGTGCCCGGGCGGCCGGGACCACACTCAAATACGCTCCAGGCGCTAGTTCCGGTATGATTCCGCCCGTCGCGGACCGGTTCGTGGCCGGCGAACACCCCGCGCAGGCGCTCGAGCACGCCCGGCGGCTGAACGAGCGCGACGTGGGGGCCCTCCTCAATCTGCTCGGCGAGCATTACCACGAACGGGACCCGGCAGAGGCCGACGCGGCGACCTACCGGCGCCTGCTGGACGACATCGGTCGGTCCGACCTGGACTGCTGTGTCTCGGTCAAGCCCTCGCAGGTCGGCATCCAGGTCGACGAGGACGTGTTCCGGAAGAACCTCGGCGATATCGCCGCGCACGCCGACCGCCGGGACGCCTTCGTCTGGGTCGACATGGAGGACCACACGACCGTCGACGCGACGCTCGACGGCTTCTGTGACCTCGTGGCGGACTACCACGATATGGGCCTGTGCCTCCAGGCCAACATGAAGCGGACACCGGAGGACCTCGGCCGGCTCGCCGACCTGCCGGGGAAGGTCCGGCTGGTGAAAGGTGCCTACGAGCCGCCGCGCGATATCGCCTACCGGGAGAAATCCCGCGTGAACGAGGCCTATCGCGACCTGCTGGAGCAGGCGTTCCGGACGTTCGACGGCGGTGTCGCCGTCGGGAGCCACGACCCCGCGATGGTGGCGTACGCCCGCGACCTGCACGAGACGTACGGCACCGACTACGAGATACAGATGCTCATGGGCGTGCGCGAGGGCGCGCAGACAGAGCTCGCGCGGTCGGTGCCCGTCTACCAGTACGTCCCGTACGGCGGGAAGTGGCTCTCGTACTTCTACCGGCGCGTGAAGGAGAACACCGGGAACGCGGCGTTCGCGCTGCGGGCCATCGTGAGCGGGTAGCGGCCCCACGACGCTGATATCTGGACGACGACGGTCGGGCGCTCCGACCGGGCACTGCCGTGGCCGACGGCTCCGGTTGCACCCCTGATGTCGCCCAGTGGTGCCGGACCCGTCGCCTGAACGACGCTACCCGAGCTTTTCGAATCCGGCAGATACCTTTTGCTGTAGTGAAGATTTGATTACTGATTTAGACAATCTTAACAGCCACAAGCCATAACCACCCCAGTATGAGCAGGTCCAATCAAGACTGGTGGCCCAACCAACTGAACCTCGAGATCCTCGACCAGAACGCCCGTCCGGTCGACCCGAGGGGCGAGGAGTTCGACTACGCCGAGGCGTTCGAATCCCTCGACTTCGATGCGGTGAAGGCAGATATCGAGGACGTGATGACGACCTCGCAGGACTGGTGGCCGGCGGACTACGGTCACTACGGCCCGCTGTTCATCCGGATGGCGTGGCACAGCGCCGGCACGTACCGCACCACCGACGGGCGCGGTGGCGCCTCGGGTGGCACCCAGCGGTTCGCACCGCTCAACAGCTGGCCCGACAACGCCAACCTCGACAAGGCCCGCCGGCTGCTCGAGCCGGTCAAGCAGAAGTACGGCCGCAAGCTCTCGTGGGCCGACCTGATCGTCCTGGCGGGCAACGTCGCCCTGGAGTCGATGGGGTTCGAGACGTTCGGCTTCGCCGGCGGTCGCGAGGACGTGTTCGAGGCCGACGAGGCCGTCGACTGGGGGCCCGAGATGGAGATGGAGAGCTGGGACCGGTTCGACGAGGACGATATGCTCCAGGGGCCGCTCGGCGCGACCGTGATGGGTCTCATCTACGTGAACCCCGAAGGCCCGGAAGGCGAGCCGGACCCGGAGTGGTCGGCCGAGCGCATCCGGCAGTCGTTCGACCGCATGGCGATGAACGACAAGGAGACGGCCGCGCTCATCGCCGGCGGCCACACGTTCGGAAAGGTCCACGGCGCCGACGACCCCGAGGAGCACGTCGGCCCCGAGCCCGAGGCCGCACCCATCGAGGACATGGGCCTGGGCTGGGAGAGCGACTACGGCTCCGGGAAGGGTGACGACACCATCACGAGCGGCATCGAGGGGCCGTGGAACAGCACACCGACGATGTGGGATACCTCCTACCTCGACAACCTGCTCAACCACGAGTGGGAGCCCGAGAAGGGCCCCGGAGGCGCCTGGCAGTGGCGCCCGGTCGACGAGGACGAGATCGACGACGCGCCGGCCGCCCACGACCCCGAGGACGAGCAGACGCCGATGATGCTGACGACCGACGTCGCGCTGAAGAAGGACCCGGACTACCGGGAGATCATCGAGGAGTTCCAGAACGACCCGATGGAGTTCATGGACGCGTTCTCGCGGGCCTGGTACAAGCTGCTCCACCGGGATATGGGCCCGCCGGAGCGGCTCCTCGGCCCGGAGGTTCCCGACGAGGAGATGCTCTGGCAGGACCCCATCCCCGATGCCGACTACGGAACCATCGGCGAGAGCGAGGCCGAGACGCTCAAGCAGGACCTCCTCGCGTCGGATCTCTCGCGCACCCAGCTGGTCAAGACCGCCTGGGCCGCGGCGTCGACGTACCGAGACAGCGACAAGCGCGGCGGCGCGAACGGCGCCCGCATCCGGCTCGAACCCCAGCGGAGCTGGGCGGTCAACGAGCCCGAGGAGCTGGCGACCGTGCTGGAGACCCTGGAGGGGATCCAGGCGGAGTTCAACGACTCGCGCTCGGACGGGACGCAGGTGTCGCTCGCCGACCTCATCGTGCTGGGTGGCAACGCGGCCATCGAGGCGGCGGCGGCCGAGGCCGGCTACGACGTGACCGTTCCGTTCGAGCCGGGACGTACGGACGCCAGCCAGGAGCAGACCGACGTGGAGTCGTTCGAGGCGCTCGAACCGGATGCCGACGGCTTCCGCAACTACCTCCCCGACGACGTCGACCACGAGCGGCCGGAGGAACTGCTCGTCGACAGGGCGGACCTCCTGGACCTGTCTGCCGACGAGATGACGGTCCTGGTCGGCGGCCTGCGCACCCTGGGTGCGACCTACGGGGACTCGGACCGCGGCGTCCTCACCGACGACCCGGGGACGCTGACCACCGACTTCTTCGACACCCTGCTCGATATGACGTACGGGTGGGAGCCGGCCGGTGACGGCGTCTACGAGGGCTACGACCGCGAAACCGGGGAACTGGAGTGGGAGGCCACCCGCTTCGACCTCATCTTCGGGTCGAACGCCCGGCTCCGCGCCATCGCGGAGGTGTACGCCGCCGAGGACGGCGAGGAGCAGTTCGTCCAGGACTTCGTCGACGCGTGGCACAAGGTGATGACCAACGACCGCTTCGACCTCGAGTGAACGACCGCCTCGACCTCGGGTGAACCAGCGGCCGTCCGGCCGCTACTCGATTCTCGCGTCCACCACGACGTGCTGGACGCCTTCGGCGTAGCTCTTGACCTCGCGCACGGCCAGCACCTCGCACGAACGGCCGGCGTCCGCGACCGCTGTCTCCAGCCGCCCGACCGGGCGGTCGGGGAGTTCGGCTTCGGGTGTGGCCTCGTGGAGATGTATCGTCCCGCCCTCGCGCAGGGCAGCGACACCCGCGGGTAGTCGTTCGTACGCGTCGTAATGGCCCATCACCACGCGGTCGACCGGCTCCAGCTCGACATCGGCACAGTCCGCGCGCACGGCCCGGAACCGGTCGGTCACGTCGTTGAGGACGGCGTTCTCGACGAGGTACTGGTACGTGGCCGGGTCGAGTTCCGCGGCGGTCACCGCGGCGCCGGCGCGGGCCATCGGGAGCGCGAAGTAGCCGACGCCGGCGAACATGTCGAAGACACGCTCCTCGGGACCGGTCACGTCGCCCATCCGCGCGCGCTCGGCCTTGTTGCCCGGCGAGAACATCGTCGTCGCGAGGTCGAGCGCGTAGCGGGTACCGTACTCGGTGTGGACGGTTTCGGTGTCGCCCACGCCCGCGACGACGGTCACGTCCGGGTCGCGGGTGCGGCCCGCGATGCCGCCGCGGTCGAGAACGGTGTCGGCCTCGCCGTGGAGTTCCAGCAGCGCGTCGCCGACCTCGCCCGGTCGCGGGCACCCCTCGAAGTCAGCGAGGACGACCGTCCCGATGACGGCCCAGCTTCCGGGCACGGCGTCGATCTCGGCCTCGGTGAACCCGCGTGCCCGGAGGCGGTCGGCCAGCGTCGAATCACGCGAGGGGAGGTCGTACGCGACGACCTCCTCGACGGCGGCGACTGCGGCGACGGTCCCCTCACGGTCGGCGGGGACCTCGCCGACGACCGGCAGGGCGACCCGTTCGTCGTCGTAGGATTCGATACCCCGGCTGTCGTCGTAGACGCCCAGTGCCGACAGCTCGCGTTCGGCGCGCTCGGCGGCCGGCTTCGGGACCAGCGCCGCGAGCCCGGGCGCCCGGTCGGGGTCGGCCGCGCCGCCAGTCTCGGTCATCGCTCCCCGGGCTCCTCGTCCTCGTCCGCGCCCGCGTCGCGCTCCGGCAGGACATGAAGGCCCGCCCGCGAGCGCAGCACCGGCACCTCCTCGGCGTCGGAGTCCATGTAGTCGGGCCGCGGTATCGTGCGGGCCTCGTACGTTTCGGGGTCGAGCACCTGCACGGCGTGTTCGTCCTCGACGGTGACGACCGTCGTGCGCTGGCCGTCCTCGCGGGTGCCCAGCCGCCGCGCGTCGGGGTCGATACCCTCCTCGTAACTGGCCTCGTAGCGCTCGCCGGTCGTCAGGCGGACGCCCTTCAGGTTCCCGTGCGCGCTCGTGACGAGGACGGGCCCCTCGTCGTCGGCCGGCGCGATGATATCGCCCGGGGTGTACGGCGGCAGGCGCGCGACGAACGTGACGCGGTAGAGTTCGTTCCCGTCGGAGTCCTCCGTGGCGAGCGTCTCGGCCGCGGAGACTTCGCCGCCGAACTCGCGGACGATACGGTGGGCGATGGCCTCGCCGAACTGGTTCGCGCTGAGCTTCATGTCGACGCCACTGTCCGTGCGGTCGACCGAGGTGATGAACGCGTTCCGGTCGCCCTTGTCCTCGCGCTCGGCGATGTACGCCTCGGCGATCTCGGTCGCGCGGTCGCACTCGTCGTCGGTCGGCGTGCGCTCGGTCGCGCGGACCTGTACCAGCGCCTCCCAGTAGTCGCCCGCGATGCGCCCGCAGCGGTCGCAGGTGCCCCGCGAGATGTAGACGGGCACGGTGACCTCCTCCTCGACCGGCGTCCCGCGGATGACGCCGGTGAACATGGTGTGCATCCGGATGGTGTTCTCGTCGACCTGCTCGGGGTCGACGACCCATTCGACGGCCTGCGCGTCGACGTGGACGCCCAGCACGCCGGTCACCTCCTCGATGGCCACGTCGGTGTAGTCCCGCGCGCCCACGTCCACCCAGCGGTTCCCCCGGTGGACCGCGCCACAGTCCGAGCAGACCTGGACCTCCACCCGGTCCGGGGCGTCCACGAGGTCGAAGTCCTCGAAGTAGCAGGCGTCGCACAGCACCGCGTCCCTGGCGCTGGGGCTCCCCGGCAGGTCCACACCGGGCGGCCGCTCGATGGCGTCGCCACAGCGCGGGCAGAACCCTCGTTCGCCCCGTTCCTCGGAGTCGCTCATTACTCCTCCGTGGGTCGTTCCGACGGTTAAATGCCGCGTCCGGTGACCGCTGGCCGCGCCCGGCTTACCGTTTCTATACGGGGGTACTTGTAGCGTATTCCAACAGAGATATTTAAACCACGATGAATAACCGGCAGAACGCTGTACTGAATGTTCTGTCAGGAAACGGAATAGATGAGTTCGAATCGGCTCAGGTCACGGGCGGCGGCGGTGGTACTGGCGCTGGTCGTCGTTCTCTCGGTGCCGGTCGCACCGGTCGCGGCGGACGACGACGACGGGGGACTGTTCGACGGTGATTCCTCGGACGACGGCGACGACGTGTCCGTCGTCGGCACGAACGGAACGAACCTCGAAGTCGGCGGAAGCAAGGGCGTCTCCATCGGGGCCGACGGCGTCAGTGTCGGCGGCGAGTCGGGCATCGACGCGGACCCGACCGAGGGTGTCAGCGTCGGCGGCGACGACGGTGTCGCCGTCGGTCGCAGTGGTGTCAGCGTCGGCGGCGAACAGGGCATCGATGCCGACCTGGAGGACGGCGTCACCGTCGGCGGAACGAGCGGCGTCCAGGTGAGCGCCACCGAGGGAGTCAGCGTCGCTGACGGCGATGTCGTACAGGTCGCGCCCGACGGGGCACAGGTTCTCGGCCAGGGATACACCGCCGAGGAGGGGGTCACGGTCGGGGAGTCACCCGTCGCGGTCAACGGCACCAACGTCGAACTCGGTGGCGGCGACGGTATCTCCGTCGGGTCGGATGGCCTCACCGTCGGCGGTGACGACGGTGTCGGCGTCGGCACGGAGGGTGTCGAGGTCGGTGAGGGCGTCGGCGTCGATGCCAGTGACGGCGTACAGGTCGGCTCCGACGGCATCGGTGCGGGCCCCGACGACGGCGTACAGGTCGGTGGTGATGACGGCATCCGCCTCTCCACGACCGATGTGGGCGTCGGGGATGCGAGCTACGACCCGACCACGGAGGGCGTCTCGTTCAAGCGTGAGGTCCCGCTGGGAGAGCAGGGGAAGCTCTACGTCTCGCGGCAGGGACTCGGCAACGTGTACCTGCGGGCCACGTCGCCGGAGGGCCCCCAGGGTGTACAGAGCGATTTCCTCTACGCCTCCGAGGCGGGTGGGGACGGCTTCAAATCTGCGCTCCAGTACGCCGTCGAGAACGACGAGACGACCTACTTCGAGGTGGACTCCGAGGGCGACCTCACCGAGCGGACGGGACTGGTCATCGCCCCACAGGTCTCTGCTGGCGACGGTGAGCGGACCTACCTCGACCTCGGGACCAACATCACCGCAAGCGAGGCGGGCATCGACCGCGCCGATGTCGCGCTCTACTCGGTCAACGAGTCCGGTGTGACCATCACCGGCGAGGTGTCCCGGGACTACATCGAGACCCGGCTGCAGGCCGAAGCGGCCGGCGAGCCGGTCGCGTTCGTCAACGCGAACCACGCACCGTTCACGAAGCGCGGGAACCTCGGTGCGGGCGTCTTCCCGGGGACGGGAACCGACGCGCTGCCGGGGATTCCGGTTCTGAAGCCCGCGCTCCAACAGGTGCTCCCGGGGCGGCTGGGAGCCGGCATCGAGTGTACCGGTCAGGAGTGTCTGGTCGGCACCGAGGGTGTCAACGAGACGATTCCCAGCACCCCGCTGACCGACCCCATCAAGAAGTACTACCCGCTCCCCCAGCGGGTCGATACCACGGGGTACGTCCTCCCGTGTAACACGGTCGTCGGGCCGGAGGACCTGCCCGAGGAGGAGCTGCCCGGGCTGACGGACCTCCCGCCGGATCTGGTGCCGGGACTGCCGACGCAGATTCTGAGCAACGAGGCGGTGCTCGGGCTGGCGTACGGCGTCGTGCCCGCCCCTTGCGACGTGAGCAAGCCCCTGCTGGAGCCGGTCGCCGACCCGGCGACCCCGTACGAGGAGTACCAGGGTGAGCCGACGTTCGAGACGGATGGCGCACAGAGCTTCCAGAACGGCATCAGCGCGCTCCGGACGTTCGAGGCTGGTCTGTCGAACGGCGGCCCCGGACTCGACGGGACGTTCGCGACCGTCCTCGACCGGGAGAAGCAGGACGGCGTCCTCGAACTCTCCGCCGGAGACGAGGAGTACGAGTACGCGCAGGCGAACGGCCGACTGACACAGCAGGACGGTGTCGTGACGGGTTCCCTCGGACTCTCGCTCCGTGGCGACGAGAGCCCGAGTCTCCTCGGCGTCGATGTCGAGACCCGGAACGAACTCGGCGTCGGGAACAGCAGCCGGTCGGTCGCGGTCGATCTCTTCGGGTCTAACGTCGGTGTCAGCCTCGACTGCGACGCGACGACCTGCCAGCCCGATTACGACGGGCTACCGAAACTCGGCGCGCTTCCGGAGATCCCCATCGTCCCCGGCGGTGGGAACTGACCCGGGGGCCTCCGTTCACCCCTTCCTGTTCGGCCACTCGCCGGGAGCGTCGTGTCCCTTGTCGGGTCGCGGCCCCAGCCGTTCCCCCCGGTCCGGCGGGTCCCAGTCGGTCGTCAGGTCCAGCAGGGTCCGCACGATGAACCCGGTCACCCCCCATACGACGTGCCCATCGACGCGGAAGAAGGGCAGTCGCGCGGTCCCGCGGTCGGGGTGGCTCCGGGTCTCGTTCTCGTAGACGCCCGGTGCGGTCAGGTCCGACACCGAGATGACCACCACCGCCGCGACCTCGCGCTCGTCGGGGTCGTAGACGCGGTCGGGCACCCGCGCCACGAACGGCCGGACGACGTGGCCGTACGGCCCCGGCAGGTCGTCAAGCGGGCCGACCACGTCGGCCGTCATCGGTTCGAGGCCGATCTCCTCCCTCGCTTCGCGGAGCGCGGTCGTCTCCAGGTCGCCGTCGTCGGCCTCGTAGCCACCCCCTGGGAAGCTCATCTCGCCGGCGTGGTTGCGCATGTCGGCCGCGCGCTCGGTGAACAGGAGGTGGTGGTCGCCTCCGCGCTCGATGACCGGGACGAGGACGCCCGCCCACTCGGCACGTTCGACGCCGGCCAGCTCGCGGGCCCGGTGGGCACGGACGGCGTCGAGGTCGAGGCGGGAGACATGGGGCGGGCCCGCCTCGTCGTCCGTCCGCGGGCCCGCGGCCGCGTCGGGTTCGTACGGGCTCTCGCCGTCGGGGGTCTCCTCATCCGTCATCGTCCACCTCGTCGAAGAACGCCGTCAGCGCGTCGTTCACCGGCCGCGAGCACTCCACGTGGGCCAGCCGGCGGCCGGCGATGGCCTCGAACCGCCCGCGCGGGAGGTCCTCGGCGAGCCGTTCGGCCGTCCGGCGGCCGACGGCCGGGTCGCCGGTCCCCTGGAGGACGAACGACGGGGTGGTCAACTCGTACAGCGGTTCGGGCTCGAAGTCGAGCCACGCATCCACCTGCGCCCGGCGCGCCCGCGGCGGGGCGTCCTCGGCCCGGCGCCAGTCGACCACCCGCTCCAGCAGGGACGGGTCGGCGTCGCGGAACGCGTCGGAGAACAGCGCGGGCAGCGTCGCACGAACGGCGGCCTCGTCGGCCCCGGCCGGGTAGCAACGCGCCAGGCCGTCCTCGTCGATGTCGCCACCCGCACAGGTCCCCACGAGCGCGAGCGAGCGGACGCCGCGGTCGCGCGCGTAGCGCATCGCCACGGCGCCCCCCAGCCCGAAGCCGACGAGGTGGGCGGGCTTGGCGTCCGCGGCCGCGAGCACCGCGCTCAGGTCGCCCACCAGGGTGTCGATGTCCGTCGCCCCCCCGGCGCCGGAGTCGCCGGTGCCGCGGTGGTCGTAGGTGACGACGCGACGGCGCCCCGCCAGCGGCTCGTGCTGCCAGCCCCAGGCCCACGCCCCGAAGCCGGCGTCGTTGACGAGCGCGACCGGCGGGTCGGCCCCCTCGCCCGCCACGGCGTAGCGCAGCGTCGTCCCGTCGTCGGCGGTTGCGGTCGGCACGCCCGTACGGTGGGCCGGTCGGCACATACCGCTTGCGGGGGTGCCACCGCCTCGGCTGTCTGCGTTATCTGCCTCATATAGAGGGGGCATTTATCAGGTGCCGCGGGTAACCTACAGCCGTTCGTGGCAGGAGACGACCTTCAGGTGCTCTGTGTGGCCGCCGACTCGACCCAGCTGGCGCTGCTGGAACGGGCGTTCGGGCGATACCGTGTCGATGTCGCGACGGCGACCAGCGGCGCAGCCGCGCTGTCGACGCTCTCGGACTCGACGGTCCACTGCGTGGTCTGTACGGACGCGGTCGACGACGAGTCGGGGCTGGCGCTGCTGGACCGGGTACGCGAGTCACACGCCGAACTTCCGTTCGTCCTGTTCGCCGCCGAGGGCGACGAGCGGCTCGCCAGCGAGGCGCTCGGACGTGGCGCCACCGACTACCTCCGCCGCAGCGGGACGAACCCGTTCGCGCTACTGGCCGGCCGCGCGGTGGGCTACGCCCGGCGCTACCGGGAGCGGGCCGCGCTCGAACGGGGTCGCGAGCGGTACGAACTCGCGGGGCGGGCCGTCTCGGACGTGGTCTGGGAACGCGACCTCGACACCGGGACCGTCCGGTGGGGTGCCGGCGTCGAGGCCACGCTCGGGTACGACCGCGACGGCGACTACGACCGCGAGTGGTGGCTGGAGCAGGTCCGTCCGGCGGACCGCGCGGCCGTCGAGGAGGCCTGGCACCCCGCCGAGGCCGGCGAGGCGGACACGTTCGAGTGTCGGTACCGCGTCCGGCGTGCCGACGGGTCGTACGCGAGCGTCGTCGACGGCGGGGAGGTGGTCCGCTCGGGAGGGGAGCCGGCCCGGCTGGTCGGCGCCCTCCGGGACGTGAGCGACCGCACCGAGCGGACCGCCGAGCTGGAGCGGCGCAACGAACAGCTCGACGAGTTCGCCACCGTCGTCAGCCACGACCTCCGGAACCCGCTCAACGTCGCCCGTGGCCGCGTCGAACTCGCCCGCGAGACCGGCGACCTCGACCATCTCGACGACGCCGAGACCGCACTCGAACGGATGGACGACCTCATCGCGGACCTCCTCACGCTGGCCCGGGAGGGCCGGGCGGTCGACGAACTGGAGCCGGTCGCGCTCGGGTCGCTCGCCGAGGACGCCTGGGCGACCATCCCCGGCCGGGACGCCGCCGACGCGACCCTCTCGGTGGAGACGGACTGCCGGGTCCTGGCCGACCCCCCGCGGCTCCGACAGCTGCTCGAGAACCTGTTCGCCAACGCGGTCGAGCACGCGATTACCGACAATCCGGTGGTCGCCGCGCCCGCCGGGCTCGTCGTCCGGGTCGGCTGCCTCGACGCGCCCGACACCGACGGCTTCTACGTCGCCGACAACGGCCGGGGCATCCCCGCAGAGCGCCGCGCGTCCGTCTTCGACCTCGGCCACTCGGAGGCCGAGTCGGGTGACGGGGTCGGGCTGGCTATCGTCGAGGAGATCGCCACGGCCCACGGCTGGAGCGTCCACGTCGTCGACAGCGAGACCGGCGGGGCCCGCTTCGAACTCCGCGATGTCGCGGCGCCCGACGGGCCGGCTTCTTGACCCACCCGCTCGAACCGTCGCGTATGGAACCCGCCGACGTCGCCGCCGACATCGACCTCGACGGCACCGCCTACCTGAACTGGGGCGCCAGCGGCCCCGCGCCCGAGCGCGTGCTCGCCGCCGCTCGCGAGGAACAGCGCCGCCACGAGCGCCACGCCCACTCGGTCGCGGACCCGTACGGCTACGCGGGCGAGCAGTTCACCGCGACGCGCGAGGCCGTCGCCGACCTGCTGGATACGTCGGCCGAGCGGATCGCGCTCACGGACTCCACCTCCGACGGCATCAGCAGGGTCGCCAACGCCATCGACTGGGCCGAGGGCGACACCGTCGTCCGGACCGACCTCGAACACCCGGCCGGCGAGCTCCCGTGGGACCGCCTGCGCGAGGCGGGCGTCGAGGTCAGGGTGGTGCCCTGCCCGGACGGTCACTTCGACCGCGACGCCTACCGCGAGGCCGTCGACGGGGCGACCCTCGTCTGCTTCAACAGCATCTCCTGGTTCCACGGCACCCACCTCGATGTCGAGTGGGCGACTCGTGTGGCCCACGACGCCGGCGCGGCGGTGCTGGTCGACGCGGTGCAGTCCCCCGGGCAGGCGGCGATGCCCGTCGAGGACTGGGATGCCGACTTCGTCGCGGCGGCCGGGCACAAGTGGCTCGCGGGCGTCTGGGGCGCCGGCTTCTGCTACGTTCGGGACCCCGAGCGGTGGCGCCCCCGGCACCTGGGCTACTACGCGGCCGAGCAGTACGATGCCGAGGCGGGCGCGCTGTCGTACCACGCCGACGCCCGCCGCTTCGAGATCGGCACCAACTCCCTCGCACCCTACGCCGCGCTCCGGGAGACCATCGACCTGCACCACGAGGTCGGCCTGGACACCATCCGCGAGCGCCAGCGCGGCCTCGTCGAGCGGCTGCAGGACGGGCTCGGCGACCGACTCGTCTCCCCCCGTGACCCCGAGTCCGGCCTCGTGACGTTCGACCTGGGCGACGAGGCCGCCGCCCGGGGCCTCGTCGACCGCGCGAACGACGCGGACGTGGTCATCCGCTCGGTCCCGCGCGACGGCTGGGTCCGGGCCTCGGTCCACGCGTTCAACACCGAGGCCGAGGTCGACCGGCTGGTCGACCTGCTCTGAGCGATGCGCTGGGGTCTCCGTGCCGCCCTCGTCGTCTGCCTCCTCCTGGCGGGCTGTGGCGGGTTCGCGGGCTCGACGCCCGACTGCACGACCACCCTGTCGCCGACGCCGCGCGCCGAGCCACCGGTGTACGTCGTCATCGACAACGAGGGCACCGGGACGCACGCGCTGGACATCCGCGCGACCCACCTGCGCACGAACGGGAGCCGGACCGTGCTGTTCAACTCGACCGTGGGGCTGGCCCCCGTCCAGCATCTGGAGACGCGGGCGACGTTCCCCTCGCGCGAGGGCCGCTACCGCGTCCGCGCGACGGTCGGGAACGTCACCGGCCGGGAGACGTTCACCGTCCCCGGAGGTCGACTCCGTGCGGTCCGGGTCCACATCGTCGTCCACGAGCGCGTGACAGTGAACGCGACGGTCCGCCGTCCGACGCCGGGCTGTTGACCCGCGGAATCGGGTGGCGCCGCCGGCGCCCCAACGGTCAAGCCGCCGCCGGGCGAGGCTACCCCATGGCAACCAACAGACAGTGGCACCTCGCGGAGCGCCCGACCGGCGAACCCGACCACGACACCTTCGAACTCGTCGAGGCCGACGTTCCCGAGCCCGAGCACGGCGAGGTCCTCGTCCGGACCATCTACCAGTCCGTGGACCCGTACATGCGCGGGCGGATGCGCGACGCCGAGTCCTACGCCGAGCCCTGGGAGCCCGGCGAGCCGATGAAGGCGGGCGTCGTCGGCGAGGTCGTCGAGAGCCGCGACGACCGCTTCGCCGAGGGCGACATCGTCACGGGCGACCTGCTGTGGGCCGAGTACGCCGCCGCCGACGGCGACGAGCTGCGGACGGTCGACCCCTCGCTCGCCCCCATCTCCACCGCGGTCGGCGTCCTCGGGATGCCCGGCGTCACCGCGTTCTACGGCTTCACGGAGAAGGGCGAGCCCCAGCCAGGCGACACGGTCGTCGTGAGCGCGGCCGCCGGCGCGGTCGGCAGCGTCGTCGGCCAGCTCGCGGGCGCGCAGGGCTGTGACGTGGTCGGCATCGCGGGCGCCGAGGAGAAATGCGACTGGCTGACCGACGAGCTGGGCTTCGACGCCGCGGTCAACTACAAGAAGGAGGACGTCCGGCGTGCGGTGGCCGAGGCGGCGCCCGGCGGCGTCGACATCTACTTCGACAACGTCGGCGGCCCCGTCACGGACGCGGTGTGGCCGTCGCTGAACGACTTCGCGCGCGTCGTCGCCTGCGGGCAGATCTCGCTCTACAACGCGACCGAACTCCCGACCGGACCCCGCAAACTGACCGACGCGGTCCAGAAGCGCCTGAAGATAGAGGGCTTCATCGTCAGCGACTACGACCGCTGGGCCCACGCGCTGGGGCGGCTGGGCGGCCTCATCGCTGAGGACGAACTCCGGTACCGCGAGCACGTCATCGAGGGCTTCGAGAACGCGCCCGACGCGTTCCTCGGGCTGTTCGAGGGCGTCAACATCGGGAAGACGCTGGTGAAGGTGGGCGAGGACCCCCGATAGCGACTGGCGCTCAGCTAGCCTGTCGGTTCGTCGCGTTCCTTCCAGGCCTCGTATCGGTTCTCGCGGATGTACCGCGCTGTCAGTGCGGGCGAGTGGCGCAGGAGTTCGACGGCGGCCTCGTCGCCGCCCTCGGTGAGCGGGCCGCGGGGGAGCGGGGGGTGGCCCGGGGTCGGCGTCGGGTCCGGTCGCCCTGGCTCTCCCCAGGTGACGGCGAAGGAGTACCGCCCCTTCCCGACGAGCAGTTCCCAGCCCGCGTCTCGCCACCACTCGCTGAACCCCGGTCCGACCTCGTGCCCGTAGTGAACGACCACGACCCAGTACACCTCCCCTCTCGGGATCTCGTAGTGATTCTCGTGTCCCTCCACGTCGTCACCGAAGTCACCAATCGCCGCCGGGCTGGCGTCCCCCGAACGCCATCGGTCGGGAGTGGTCGGCATCAGTGCTCGGGGGTGAACGGGGGTGTCACTCGGCGTTCCATCTCGACGGGCCGGAGTGGTTCCGGTCGTTCTCGGGCCATCGACGCTTCCGCAGCCCGCGAGCAGAGCTGCTCCGGCGCCCAGCACGAATTCCCGTCGGCGCATTCCCGTTCGGGGACGGGCGCTGAATACGTGAATACCTTCTCCCGTCGGCGGTTGGTCCGCTCCGCACACCTGTTACTGTCCGACTCGAGTGCGCGCCGCCCCGGCCTCAGAGGGCGGCGGCGAAGAGAAGGGGTGGTTTCCGCCGGGGTCGGCCGCGGGTCGGCTACCGGCCCAGTTTCTCGCGGGCGACCTTCATCCCGCCCGGCGTGATGATGACCTGGTCGTCGTCCTTCTGGACGACGTCGCCGCCGACCTCGTTGGCGACCTGCTTCAGTTCGTCGTAGATGTGCTCCATCGTGCGGTCGGAGGTGGTGTGCCGGGTGATGTCCGCGATGACCAGCCCGCCGTCGTAGACGGCGTCCTTGATGTCCACGACGTCCTGCTTGTCGCTTATCTCGGCGATGTGGACCTGGGTGTTGGCCTCGCTCGGACCGGCGTCGAAGTCGTCGATGTCGAGTTCGACGTACTCGTCGGCACTCCGCTGTCCTCCCCCGATGAGTTTGCTCATCAGTCCCATGACAACGGGACGGTCCCCATCGGGCTTAAATCCGCGTCAGACACGCGTCACATCGGCGTTCCACGGCGTTTCGGCCGAGGTCGCTCCCGGCGGATGCCCGTGTGTCCGGTGTCGCGCCACCCGACTTTTTGCGCCCGCCGTGCGTTTCCCCGTCCATGACCTTCAGCATCTGCGTCCACGAGTCCTACACCGACGACGAGGGGGAGGAGCAGGACCGCTTCGGCGTCGCGGTCACGACCCGGCTCGCCGGCGTCGGGACGCTCTGTCCGTTCGTCAACGAGCACGGCGCGGTCGCCACCCAGTCGCTCGTCAACGTCTCGCTGGGGGAGCGCGGCGTCGCGTACCTCGCCGACGGCCTTGCGGTCGAGGACGCGCTGGAGGCGCTCCTCCGGGCGGACGACGGCCGCGAGACGCGCCAGCTCCACGGCGTCGACGCCGAGGGAACGTTCGCCTTCTCCGGTGACGAATGCGGTGACTGGTACGGCGACCGCGAGGGCGAGGGCTACACCGTCGCAGGCAACCTGCTGACGGGGCCCGAGGTGCTGGACGCCGTCGCCACGACCTGGGAGGCGGCGGCCGACGACGACCCGCTGCCCGCCCGCCTCATCGCGGCGCTCGCCGCCGGCCACGAGACGGGCGGCGACAAGCGCGAGGAACTCACGGTGCAGAGCGCCGCGCTGAAGGTGGTCGACACGGCCCACCCGGACCCCGCGACGGCCCCGTACCAGCACGACCTCCGCGTCGACGCCTCGGAGACGCCCATTGCGGACCTCCGCGAGACGTACGAACTGGCCGTCCAGAGCCACGAGACCGCGATGGAACTGTACGAGGACTCATACGAGGACGACGCGATGGACGAGGCCGAAGGGGTGGAGTGAGCGGGCGGGCGCCCCGCTGTCCACTACACCGGCCGCCAGCCACGGAGGAACGCCACGCACAGGCCCCCGGCCCCCAGCCCGAACGGGATGGTCGCCGTGCGGAGGACCAGCACCGCGGCGGCCGCGGCCGCGCCGGCCGCGCCCGTCACGAGCGTCAGCGCGCCCGCGAGCAGGAGGTCGTAGGCACCCAGGCTCGCGGGCACGGGGACGACGCTCGCGGCCTGGGGCAGCGGGATGACCACGACGATGGGGAGCCACGCAACCGGTGCGCCGGCCCCCGAGAGCGCGACCCACAGCGCCGTCGCCGTCAGGACCTGTTCGAGCAGGCCACCGAGCGCGATGAGTCCGAGCAGGTCCGGGCGGTCGCGGAACAGCCCGACCCGCTCGCGGTAGCGGCCGACAGCGGCCTCGACGGCCGCGCGGTCCAGTGGCTCCTCGCGCCACAGGCCCGAGACCCGGACGAGGAGGGGCGCCAGGAGCGCCACGAGTCCCCGCGAGAGCTGGTGGCGGAGCACCACCAGGACGACGCCGAGGACGAGGATGACCCCGAGCGCCCCCGCCAGGGTCAGCAGGACGACGCGCTGGGAGCCCCCGCCCAGCAACAGTGCCGCGCCCAGCGCCAGCGAGACACACACCTGCGAGCCCGACTTCACGTACTTCGCGACCGAGCGCACCGCGAGCGCGCCGCTGTAGGTGGTGTCGGTCGTCACGCCGATGAACCGCGCCATGATGGGTTCGGAGGTGACCGGCCCCGCCGGGCTGAGGGTGTCGAAGAAGTCACCCGCGAGCGCGAACTGCACCCCCTGGGCGGGCGTGAGTCCCTCGCCCAGCGGCCGGACGGAGGCCCACACGCCGATGCCATCGGCGGCCCCCTCGAGGACGACGAGCACCGCGACGACCGCCGCGGTCGCGAGCGTGATGGCCGTCAGGCGGTCCAGAACGGTTCCGACCCCGACGAACAGGAGGTAGGCGACGAGCGCCGCCGCTCCGAGGCCAGCACCGACGGCGAACCGGACGTAGCCGCGCACGCTCGCCGCGTCGGGTGGTCGGCGCAAAAGGACATCGGCCGACAGCGGGCGTGCCCGGGTGGGGAGTCGAACTTTGTACCTCCCGCTTGCAGGGCCGGTATGCCCTCGATTCCGGAGGACTACCACGACCTGTTCGAGAAGCCGACCATCGCGCACCTCTCGACGCTCCTGCCCGACGGCTCGCCCCACAGTGCGCCGGTGTGGGTCGACTACGACGCCGGTGCCGACCGGTTGCTGGTCAACACCGAGCGCGAGCGCCGGAAGGAGAAGAACGTCCGCGAGGACCCGCGTGTCGCCGTCAGCATGACCGACCCCGAGGACCCCTACCGGATGCTCGCGCTCCGGGGCGAGGTCGACGAGTTGACGACCGAGGGCGCCCGCGAGCACATCGACGAACTGGCGCGGCGGTACACGGGCGACGAGTACCAGATACCGATCCAGACCGAGCGGGTCGTGCTGGAGATCGCCGTCGAGCACGTCTCGCGGATGGGAGAGTAACCACCCACGCGTCCCCCGGAAGCGGGCTATCGGGCCCGCGCTATCGAGAACGCCGATGGGGGGTCTCTCCGTCGGCCTCCGAGACGCCGGCTCACGACACTACTTAGTGTGGTGGCGAGTACTGTCGGTCGACGGATGCGCTGGATTGGTCCCCGACACGAACGCACCGGCCGCCGCCTCCTCGGGATACTCGCGCTCGCGCTCGTACTCCTCCTGGCGGCGAACCCGACAGCACTCCTGCTCGCGCCCGAGCACTCGGGCGTGGCAGCGGCCGCGACGCCCGGCCAACAGGTCGCTGGCGACCCGTGTGCCGGGCAGTGCTATCTCCCCGGCGGGGTCTCCGCCGCTTCGATATTCCCCCTCGGGAGTGACCGGCGGGTGCCGGAGCGGTCGGATCCGGAGGTGGTCGACCTGACGGACGACCGCGCCGGCGACCTGTTCGACGTGCTCTCCTCGGAGACCGCGAGGACCGTCCTCCAGCGGCTCGTCGAGGAGCCGCTGACGGCGTCCGAACTCGCCGACGACGCCGATACCTCCCTCCAGAACGTTCACTACCATCTGGAGAACCTGCGCGAGGCGGACGCGATCGCGGAGATCGGCGTCGAGTACTCCGCACGGGGTCGGGAGATGTCGGTCTACACGGCGACCCAACAGCCCCGCGTGCTCATCTACGATAGCACGCAGGAGGCCGGGCAGGAATCAGACTAAAACAGCGACTGAGACTGGAACACCCTCTCTTCCATCGGGCACCGACGACCGCTCATGCCCGCTATCGGCCTGGGACTGGCGGCCGTCCGCGAACACTGGCGGACCCTGTTGCTCGTCTCCCTGTTGCTGACGAGTACGGTCGCGGTGTTCGTCCCGCTCGGCGGTTCGGAGACGGACGGCCCGACGAACCTCCAGTACGGCCTCGAACTCTCCGGTGGGACCCGCGTCCGCGCGCCCCTGGTCGGCATGACCGCCGAGGTCGATGTCACGGACGGCGCCGAGCGCGAGGTCGAGACGACCGTGGCGAGTCGGCTGAACGTCTCCCGGACGGACGTACAGGTACGCGCCTCGGGAGCTACGGACACCGTGGAGGTGTTCGCCGACGCCGACAACGGCAACGTCACCCAGGAGGAGTTCGCCGCGGCGCTCGCCGCGGCCGGCGTCGTGGCTTCCACCGACGACATCCGTGACGGCGTCACCCAGCAGACCCGGCAGACCGCCGTGACGGTGCTGAAGAGCAAGATCAACGGGCTCGGGCTCTCGGGCGGGGCCGTCTCGACGACGACCACGCCGACCGGCGAGACGTTCGTCCTCGTCGAGGTACCCAACGCGAACCAGTCGCAGGTCCTGACCCTCATCAGATCGCCCGGCCGTGTCGAGCTGGTCGCGCACTTCCCCCAGCAGCGCCAGAACGAGAGCGACAACGGCACCCGGACCGTCTACCGCGACGTGTCGCTGCTGACACAGGAGGAC
>Ga0207757_100631_pt1 | contig 21079 bp, 21 predicted proteins | sample A23P3SouthBayCA_2_FD_187752 | JGI IMG/M metagenome (GOLD analysis project Ga0207757, IMG submission 187752) | Aerobic enrichment media microbial communities from Eden Landing Ponds, California, USA - A23 P3 (2) (SPAdes) | ecosystem: Environmental > Aquatic > Marine > Unclassified | place...
CTGGGTTCCGGAGCGCTCGCGGGCGCGGCAGCGGGGCGGCTCGCACGGGGTGGGCCCGCCGAGAGCACCCGCCACGGCCTCTTCGCGGGCGCCGTCACGGGCGTCGTGTTCGCCGCGGCGTTCTGGCACGTGCTCTCGGTCAGCCGGTTCAACAGCCTCACCCCGTTCGGCCACGGCGGCGCGTTCTTCGCCGTCAAGCTGAGCTTCGTCTACAGCGCCGGGGACTTTCCGGCCATCGCCCGGAACCCGGGTCGCGTCGGGGGCGCCATCGCCATCGCCGGGGGCGCCGTCATCACCCTCGTCGCGGCCTATGCCGGCTACGTGGCGTCCGTCCGTGAGACGGTAGAGTTCGTCGGATAGGGCGGTTCTCTACTTATTCCGGATGTACGTGTCGAGAGGCGCGGATAGCTGGATAATACAGGGCCCCGATGCGGCAGTGGCAAGACACTTGCCGGCGGAGGCGGCATCGACCAGGGATGCCCTCCAGACGTACGCTGTTGACGGCGCTCGGCGCCGCCGGTGCGGCGGGCGCCGTCGGGGCCGCCAGGGTGGCCGGTGTCCGCCGTCCGGTCGACCTCTCCGACGCCGAGTGGCACCGCGGTGCGTACGACCGCCAGCGGACGGGGAACGGTCTCGAGCGCGACGCCCCCGGTCCGGGACTGACACGCCGCTGGGCCACCGACGTTCCGGACGACGTGCACTCGTCCTCTCCGATACTGGTCGACGGGAGCGTCCACGTCGTCGCCGCCGTTCCCTCCACACGGGCAGGAGACCGACCCCGCCCGGTCCGGTTCCTCCGACTGGACGCCGCGAGCGGGGCTGTCGAACTGGACAGCCTGGTGACCCGGTACGAGGGTCGGGGGACGAGCGACGCGGTCGCCTGGGACTCGCTGGTGTACGCCGACGGGACGTTCTACCTGCTGGCGTTCGACGGCGTCCACGCGCTCGCGCCCGACGGGACCGAGCGCTGGCACCGCCCACTCGGCGGCGCCCCGAGCAACAGCAACCTCGCCACCGCGCATCCCGTCGTCGTCGACGGCTCGGTGTACGCACCGACCGCGAGCACGACCTGGCACACCGACGCCAGCGAGGGACTCTACGCCCTGGACGCGGCCACCGGCGACGTCCGGTGGCGCTACGAGGTGCCGAACGACGTACGGGGCTGGACCTTCGCGCCGGCGTACGCGGACGGGACCCTCTACTGCTCCGTGCTGGACCACGGCGTCGTCGCGCTGGACACCGCGGACGGAACGGTACAGTGGGAGCGTCGCGTGCCCGTCACCGGCCCGCCGACCGTGGGCGAGAGCCGGGTCTTCGCCTCCGTCGAACCGTCGGGCAGCGACCGGTCCGGGGTCGTGGGCCTCGATGTGGGGACCGGGAAGCCGGACTGGCGCACGGAGGGCGACGGGACCTGGTTCGGGCGGTCGGTCGCCACCGCGGGTGGCCTCGTCTTCCACCGCGAGCGCCTCTCGGACATCGTCTGCCGGGAGGCAGCCACCGGCGAGGAGCGGTGGCGGCACGGACTGGCCTTCAGCGGGCTGGGGACACCAGCCATCGCCGACGGCCGGGTGTACGCCCTGGCTCGCACGGAAGAGAAGGGGCCCAGCGGCCTCCTCGCCGTCGACGCGGAGAGCGGCGACCGCGTGGGGTTCGTGCGGACCCGGCACGAGACGGGCGGGGACGCCAGCGTCGCGCTCGGCGGCGGACTGGCGTTCGCCACGTCGTCGTACGGCGTGGTGCAGTGCTTCGAGTCCTGCCTCGCCGGTGCCGAGGGGCACTGTCTGCACTGAGAACGGGGTGACCGGTAGCCGAGTAGCCGACTCACCGGTCCCTGGCCGCCCGGCCGGCGGCACGGGACACGGCCAGCCCTACCATCCCGCCAGCGGCGCCGAACGTCCCGACCAGCACGGCGTCCTGAATCGGCTCCGGCGCGAGGCCGAGGCCGAACCGGAACCCGACGATGGTGAGCAGGAGCGCGAGGAAGGCGACCCGGCCGCGCCGGGTGCTGCCGAACCACTCCTCCAGCCCCGCAAGGCGGTCACGTACCCGACTGACGGTCGCCGCGACGGCGAACGGGACGAGGAATCCGACGGCGAGCGCGGGGCGGACGATAACGGTTCCGGCACTGGAGAGCACGGCCCCAGTGAACATCAGGTACACGACGCCCAGAACAGTCAGCAGCACGTCGACACCGGTCGCCGAGCGGAGCATCCGGCAGCCTCGCGGGTTACAGGTAGCCTTCCGCCAGCAGCAGCTCGCCGTTCAGCACACTGGCGCCGGCGGCGCCACGCATCGTGTTGTGCGCGAGGCAGTTGAACTGGATGCCGGTCGTCGTGCTGCGGATGCCGCCCGCGGAGACGGCCATCCCGTCGTCGAGCATCCGGTCGAGGCGGGGCTGGGGACGGTCGGGCTCCTCGAAGACCTTGATCATCCGGTCGGGCGAGGAGGGGAGGTCAGCACCCGGCAGTTCGGCCATCGCGTCGGCGGCCTGGTCGGGCGTCACGTCCTCGGCGGTGTCGGCCCAGACGTTCTCGAGGTGGCCGTCGAGGGTCGCGATGCGGTTGCAGGAGGCCGCCACGTCCACGTCGTGGAGGTGGACCTCGCTGCCATCGAACGTGCCCAGCAGCTTCGTCGTCTCCGTCTCCATCTTCTGCTCCTCGCCGCCGATGTGCGGGATGGCGTTGTCGATGATCTCCATCGAGGTGACGCCGGAGTAGCCGGCGCCGGAGACGGCCTGGAGCGTCGAGACGCGCACCGATTCGAGGCCGAACTGGTCGAGCGCGGCCAGCGTCGGGACCATCGTGATGGTCGAGCAGTTCGGGTTCTTCAGGAGCGCGCCGTCCCAGCCGCGCTCGTCGCGCTGGACCTCGAGGAGACCGACGTGGTCGCCGTTGACCTCGGGGATGACGAGGGGCACGTCGTCGGCCATCCGCGCGTTCGAGGAGTTCGAGGAGACGACGTAGCCCGCCTCGCAGAACTCGGGTTCGACCTGTTCGCCGACACTGGACGGGAGCGAGGAGAAGATGAGGCTCACGTCGTCGGGGACCTCGCTCGGGTCGGTGGCGGAGACGGTCAGGTCCGCGACGGATGCCGGAATGGGCGAGTTGACGCGCCACTTCGCGGCGTCGCGGTACGTCTCGCCGGCCGAGTCCGCCGAGGCGGTGAGTGCGGCGATCTCGAAGTCCGGGTGCGGTTCGAGCAGCTGGATGAGTCGCTGGCCCACGGCGCCGGTCGCGCCGAGGATGCCAACCTTCGTCGTCATTACCAGTCCGTGTGCTACGGGTACGCAAAACGGTTCTGAATCGGGATGGCATCCGGGGCCTGAACGGGAGCCAGCGAGATCCGAGGGGATGCGATGGGACGGGTCAGTCCGAGAACACGCGCACGCCGTCGTCCATCCGGTCGGTCGCGCGGCCCCGCTCGACCAGTTCCGCACACGCGCCGATGGTCTCGAACAGGACGTAGGGCTCCTCCGCGATGTCGGCGCGGGTGTTCGCCACCTCGAAGGCGGGGGCCGGGCCGACCTCCGCGAGCGTCGACTCCACGTCGTCGAGCAGGTCGTCGAGGCTCTCGATGGAGCGCTCGATGGCCCCCGCGTAGTCCGTGAAGACGGGACCGTGCCCCGGGTAGACGCGGTCGAACGAGTACGACCGGAGCGAGCCGTAGCAGCGATAGGAGGCGCTGACGGAGTCGAAGGTACCGTCGTCGAGCCCGGCGTGGAGCGCGGCCGCGCGGAACGGCTCGATGACCGCGTCGGCCGAGAAGAGGACGCGCTCGCCCGCGTCACCGGTAGCGCCATCGGTATCAGTGCCGTCGGCCTCCGGGCCGAGCGTGGCGGCGAAGGCGAACTGGTCGGCCTGGTGACCAGGACAGTGGATGCTCTCGAAGGTGACGCCGCCGGCCTCGAACTCGTCACCCGCCGCGAGGCGCACGTCGACGGCTTCGGGCGGGCAGTAGCGGGCGTTGCGCTTCAGCGACTCGACGGCCTGCGAGACGACGTACTCGCGGAGTCCCTCGGGAACGCCGACCACGCGGGCGTTCTCCGTGACGACCTCGTGGAGGTCGTCCGGGTCGCGTTCCAGGCGCTCGACGGCCGCAGCAGGCGCGTACACCGTCGGGTCACCCGCGTCGATGAGGTTCGACACCTGCCCGTCGTGGTCCGTGTGCGGGTGCGTGACGAGCACGTGCGCGATGTCCGCGGGCTCGAAGCCGTGCGCGTCGAGCCCCTCGCGGAGCTCCTCGGCGCCGCGATCCTCGGGGGCACCCGCGTCCACGAGAACCGGTTCGTCGGCGTCGACGAGGTAGCAGGCGGCGTGACCCGGCGGCCAGTCGACGGTCGTCTCGATACGGTGAACGGGAGGCGCGTCGGCAGGAGCGCTCTGCGTGCCGGTGCGCCCGTCGGTCTCGTCGGGGGAAGGAGTGGAGTCAGTCATCGTAGGTTTCGGGGTCGAGCGTCTCGGGGTCCAGCGTATCAGCGTCCGTAGCGGCGTTTCCGGCGGCTTCATCGTCGGGAACCGAGTCGCTGTCGGTTTCCGCGCCGAGCAGGGTGGCGTTCACGAGCAGGAGGCAGCCCACCGCCAGCCCCGCACACGCGAGATAGGTGAGGTCGTAGCCGACCGTCGTGACGGCGGGGAACGCGACGAGCGGGCCGAGCGAGAGGCCGATGTCGCCGAACACGTTGTAGAGGCCGCCGAACTTGCCGGTCTCGCCGGTCGGGGAGATGTCGCCGAGCGTGGCGAGCAGCGCCGGGCCGGAGCCGCCCGTACCGGCCCCGACGAGTGCGACGCCCGTGGCCACGCCGAGGAACGAGGGGACGAGCGCGAGCGCGGCGAAGCCGGCCGCGAGCAGTGCGAACGCGGGAAGCGTCACCAGCGCCCGGTGCTCGACGCGGTCGGAGAGACGCCCGCTCACGACCGTCGAGACGGAGGAGACGACGACCCCACCGCCCATGACGAGGCCACTGACGCCGGCCGCCGTGAGGACGCCGACCTGCAGTTCGAGTTCGGCGGCGTACTTGACGGCGGTCGTCAGGAGGATGCCGCCGAACAGGAAACGGATGGTCCCGTTGGCGATACCGACCGGGACGACGCCGGGCGTCGAGCGCGCGAGCCCGGGCAGCTCGCGCAGTGGCACGCGTGCGCCGGCGCTGGCCCGCACGTCCGGGAGGACCACGAAGGCGACGACGCCCGCCAGCAGCGCGAGGGTACCGGCCGTGAGGAAGGCGGTCTGCACGTCGAACACGTCCGTCAGGACGCCACCGACCACGAGGCCGGCCGGGAAGCCGAGCGACTGCCCGCCCCGCATGTAGCCCGTCCACTTCCCGCGGGTCTCCTTCGTCGTGATGCCCGTGATGATGGCGAACGCGCCGACGAAGACGAACGCCGACCCGACGCCCCAGAAGGCCCGGGCGAGGACGAAGACGAGTCCCGGCGCCGAGACGGTCCCGACCACCGGGAGCGTCGCGAGGTCGACGGCCGGCGTGTAGAGGCCGACGACGTAACCGAAGGGGGCGAGGCCCTGGACGAACAGGCCGGCGATCATGGGCTTGCGAGCGCCGCGCTCGTCGATGAGCTGCCCGGCGGGCGTGTTCATGACGAGCCGGGCGATGCGGTTGGCCGCGAGGATGACGCCGAGCATCACCGCGGAGATGCCCAGCACGCGGTCGAGCAACGGGAGCGTCGGGAAGGCGACGCCGGTGGCGACGCCGCCGAGGAAGACGCCGGCCGTGACCGCGATGGCGACCGTGCGCACGGAGTGTTCGGAGCCGTCGCTGCCGGCTGCTCCGTCGTCCGGCGGGCCGCTCGCGCCCGCATCCGCCGGCACGGAACCGCCATCCGGCGCCGCGACGCGGCGCTCGTCGGCTCCCGAGTCGACTGCCTGTTCAGCCATCGGTGTCGATGGTCCGCTTCGGTGTTACCACTGTTAAGTGATGTGTCTCGTTTCATCGAGTTCGTTTATGCAGGGTGGCTTCCGGACGGGCGCGCCGACCCGTCAGTCGGCGTACGGCGGCGTGAGCGGGTCGGCATCCAGCGACGGACGGCGCCCGTCCAGCGGCGCGAACGCCTCGTCGCGCCGGCGCTCCAGCCAGCGGAGGAGCCGTGCGGCCCAGTCGAGTTTCGCGTGCTTCTCCGCATCGACCGTCGGGTCCCGGAGGTCCCAGCCCGGGAACCGCAGGCTGTCGGCGCCGAGGTGGTCGGCGAGGAAGGCCGCCCGGTCGCCGTCCGTGAACCCGCCGAAGTTCCGGACCGGCCCTACGGGTGCAGCCTGCGTCGTCGGGAGGAGCGCATCGGGATCGCAGTCCGGCACGACCGACTCGACGAGGGCGAGGTTGTCACCGTGGGCGTGCGCGGCCACGGGGACGCCCTCGTGGGTCAACCGTCGGGCCGTGTCGGGGTTCTTGTCGAGGTCGGTCACCATGCAGTCGACGGTGACGCCGTGCTCGCGGCAGGTGTCGGCCGCGACGGAGGCCGCGAACACCACGTCGGCGTCCCGGGCGACATCGAGGTCGTCGACCAGTCGCTCGGCGCCACCGGCCACGGCGACGGTCGCACCCGCAACCCGTTCGCGGAGGGGAACGAGGTCGAACGGGCTCGCCAGCACGGCCAGTCGGTCACGGGCTCGCTCGTCGCCGGCCCGGTCGTAACCGAGGTCGGCGAGGAGTCGTTCGTAGACGGGGTTCCACTGTTCGAAGCGCATTACTGGACCTGTGGCTCGGGGGCTGCTGTGACTCCGCAGATAGGTTGCGGGCCGAAGGGCACCAAGGTACCCCTACCCGGTGTGCCCTCCGGCTTCCACCTGCGCGTTGTCGTGGGGATGTCATAAGTTTTCTCGTCCGAACGCTGATACCTGGCGTTCGGGCGTCGGACCCCTGTCGGACGTGTGTTTTCACGCTGGGAGAACGGTCGGGGGGCTTTCAAGTACCGGTAACGAACGGGAGATTGAATGAGCGTCGGGACCGATACGGACGACGGAGCAGGTGTGGTGGGCCGGGCGGGCGAGCTCTCCTCGCTCGGGCGCTTCTGTACGGAGGAGTTCGCCAGGCTGTGGCTCATCGCCACGGCCACGTACGTCGTCGGTGACAGCGTGACCACACTCGCGATCGTCAAGCACTCACAGACCGTGGCCGAGGGGAACGTGGCCATGGCCACAGCCATCGACGCGTTCGGCGAGGCCGGCCTCATCGGACTGAAACTCGTGGCGATGCTGTTCGGTATCGCCGTCAGCATCTACGCGACCCGTGACCACGACCGGATGCTCTACTACACGCCACCCGTCTTCCTCGCGGTGGTCGGGGCGTTCGCGACTGCCTACAATATCCGCCTCCTCATTGGATAACTGCGAACATTGTTGATGTGTATCTGAAAGAACAGGACAACTTCCTTTAGAAGTGGATTATCTCCTACAGCGCGTCCTCGATACGCTCCAGCGCCGCCCGTAGTCGGTCGGAGCCGTCCACCTCGCGGACGACGGCCCGGAGTGCCGCGGGCGTCCCGTAGAGGACGCCGGTCCCCGGCTCGCTCCCGGGAGCGAAGCCGGCGCCCACGGGCGGTGCCGTCAGCGTCGCGCGGTCGGGTTCGGTCAGCCCCGACAGCTCGAACACCCGGGTCGCAGCACGGGCGGCGTGGTCGATGTCGGCCGGCGCGCCGAGCCGGTCCAGGTGTCGCTGGACCTCCGCCGGCATCCGTGCGTCCAGTTCCTCGACACCCGCCGAGGCGGCCCGCAGGCGGTCCGGCGTGAACGCGTCGCCGACGAGCGCGGCGTCGCGGGTCTCGGCCACGTCGTGCGTGCGGACGACGTGGGCGCCGCGCTCGATGGCCATCGCGGTTGCGGCCAGCGACACCGGGAGGGCCGCCTCGGTGTCGCGGCCGGCCAGGTCGCGGAGGAAGTTCTTCCGGTTGATGGAGACGAGGATGGGACGGCCGTAGCCCCGGAACTCCCGGAGCCGGCGGAACGTCTTGCGGTCGTCCTCGAGGGTTTTGGCCTCCGACCAGCCGCCGAAGGCCGGGTCGACGATGGTCTTGTCCGTGAACCCGTTCATCGACAGGGCCTCGTAGATGTCGTCCACCGATTCGACGGCGCCCGGCCGTTCGAGGTCCGGCGGGGAGGCCATCTTCCCGACGGCCACGTCGTACTCCTCGCAGACGCGGGGCATCTCCGGGTCGGCGAAGCCACAGATGTCGTTGACCATGTCGAAGCCGCGGTCGAGGGCGGCCTCGGCGACCTCGTGGTAGCGCGTCTCGATGGAGAAGACGGCGTCGCTGGAGACGGACTGGATGGTCTCGACGGCCGTGTCCAGGCGGTCGAGTTCCTCCTCGGCCGACAGGACATCGAGGCGCTTGTTCGCGGATTCGAGACCGACATCGACGATGTCCGCGCCCTCGCCGATGAGCGCCTCGTCCACGTACTCGGCCGCTGCGCCGGAATCGTCGAACACGCTGGGCTTGTACGGGGACTCCTTCGAGACGTTCAGCACGCCCATGATGCGGGTGGGCTGGTCGTCGCCGATGGCCAGGCCGGCCGCGTCGACGGTTCGCATAGCCGAATCGAGGGGCGGCGGGCGGAAAGACCTACGGAAACCGGCGGTTCGACGAGCGTGGTGGACCGACCCGACGAGCGCGCGAGCCAGGGCGGTGGGTTCAGGACCCCCGCCGGGGTAACGCCGCCATGGTGTGGCGTAACCGCCGTGCTGCCTACTACTTCGCCGCCGTCCTGCTGGTGACGGTCGCGTTCACGCTGACCTACAACGCCGGGATGCGGGTGTGGGAGGGCCGGCCCCAGCCGCTGTACCGGTCGGTCGAGGTCGTCTTCCAGACGTTCACCACGACCGGGTACGGCGAGGACGCGCCGTGGGCGACCCCGCAGATGAACGTCCTCGTCGTCGTGATGCAGCTGACCGGTATCGGACTCATCCTGACGGCCGTCGACGTGTTCGCCGTGCCGTGGATCCAGAACGCACTGGCCGTCGAGCCCCCCACGGCGGCGCCGGACCTGGCCAACCACGTCGTGGTCTGTGGCTACACGTCGCTCGGCGAGACGTTCCTGGAGGACCTCCGGAGCCGGAGCCACGACTACGTCATCGTCGAACCCGACCGCGAGGCCGCCGTCGAGTTGCACCGCGAGGAGGTACCGGTCGTCCACGGTGACCCGGAGAGCCGCGAGACGCTGGAGAACGCGGGGCTGGCCGACGCACGGGCCGTCCTCGTCGACGCGCCGGACGATATCAGTGCCAGCGTCGTCCTGACGGCCCGCGAGGTCGCGCCCGACGTGGACGTGGTGACGCTCATCGAGGACGCGGACCTCGCCCAGTACCACCGCATCGCGGGCGCCGACGACGTCCTCTCGCCTCGGCAGCTGCTGGGCCGGAGTCTCGCCGCGCAGGTCCCCACCGCCGTCTCCACGAACGTCGAGGAGGGCGTCGTCATCGGCGAGGACTTCGAACTCGTCGAGGTGGCCGTCCGCGAGGGGAGCGACCTCGCCGGGCAGTCGTTCCGGGAGGCCCGCATCCGCGACCGGTTCGGCGTGACGGTCATCGGCGCGTGGGTGGACACCGACTTCCGTATGCCCGTCGACCCCGGGACGATTATCCGGACAGGAACGCGGCTGCTGGTCGCGGGAAGCGAGGCAGAGCTCGACGAACTCCGTAACGCGACGGCCGCCAGCGTCCGCCCGCTCGCCCCCCAGCACGTCGTCATCGCCGGGCTCGGGCAGACCGGTGTGGCCGCCCGCGAGGCACTGGCCGACACCAACACCCGCCTGACGGTCCTCGACCGCGAGGACGCCGAGGGCGTGGACGTGGTCGGCGACGCCAGGGAGCCGGACCAGCTCGATGCCGCCGGCATCGGCGAGGCGCAGGCGTTCGTCCTCACGCTCGGCGATGATACCTCGACCGTGTTCGCGACGCTGGTCGCGCGCGACCGCAACCCGGACCTCGATATCGTCGCCCGCGCCGACGCGGAGGCCGACGAACCCAAGCTCTACCGTGCCGGCGCGGACTACGTCCAGTCGCTGGCCACCGTCAGCGGCCGGATGATGCTCTCGACCGTCTTCGAGGACGAGGAGGTGCTGGGCTACCACCAGCGCATCGAGGTGGTCCAGCTGCCGGCCGGCGACCTCGACGGGCGGACCCTGGCGGATGCCGCCGTGCGCGAAGCGACCGGCTGTACCGTCCTCGCGGTGAAGCGCGAGGGCGACACCGTCACCGATATCGACCCACAGGAGTTCGTCTTCGAACCGACCGACGAGGTGGTGGTCGCCGGGACGGACGCGAGCGTCGAACGGTTCGAGGCCCGCTTCCGCGATTGAGGCCGGACGTCATCACGGCCTCGGCCCAGTCGCCCCGGCCGCCCATCCCCGCCAACCACGCCGTTCAAACATCCACCGCCCGCATCGTCGGTATGACCGAGGACGCCCCGGAGGACGACGCACACGAAGAGCCACCCCGCGAGGAGTTCAGCCACGACCCAGTCGACCACGTCGACGTGCGCGCCGGGATGAGCGTCGCCGACCTCGTCGCCGAGTACGGCGACGCCGGAATCGGCGCGGCGGACCTCCACGAGGCCGTCGCCGTGACGGCCGAGATGTTCGACGACGACGTGACGACGCTGGTGGGGCTGGCGGGCGCGATGGTGCCGGCGGGGATGCGGGCGCTGGTCGCCGACCTGATCCGGGATGGCCACGTCGACGCGCTCGTGACGACGGGTGCGAACCTGACCCACGACGCCATCGAGGCCATCGGCGGGAAGCACCACCACGGCCGGGTCCACGCGCCCGACCGCACGGAGCGCGAGCACGACGAGCAGCTCCGCGACGAGGGCGTCGACCGCATCTACAACGTCTACCTCCCGCAGGAGCATTTCGCGGCGTTCGAGGAGCACCTCCGCGAGGAGGTGTTCCCGGAGCTGGGCGAGGAGGTCGTCTCCATCGCCGCGTTCACCGACGCACTCGGCGCGGCGAACGCCCGCGTGAACGACGCGGACGACGTGGACGAGGACGCCGGCATCGCGGCGGCCGCCCACGAACACGACGTGCCCATCTACGTCCCGGCGGTGCAGGACTCCGTACTGGGGCTCCAGGCGTGGCTCCACTCGCAGGTGTCGGGCTTCTCGCTCGACGCGCTCTCGGATATGAGTGACCTGAACGACCTCGCGTACGAGGCCGACGAGACGGGCGCGCTCGTCGTCGGCGGCGGCGTCCCGAAGAACTACGTCCTCCAGACGATGCTCGTCACGCCGGGCGCGTACGACTACGCCGTCCAGCTGACGATGGACCCGCCACAGACCGGCGGCCTCTCCGGTGCGACGCTGGACGAGGCCCGGTCGTGGGGGAAACTGGAGAAGGAGGCCCGGAACGTCTCCGTCTACGCGGACGCGACCATCACGCTCCCGCTGGTCGTGGCGGGCGCGCTGGACCGGCTGGAGTGACCGGGCAGGCACCCACTGGCGGCGGGCCGTTTCGAGCGTCGAATCCGACTCCGCCTTTATCAACCGAGGACACCCATCCTCGCGATAGCATGCAGTTGAGCCCCCAGGAGTACGACCTGATGGAGCTCCGACAGGTCGCGCGGCCGGCGGCGGATGGGACGGAGCCGCCTCCGGAGGACCGGCCGGAGGGACAGGGGAGAGAGCATCGAGCCGACGGTGGGGCCGCCGTCGCTGGCGGGCCGGACCCGTGGGGGGAGACGGGGCCGCAGCAGCCGGATGCGACGCCACCGGGGGCGACGAACCGGTCGCCGGAGCACGGCGAGCGGTCGGTGGCGGGCGAGGAGCAGTACACGGGCGAGGTCCCGGTCCACCTCCGGGCCTCGGATGGGCGGACGACCCACGGGACCGCGACCCGCCGACGCGAGAGGGCCGGGCGCGAGCCGCCGGCCCGTGGCCAGGCACCGCGCAACGAGCGGCCGGGACTCGCGTCCCTGGCGCTGGCCGGCACGGCCTCGCAGGAACGGCCGTACCTGCGCTCTCTCCCGGGCGGAGCGGCGACCGAGTTGCTGATCTTCCGGTGGCTGGAGGGTCTCGTCGAACGGGCCGGGAGCCAGGGCGCACACGACGCGCTGGAGTACTACCGGGCCATCGACTGGCTGACCGAGGACGCGGCTGCGAACCTGCAGGACTACCTCGGTGGCCTGCCCGACCCGGCCGGCGACCCGCCCGGGCTGACGACCGAGGACCATCGCACGAGCCTCGAGTTCCTCGTCCACATCGCCGGGCATCACGGGGACTGACGCGGTCCGTTGGAGCGGGTGACCGTCCCGCCGCGACCGCCGTCAGGCCACGCCTTCGCCCGGTTCACCCGGGGTGACGGTCGGGGCCCCCGACCGGGTTCCGTTGGCGAGGGTCCGGACGATCTCGAGGTCGCGCTCCATCCGCTCGGCTCCGAGTGCCTGCTTCTCGCGGGCGAAGTAGTCCGCGAACCGGTCGAACCGCGCGCGATACACCGGGGACACCTGCAGGTCGAGCGAGCGCTGTTCCCACTCGCTGCCGCCGGTCGCCGTGAGTGCCGGAATCCCGTCGCCCTCGGCGGGTGTGGTCGGTCCACGGCCGGCCGCCTTCCGCCGTTCGTAGGCCGCCCACGACCGCCCGAGTTCGGCGTAGCGCGCCAGCGCGACCGCCTTCCGGACGCCCGTGGTGGCGAAGAACTCCGGCTCACGGTCCCGGAGGTCGACCGTCCGGGTCGTCCGGTGACGCTCCCCGTCACGGGTCCGGTAGGTGGCCACCAGCGTCGCCCGCCTCGGGCCGTCGCCGGTCGGTTCCAGCTCGACGAGGGTCACGCTCCCCTCGGTCCGGTTCCCCTCGCGCCGCGACGGGAACAGCGTGTTCACGTGCATCACCTCGCCGCTCGTCGCGTTGGCGTCCGGCGTGCCGTGGACCCGGGCCACGTCCATCCCGTCGGACTGCACCTGCACCCGGAGGTCGAAGACGAGCGGCGTCACCATGTACTGGAACCCCTCGTCCATGCGCTCCCGGAAGGCCTCGGCCGAGCGGACGGTGTAGTGGTTCGCCCCCTCGACGGCGTTGAGCTGCTCGACCAGCCCCGAGTTGAAGTCGACGCCGACCCCGACGAAGGTGGAGTGTATCCCGTTCGCGGCGTGGCCGCCGAGTCGCTCCTCCAGGGCCCGCTCGTCGGTCTGCCCGGTGTTGGGCATCGCGTCCGTGACGTAGACGATGCGGGTAGCGCGGTCGCTCTCGGGGTCGGCCCGTCGTTTCGCCATCTCGACCGCGGTCTGCATCCCGGCGTCGAGGTTCGTCCCACCGTCGGCCCGGAGCGAGTCGACCCGGTCGGTCAGACGAGCCTGTCCGGTCTCGTCGACGCGCTGTAGCTCCTGGACCACCCGCGCGGAGTCGTCGTAGGCGACGATGCCGACCCGGTCGCTCGCGTTCAGTCGAGCGGTCATCGCCGTGACCGCCTGCTTCGCGGCCTGCATCTTCCGCACCGTCTCCGGGTTCCCGTCCGAGGGCGTGCCCTCCTCGCCGTCGTAGTAGTACCGGCGCATCTCGTTGGACATCGAACTCGAGGTGTCCACCACCACGACCAGGTTCAGTTTCGGGCGCTCGAACGCGGCCTGTGAGATGCCGGAGTTCAGCCCGACGGTCGTGAAGTACTCGGTCTCGTTGGAGAGCGGGTCACGGCTCACCGCGGGCGATGCCGAGGGGCAGAACGTCCGGTCGCAGCTCCCGTTCCCGGTATCGAAGTAGTAGTCGTGGTAGAGCCCGGCGGCGGTCATGTCCGTCGGCTGGGGGACGTAGCCCGCGTCGATGTTCTCGCGGAAGGCGTGAGCGTCCTGTGCGCCGCCCGCGGCGAGCCCGACGCTTCCCCCGCCGTTCGCGGCGAACCCGCCCCCATCCGGGCCTCCCATCCCGGAGCAGCCAGCGGTCACCAGCAGTGCAGCCGTCGCCACCGCGAGGGCCATCCGACGCATGATACCAGAACGTGTGTGTCTCTGCCACATGTAGGCGACGTAGCATCAAAGGCGGATTTGAGCGACCGGCCGGGCCCGGTAGCGGCCCGATACGGGACTGCATCGCAGGTTTCGGGCCTGTCGTCACAACTATCACTCGGGTTCCCCTACCCCCGACCGCCATGAGTGCGAACGACGACAACGACCCTGTGGAGGAGCTGACACAGATGTTCGAGGACGGCCCCTTCTCGGACCTGCTCGAGGACACCGACATCGACCCGGAGGACTTCGTGCAGGACCTCATCGACGCGGCCGACGAGACCAACACCGCGCTCGAGGACCTGTTCATCGAGTTCAACGAGTCGAGTCCCTTCCCCGGGAGCGACCTCCTGGCGGAACTGGGCGAGGAGACCCAGCAGACCCGCAAGGAGCTGCTGGACATGTTCCGCGACGCGGCCGAGGAGATGGGTGACCGCGGCAGCCGGAACTGACCATCTTCAACGGACCGGCCATCACAGGCCGAACGGCGGCTGAACGCATAGAGAGCCCTGTTCTGTACGATAGCCGCCAAAAATCCCTTGAGTATCACGCGACTTCTCCCGGGTGCAATGAGCAGTCGTTCACAGTCCGACCTGATCGAGGACCTGCAGCAGGAGATCGAGAACACCAGCGATAGCCTTCAGGACCTGCTCGACCGGGCGAAGTCGGACGGCGGGAGCTCCGGCTCGGCCGTCCAGGACCTGCAACAGCAGGTCCAGGACACGGGTCAGAACGTCGGACAGATGATCGAGGACGCCTCCCAGTCCAGCGACTCGTCCGGCGAGAACTTCCTCCAGGAGCTCAAGCAGGACATCCAGCAGGAGGGCAAGGACCTGAAGCAGTCGCTGAAGGAACGGACGAACTGAGCCGCGCCGCGCGGAACCCGCCGACGCTGTTTCTATCGCGCGAACAGCGCCCGTCTGTCGACATCCAGCCGCAGGAGGAACGGGAGCGTCGCCAGCGCGAGCAGGAGTTCGAGCCCCCCTGCGAGCAGGAACGCCGACTCGAATCCGAACGCGTCCGCGGCGGTCCCGCCGCCGACGATGCCCACGAGGAAGCCGACGCTGCCGAAGATGTTGAACCCGCCCATCGCCGCACCCCGCTCGCCGCTCCCGGCGAGGTCGGTCACCAGGGCCATCGTCGCGGGTGCCATCAAGGCACCCAGGACGCCGACCGTGACCATCGCCGCCGCGACGAACGGGACGCTCGGGGCGAGGCCGACCAGCACCACGCCGACCCCGTACAGTGCGGAGCCGGCGACGATCGGCGTGGTGCGGCCGATCCGGTCCGAGAGGACGCCGAAGGGGTACTGGAGGAGGGCGAACGGGACGAAGAAGGCCCCGAGCAGGAGCCCCGTGGTCGCGGGGGTTGCCTCGAACGCCGACCGGAAGTAGAGCGTCCCGACGAGCGCGAAGAAGCCCGCCGTCAGGCGGTCGACGAAGCCGAACGCGTACGGGACCGCCAGCGCCGGCGTCCGCTGGAGTCCCGCGACGACCTCACGGAGTGAGTCGCCGTCCCGACCGGTGTCATCGGCCGTCGAAGCGCCGGCAGCGGGCTCGCCGACGGCCAGCGCCAGTCCTGCAGCGACGAGCAGGACCCCGGCGGCGACCCACAGCGGGAGCAGGGGACTCACGCCGTAGAGCTGCCCACCCAGCGGCGCGCCCAGCGCCGTGCCCGAGCCGATGGCGATACCCGCGGCGCCCATGTTGCGGCCGTGGCCGCCGCCGAGTTCCATCAGCGCCGTCATCGCCAGCGAGAAGGGCGCGATGGTCGCGGCACCCTGCAGCGCCCGGACCAGGAGTACCACCTCGAACGAGGGGTCGAACAGCCGCGGGAGGAGCGCGAGTCCGACGTAGCCCAGCGTCCCTCCGAGCGCCCCCGCGACGATGAACGGGACGCGGCGCCCGGCGGCGTCGCTGGCGGCGCCCCAGAGCCCGGCGAACAGGACGAACGCGCCGAACTCGGCCGCGAGGAACCACATGCTCGCGTCGAGGTCGGTGGTCGCGCCCAGCGCCCCCACCAGCCGGTCGACCCCGGGATAGAGGAGGACCTGCGCGAGCAGGACGCTGAAGACCACCAGCGCGAGCACGACTCGGGCCCGACGGTCCGGCATCGACTACCCCTAACCGGGCCCGATACATCCCTCTTTCCTGCGCCTCCGGAGGGCCCTTCTTGCTCCCGCAGGACTGCGAGGGGTCCACCCAGCGGGTCGTGGGCTTCTTTGCGGCCGGCGGGCTGTCCCCGACGACGGATGCGATTCGACTTCACCGAGCCCGAACGGGTGTTCGAAGCCCTCGACCGGGGCCGGAACCGGGACCGGGACCCGGGCCCCGACGCCGACGACCGCCGGTACCGGGCGACCGTCGAGACGGCGCTGCCGTCGTTCCCCGACGGGCTGGACCACCTCTCCTGCCGCGTCGTCGACCGCACGGGCGACGGGGAACCGGTCCACCGGTTCGGTGTGACGCCGGTGATGACCACGCCGCTCGTACACACCTTCGACCTCCCGCTGTCCCGCGTCCGGGCGTACGATCACCGAGTACGGGTCCTCGGTGTCGGACACGGGCGAACGCCGACGGCCGCGCTCCGGTCGCTCCGGCATCGGGGACTCGTGGTCCAGCTGGAACTGCGGCACGAGTCCGGCGGGTTCGAGCCGCTCCTCTGGGCGACCGACACGCAGGTCTACATGGAGGGTGTCTCGGGGTACGACATCCACCGGGAGCCGGATATCGTCGACAAGGGTGTGCAGGCGAGGCTGCTGAGTCGGGGTGAGGAGTTCGTCCGCGCGGACGAGGCGTCGGACCGGAACAGCACCGAAGGATAGCTGCCCGTCCGCAGCAGCATCGTGCCTGGGATGGCGTGTCGGCGGAGTCAGTACGCGCCGCGGTCGACCAGTCGGTCGGCGATGCGCTGTGCGCCGCGGGCCGCGGCGGTGACGGGGTCGTCCGGGGCGATGACCGTCACGTCGCGCTGCAGTTCATCGGCCAGCCGCGACTCGAACTCGTCGACGAGGCCGGGGATGCAGGTCATCCCACCCGTGAGGACGATGTCGTTGTCCAGTGCGAGGTTGTACGTCTTCATCGAGTCGTTGGCGAACTCCGAGAGGAAGGTGTTGGCCAGCTCGTCGACGGCCTCGTCCACGTACTCGTCGAGCGCCTCCATCACGCTCCACTCGATGGTGAACTCGTGGCTGCCGCCGCCGGGCTGCTGGATGACATCCGTGAACGGCTCGAACGACTCGAAGTCGGCGTGCTGTTCCTTGTACTCGCGGGCGGTCGTCCCGTCGATGTTGACCCGGCCCTGCGTCTCCTCCTCGACGAGGTTCGCGATGCGCCGGTCGACCTCGTTGCCGGTGACGGCGCCGGTGGCGAAGTGCGAGAGCTGTTCGCCACGCCGGTAGGCCGACGCCTCCAGGTTCGTCGAGCCGAGGTTGACGCCGACGAAGATGGATTCGATGGCCTCCAGCCCGTCACCCATCGCCGGAATCGCCCCGCACAGCGACTCGGGGTACGACCGGATGGCCCGGTCGCCGATGCCGCTGTCGTCGATGACGCGCTCGAGGTTCGCCAGCCCCTGCTCGTTGTCGATGCTCGGGATGGCGTACACGACCACGCTGTCCGGGTCGACGCCGTTCGCCGTGACGACCTCGCGGAAGAAGCGGCCGGCGAGATCGGCCCGCTCGTCGTCCTCGGGGAGCCCCGACCGGAGCATGAACTCCACCTCGTCGGGGTACTCCGTCGCGGCCTCCTCGCCGTAGAGGAGCCGCTCCTCGCCCGTGATGGCGTCCTCGTACGTCGCGAGACAGGTCAGCGTGGTGGTCGTCGCCATCTCGCCGTCCGTGTCCGGATGGACCAGCACCGTCCGCGTACTGCCGAGCTTGACGCCCACCGGGGAGGGGTCGCCACTGCCCGCTGCCGCGGCGTCGGCCGAACGAGCGCTCTCCGCGTTCCCGGACGCCGCCGCGCCCGACTCCTCGGACTCCTCCTCGTCCCCCCGGTCCCAGTCCATCCGCTCTTCGTCCTGTTCTCCCTCCTGCCCCACGTCGTCAGGTTCGGTCGCCATACGACCCGGTATCGTGAGGAAGATAAATACTTCCGGGCTACACCGGCTCCCGACGGCTCCTTATCTGGTCTCGGGGTCGGCCATCTCCGCCAGCCGCGCGATGCGTGCGAGGCTCCGCATGTGGTGGGCACGCTCCAGGTCTCCGAACCGGCCGGGGCGGTAGCCGACCCCGAGAAGGTGGTCCTCCAGTTCGTCGCGGACTTCCGGGGTGATCCACCCCATGAAGCGGTAGTACTCCAGCGCCGCGACGGCGCCCTCGAACCCGGCGGCCGCCACGAGGTCCTCCAGCCAGTCCAGCACGAACGCCTGCGTCTCTGCACCCGCCGGGAGGTGTGACAGGTACGGGAGCTGGACCCCCAGGTTGCCGCCCTCTCCCGGTCCCGATGCCGACCGCTCCCGGAGCTCCCGCAGTTCCTCCACGTCGTACTCCAGCGGGTTGACCCCCATCGACTCTCGATGTGAACCGCAGGTTCATAACAGGCCGGGTCACTCCGGTCCCATCCGGTCGCAGCGCCCCTCCGCCACGGCGGTGTCGTGACCTCGGCACGAACGGTCGCCGGGACCCGCCGAGAACTGTGGTTCCGGCCGAAGTCAGCGCCCTCACCGACTGCACAGGTGATTCGGAAGGGCAGAAGGCACATCTATTCCACAATTTCTCACGAAATGGTCGTATTGGAAGCCACCATCGAGTTTTTTCGAACTGTATCGCTACTTTCGGAACCCTTATCCCCGCTCTCGGTTTCCGTTTACTCGCAATGGCAAACGGTAAGGTTGACTTCTTCAACGACACGGGCGGTTACGGTTTCATCACGACTGAGGACTCTGACGAGGACGTTTTCTTCCACATGGACGACGTCGGCGGCGAGGACCTCACCGAAGGTACTGATCTGGAGTTCGACATCGAACAGGCCCCGAAGGGCCCGCGCGCGACGAACGTCGTCCGCGCCTGAACTGACGGTTTCGTACGTCGCCTGACGGCGACACACGCACCGCAACTTCTCTGACTGTTACACGACGAGCGGCAGGTTCGCAGTGGACCCGACCCGTTTTGTCACCGGCCGGACTACCGGTGACTGGCCGATGACGAGCGCTCGCACCGAGCCGGCGTAGGCACCCGGCGATGACGACCCCTATGAGTGCCGAGGCCTTCATTTTGGCCGTCGGATGTGTCTCCGAGGGGATCCATCCATGAGCACCGTAGCCGTCGGCCCCGTTCTGGGGCACGCACCCGTCAGACGGCCCGGAACGCCCGCAGCGTGTCGCGGTCGCAGTCCTCGACAGCCACCTGCTCGAATCCGCGCTGGGTGAAGACCGCGTTCCAGTCCCGGTAGTAGAGCGGGACCTCGTCCTGGACGTAGTTGACCTCCGTCTCGGCCGGCGGCTCCTCGTCGTGGCCCTCGTTCTCGACGGTGACGATGAGGTCGCCAGTCACGCGGGCGATGTCGTCGAACACCCACTCGGCGTCGGGGTGGATGTGCTGGAGGGTCTCGACGGAGTAGGTCACGTCGAACGCGTCGTCGTCGAACTCGGGAACGACATCCTCGATGGCGTCGAGGTAGAACCGTCCCGTGGCGGCGAGGTCGGGGTAGTTGTCGGTCATCACCGCCAGCGCCTCGTCGTTCAGCTCGATGCCGGCGAGGCGCTCGAACCCCTCGTCGTGGAGGTGCGCGAGGTGACGCCCGGAGCTACAGCCCAGCTCGAGCACCCGGGCGTCGCGGTCCACGAACCGCTCGAGCACGCCCAGCACGGCCTCGCTGCGTTCGTCCGGGCCGTAGTAGGCGTAGTACGCCGGCGAGAACTCACCGGACCGTTCCGCCCACTGACGCCGGACATCGTGAGAATCCACAGTGATACAACCGGGAGCAGCGTGATAGACCCGTCGGATTCATCGGCCCAGCTCGTGGGGGTGCGGCCGGAGCCGGGCGGGCGTGCTCGCCCGGACGCCGCTACGAGGACCTCGCGGCCGATTCCCCGACGGCCTCGCGGATGCGCTCGACGAGCAGCTCGTGGTCCGGGTCGGTCCCCTTCGGGACGTAGTCCGTGACCCCCTGTTCGATGGCCGCGTCCGCCACCGCCTCGGAGCCCTTGTTGGTGAAGAGGATGAACGAGACCTCCTCGTCGCGTTCGCGGACCGCGTCGAGGAACTCCAGGCCGTCGACCGCGGGCATCCGGTAGTCGCTGACGATACAGTCCACCGTCGCGGTGGTCAGCTCCCTGAACGCGGTGACGGCACCGGTGGCGGTCGTCACCCTGATATCGTCGTTGTCGCGCTCGATGAGTCCCGCGACGGCGTCGACGAGTTCCGGCGAGTCGTCGACGAGCAGCACGTGGAGCCGCCGGGCAGCCGCGTCCGTGCCTCCGTCCGGGCGGTCGGTCGGCGCTATCCGCGAGTCCCCTGCCGGTGACTCCTCGGTCGGTGGGTCCTCGGTCGCCAGGTCTTCAGTCGGTGGGTCCTCGGATGTGGTCATGGTGGGTCACTCACGGCGGCCCCGTGGCAGGCTACCGGGGCACCACACTCCAGGCTGGGAGGTCCGCCTCGCGTGTGCGGCGCCCGGCACACGGCCCGTGTCCGCCCGAGGCGTGCCTGAGAGAACCATGCACATCCCGGGCCCTTAACGAGGTATGTAGTCCTCCTGATGGATTCCGGGGACGAACGACCGACCCCCGGGCAGCAGAACTCCGGGACGACGGTCCCGTGACGGTTCCGTCATGCCGTGGATCGTTCGCGCCCGAGGGTTTTCCTCCGTTCGTCCCGCGCGTTCCTCACGGATGTCGCCGACACGCCGGGCCACTCTCGCAGCCACCGCGTCGCTCGTCCCGATGGGGGGCTGTGCTTGGTCGTCCCTGCCGGGGTCGACGAGCGACGGGGGAGCCGGTGGCGACGCGCGGATCGGGCTGGCTGGCGACGTGATGCTGGGGCGGGGGGTCGACGAGCGCCACGCCGACCGACGACCGGAGTCGGTCTGGGGGACGCTACTCCCCGACCTGCGTCGACTCGACGGCACCATCGCCAATCTCGAATGCTGCATCTCCGAGCGTGGTACCCGGTGGCCGGGGAAGGGCTACTACTTCCGGACTGGCGGG
>Ga0207757_100632_pt1 | contig 21073 bp, 21 predicted proteins | sample A23P3SouthBayCA_2_FD_187752 | JGI IMG/M metagenome (GOLD analysis project Ga0207757, IMG submission 187752) | Aerobic enrichment media microbial communities from Eden Landing Ponds, California, USA - A23 P3 (2) (SPAdes) | ecosystem: Environmental > Aquatic > Marine > Unclassified | place...
CCTCGTCCTGTCCGGTCGCGTCGGCGACCTCGCTGTAGTTGCCCACGTCGCTCATCCACCCGTCGAACGACGCCTGCGCCGCGGCTGGCGTCGCCGTCGCGGCGGCCGTTCCGGCGGCGGCGGACCCACCGGCCACTCTCAGGAAGTCCCGCCTCTTCATACGGTCGAATTTCAGGATGGAATGCGCTTAAACCCACCGACTCCCCACCGAACGACTCACGCCCGTTCGCCGCCCGACTCTTCCTCTTCCCCCTCCAGCGCCTTCGATCCCGACCCGTCCAGCGGCGGGAGGAAGTCCGGCCGGTCGCCGTCCTCGACGCCCGCGGCTCGCAGTCGGTCGCGGAACTCCTCGGCACGGAACCGGTCCGAGAGCCGGGCATTGGCGACGACGGCGAACAGGAAGATCCCGATGCCGATAAACACCAGCGAGACCATCGGCGCCACGAGGTCGACGTACCCCCCGGGAGTCGGGATGGCGTCGGTGAACAGCCAGACGCCGAGCAGTCCGAGGCCGACCAGTATCTGGGCCACCGCGATGAGTTGGAGGAGGTTGTTGCCGAGCTGTCCCGTCCCTTCGGGCACCTCCTCCGGCGACGGGAGCGACACGTCGTCCGGGGCCGCCGGCACCTCGTAGCTGTCCATCGAACACAGCGCGACGGTCGGTTTCACGTCCCGCACCACCGTCCCCTGTCCCTCGACGCTGCCGTCCGGGGAGACGATGGCGTACCCCTCGTCCGAGTAGGCGACCAGGCGCTCCTCGCCGCCGTCGTCGAACCGTTCGAGGACGGCGAACACCTCGCGGCTCTGGATGCGGCTCTTGAGATCCTGTTCTACCCGGTCGAGTAGTTCCGGGCCGACGATCCACGAGTCCGGGTCGAACGCCGCCTCCCACTCGTCGGCGCTCATCTCCGCCATGTCGCTCGGGCCGAAGTCGTCGAAGTCGTACTTTTCTTCGACCGCCCGGCGGAGGGCGTCGACATCCGTATCGGCCGCGCCGTCGGCCCCAGGGACCACGTCGCGGTCCGTGCCGTCCGCGTCGGCGGCGTCGGCCGTCCCGTCGGTCGACGACGGTGACGAATCAGCCATCGACCGACGTTAGGCCCACAGCGGCATACGCTTTCCGACCGCCGCCCCGAGTCGGGTTCGTTTTAACCGGGCCATCCTAACCTCCGACGATGGTGAGTGAGGCGACGGTAGCGACGCTTGCGGGGCTCGCCGTGACCGCGAGTTTCCCCTTCTATCTCTACGGTGCGTGGATCGTCATCGACACCGAGACGGTGACGTGGGCCGTCCTCGTCCGACACCTGCAGTACATCCTCGTCGGACTCGTGTTGACGACGGTGCCGGTCGCGGGGTGGATGATGCCTCGGCTGATGGATCAGTTCGGCGGCCTCGCCGTCCTCCACGCCGTGCTGGGGCTGCAGGCCTACGCGATGCTCGCCTTTGCCCTGACGGGCATCGTCCGCATCTTCCAGGCCAAACACGCCGCGAATCTCTATCGCGACCCGTCACAGGACGTGGACCTGAACGACCTCCACGAGAACATGAGTGCGTGGCGCGGGCGGCTCCGAATCGGCGTCTTCGGCTACGTGCTCTTCTGGCTCGGCGCCTACCTGATCGGCGTCGTCCGGTACGTCCAGCTCCACCTCTAGTCCCACGCCTCGCCGCTCGCGAGGTCCACGTCGGCGTCCAGCTTCGACGAGGGACAGACGTCTTCCAGGACGCAGTCCGTGCAGTCGGGGTTACGGGCATCACACACCGCCCGCCCGTGACTGATGAGCAGGTGGGTGAGCTGTTGCCAGTCCGCCTCCGGCACCACGTCCATCAGGTCGTCTTCGATCTTCTCGGGCGTCTCCTCGGTCGTGAGACCGAGTCGGCGCGACAGCCGTTGGACGTGCGTATCGACGACAATGCCCTCGACCACGTCGTGTCCGTGCTGGAGGACGACGTTCGCGGTCTTGCGCCCCACGCCACGGAGGTCTGTGAGCGCCGACATAGTGTCGGGCACCTCGCCGTCGTGGCCTTCGACCAGCGTCTCGCCGATGGATTTCAGATACCCGGCCTTGTTGTTGTGGAAGGTGATCCCGTAGATGTCGTCGGCGAGTTCTTCCTCGTCGGCCGCGGCGTAGTCGTCGGCCGAGGTGTACGTCTCGAAGAGGTCCGCCGTCACCTCGTTGACCCGTTCGTCGGTACACTGCGCCGAGAGGACGACGGCGACGAGCAGTTCCAGTCTGTTCGAGTAGTTCAGAGAGATGGTCGCGTCGGGATACTCGTCGTACAGCCGATCCAGCACTTCCTCGACCTGCCGTTCTCGGGGTTCCAGTGCCGTGCCCATACCACGCGGTGGGACGCGACGGCCGTTGAGTCTGTCGACCCGATCCCGCTCTCATCCCTGATTCTTAGGCCGGACCTTATTTATCGGGCGCAATCATTCACGCGTCCATGGACTTGACACGTCGGACACTGCTGGCGACCGGGACGGCACTCGGGCTGACCGGCTGTCTGTCGTCCGGCGATTCGAACGTCTCGTACCCCGAGACGGCGACGCGGACGCCGCCGACCGAAACCCCCGGCGACGCCGCCATGGCCGAGGCGGAGCCGGAGCCGGCCGCCGTCGACGACGACGGGGCGGTCCAACAGACGGAGCCGTCGGTGCCCAACCGACAGCTTGCGACCGAAATCGGGCGAGTGTACGGCGAAATCGAGTGGTTCGCCACGTCGTACGACGACGCCATCGACACGTACCAGCGTGTCCTTGGCAACGCGATGGCGACGGTGATCCGCGTTCGCGACGCGGCCGAGTTCGACGCCAACAGCCTCGGACTGGTGCGGGGGGCGACCGACCGAGCCGTCGCGACGGCAGAGGCAGAGCTGGGCGGCCACTTCGGCATCCCCGAACAGATGCGCGAGGAGATCGACCGCCACATCGCGACGATCCGTCGCTTCGCCGACCGCGGCGACCTCGACCGGGTCGACGAGGAACTCGAACGCCTCCACGACTACCTCCGCGGGATCCGGAGCGATCTGTTCGTCAGGCGCGTCCTCTCGGACCGTCAGATCGACGCCACGCTCTACCGGAGTCTCCACGACGGAACGCCCGATGGGGACGACGACGACGACGATGACGATGACGATGACGACGAGGCCGACCCCGGTCTCTTCGAGGTGTACCACTCGACGGACTACGCGGGATACGCCTACGCCGGCCCGCGATACATCGAGCGGGAGCCGTTCGGCGGCGTCCCCGGCGACACCGTGAACGAGGGGCGTGAACTGCTCGCCCGGCAGCGGCGCCACTTCGACGCCGCCGGCGAGGCGACCGGTCGGAACGGGTTCGCGTACGTCGTGAGTTACGCGATTCCGGACGAGGGCAACCAGCCCGTCGACCTGAACCCCCTCGACTACCCGCACACGTCGCTGTTCGTCCAGCACTACGACGGCGTGGAGACTGCGACCGACGCGGTCGACACGCTGCTGCACACGTCCGTCAGTCGGGAGGGGACCTACTCCTTCGGCCGCGACGAGTGGCACCGGGTGTACTACCACGCCGACGGCGACGTGGACTACGCCTACCTGATTCAGGCCGGACCGTACGTCCTCGTCGCCGCGCCCGCCGAAGTCGCGTGGGAGGAACGCGTCGACTGGACCGACCCGCTCGACCGCCTGTGGCTGTGGAGACCGTAGCGTGTCCGGGCGGAGCGCGCTCCCCTCGGTGCGGCGGCAGACCGGGCTGATCGTCGCGGTCTTTACCCTCGTCGGCGCCGCTCTCGGCGTCGTCGGCGTCGTCGCCGGCGACTGGGCGCGCACCCAGTTCGTCACCGGCGCGACCGGCGCCGAGCCAGCGACGTTCGGCCCCGTCTTCCTCGCGCTCTCCGTCTTCCAGACTACGGTGTCGCTGTTTTTCGCGGGGCCGATCCTCGCCGCCGTCCTCGGTCTGCTCGCCGGGTCGCGATTCGCCGACGCCACCGCGGCGGCCGGCGTCGGGGGTGGCGGATCCCTCGTCGGCTTCTTCGCCATGGCCGGGGTCGGCCTCCTCGGCCTCTCGACCCTGTCCGGGGCCGGCACCGGACAGATCTACGCGCTTCGGGCGGCCGTCGGACCGCTCCTCCTCTCGGCCGCCGCCACGACGGTCACCGGGGCGGGGGCGGGCGCCCTCGGATCGCGGTTCGTCCGGTAACCGGCACACATAACTGTCCGCTCCGCGCGGGGTTCGATATGTACGGTGAGGCCGTCGCGCTCGGTGCAGGCACGGTCCTGAACGCCCTCGCGACGGGGGTCGGATCGGCCTTCGCGATCGACGCGGAGACGACAGCGAGGGTCGACCTCGACGGTACCGGCGAGGTCCGGGGCGAGATTGCGGAGGCGCCCGACGGCGACACCCGCCTGATCCGCCGGTGTGTCGAACGGGTCGTCGAGCGGTTCGGCGACGGAGAGGGCGGACACGTTCGCACCGAGAGCGACGTGCCGATGGCGGCGGGCCTGAAGAGTTCGAGCGCCGCCGCAAACGCGACGATACTGGCGACGCTGTCGGCGCTGGACGTCGACGACGTCGACGACGTCGACCACGAGGCGGCCTGTCGGATCGGCGTCCAGGCCGCCCGCGACGCCGGGGTCACCGTCACCGGCGCGTTCGACGACGCGAGCGCGAGCATGCTCGGCGGCGTCACCGTCACCGACAACACCGCTGACGACCTCCTCGCGCACGAGACGGTCGACTGGGACGTCCTCGTCTGGACGCCGCCGGCCCGCGCGTTCAGCGCCGACGCCGACGTGGAGCGGTGCGAGCAGGTGGCGCCGATGGCCGACCTCGTCGCCGATCTGGCGCTCGACGGTCGCTACGGCGAGGCGATGACGGTCAACGGGCTGGCCTTTTCGGCCGCGCTCGGTTTTCCGACCGACCCCGCCGTCGAGGCGATGCCCCACGTCGACGGCGTGTCGCTCTCGGGAACCGGCCCGAGCGTCGTCGCCGTCGGCGACCGGGAGGGACTGGAGCACGTACGCGATCACTGGACTCAACGGGAGGGAGACATATGGCTAACGACGACACGAACGGACGGCGCACGGGTGATCGAATGAGCGACGCGACCGAAGACATGTCGCTGGCGGAACTCCGCGAGGAGATCGAGGAGATCGATCGCGAACTCGTCGAACTCATCGCCCGCCGCACGTACGTCGCGGGAACCGTCGCGCAGGTGAAAGAAGAGCGGAACCTGCCGACGACCGACGAGTCACAGGAGGACCGCGTGATGGAGCGGGCGGGCGAGAACGCCGAAGCGTTCGACGTGGATGCCAACCTGGTGAAGGCGATCTTCCGGTTACTGATCGAGTTGAACAAGGTCGAACAGCGGGAAAGCCGTTAGAAATCGGACAGACCGAGTCTATAGCCGAGCGCTTCGTCGACTTCTTCTACGCGTGATTCCGGGACGAAGCCGATATCGGTAGTAATCGGATGCTCGATGGAGACCAGGCCGTTCCGAGCGCCGTCAGTACTCCCAAAGCCGGTGGATGCGGTCCTCGATCGTCGGATGCTGCGCCCGGAGCGACTCGACCCGGCGTTCGCCGCCGACGTTGACGACGTGGATTTCCCCCCGACGGCCCGGGTAGACGTCTTGAAAGTCGTACACGCAGCCGACGACATCGACGGACGACGGCACGTCGTCGTTCGCACGGAGGATGTCGACCTGTCGGTCGACGTTGTACTCGACGAGGCGGTTGATCGCGCCGGGTCGATCTACGTCGGATGGCAGTGCCTCCACGCCGGCTTCGAGCCGCGGCGTCAGGAGGCCGAGACAGTGCTCGACGCCGGGGGGTGCGTCGACGCCGTGGATCAGGTCGTCGTACGCCGCGGTGATGGCGCCACAGCCGGTATGGCCGACGACGAGGGCGACGCTCGTGTCCAGATACGCCAGCGGATAGAGCACGTCGCCCGAGACGACCTCGCCCGAGGCGGTCGACTGAACAACACGGTTGCCGATGTTGCCACAGGTGAAGATGCCGCCGGGGTCGTCGTGGTTCCACATCCGGTCCTGCAACACGCGGGAGTCGGAACAGCAGACCGTGACGACGCCCGGATGCTGGGCCTCCTGCAGGTCGTCGAATCGCGCTTCGAACGTACGGGCGTGCTCCGCGTTGCCAGCCAGTAGTTCGACGACCATCTCGTGCATGTGTCGCCGGCTACTCCGGCCGCCGGTATAGTGGTTACTCTGCTCGGTACGTCTCCGCGAGGGCGTCGAGAGCCTCGTGGTGCTGGGTGGTGTGGGGGGCAGTGAGCGGCGAGACGCTGACGCGCCCCTCGACGATGGCGCGACGGTCGGTTCCCTGCGGGTCGGGGAGATCGTCGTCGCGCATCCGTGCCCAGACGTTGTCGGTGAGGCTGATCCGCCCGCCCTGACGCTCGGCGCGCATGTCGTACAGCGTCGACGGTTCGGTGATCTCCAAGGGCGCGAGGTCGTCGCCCTCGCTCCAGATGGGCGCGTTGACGTTCAGATACTCCGCCTGTTCGAACACGCCGGCGCCGGGAGCGTGATCGACGAGGTAAGTGGTCGCCTCGGTGGCGTTGCGGTAATCCCGTGGCTGATCGGCGGCGTGTTGCCACTCGCCGTCGTCCCCCGGGACGTACAGCGAGACGGCGATGGCGGGCACGTCGAAGAAGGCGGCCTCGACGGCGGCACTGACTGTCCCCGACCGGCCGAGCACGTACGCCCCCAGATTCGCGCCGCGGTTACAGCCCGCGACTACGAGATCCACGTCGGGACAGAGTGCTTCGAGACCGACGACGGTGCAGTCCGCGGGCGTTCCGTGGATCGCGTACCCGAGGTCGTGCGCTTCGACCTCGACTTCCCGCGACATCGCTCGTCCGACGGCACTCTTGTCACCGTTCGGCGCGACTGCGGTCACCTCGGCGAACTCGGAGAGCGCGTCGTAGAGCGCCCGGAAGCCGACGGAGTCGATCCCGTCGTCGTTCGTCAGAAGTACGTGTGGCTCGTGCATACCTTTCCTCGGGCGGCCGGCGAGAAAGGCACACCGCTTCGTCCGGACGGTCGTCGGTCGTTGCCGGCCGCCGGCCACGGCTCGGCGGACAGCGACGACCGTTCGTATCAGCCGACGATGTCGACGACCGCCTCGTCGTCGACGACGAGGTTGTACGCTCCCTCGTCGTCGTTCCAGAGCGCGAGGACGTTCTCGAACTGCAGGACTGCGCCGTAGTCGGCCTCACCGAGCGCGCGGTTCAGCCCCGACTCCCGGGTCAGCACCGCGTAGTGTTCGAGGCGTTCGCTCCCGTCGCCGATCTTGTAGATCGGGTTGCCGCCGTCGGCGAGATTCCGGCTCAGCTTCACCGCCAGCAGGTCGATCCGGTCGGTGACGTGTTCCTCCATGTCGGCCATCCGGGCGTGCCGCGACGCGTCGGCGCGGACGTCGATCCGACGCCGTCCGTCCGTCCGCAGGAGCGCGTAGGAGAACTTCACCGTCTCGTTGCGGAAGGTTCCGGGCTCGCCCCCGGCGTCGTCGAGGCGGCGCTGGACGTGCGGGGCGTCGATCCGCGGCCGTTCGTCGAACGACCAGCCGCGATCCGCCGGTTCCATCCCCGGCCACAGACGGAGCGTGGGGGCGTAGAGGGTCGCGTCGCCGTCGGCCACGATCGACCGTTCTACGTCTCGGAGACCCGTGCTGGTTTCGAGATCCGCAGGGGCGAGCGCCAGGAGCGTGCCCCCGTCCGCGAGGGCGTCGAGCGCACGGCCAGCGACGGTGACGGGGTCGTCGAGTTCGCTCAGTACGTTCGCACAGACGACGAGGTCGTACGGACCCTCGGCGTCGAAGTCGAACGTTTCGGCCCGCTCGCGGTGGACGGTCGGCCGGAAGTTCCGCTCCGTCCCGTCGAGGAGGGCGTCCAGCACGTCGGCAGCAGCGCTGGGTTCGACCGCGTGGTAGTCGACCGCCGCGTCGTCGGGCAGGTAGTCGTGGAGACCGAGCGCAGGCCCGCCGACGCCCGCGCCGACGTCGAGGACACGGAGGCGACGGGGCAGACACGACCGCTCGACCAGGTCGTCGAGGACGTAGCCGACGGCGGCGTAGTAGTCTGGGAGGTGGTAGACGGCGTAGCCAAGCGCCACCTCCTCGTCGTACTCGACGGGGTTCCCCTGGTAGTAGTCGGCTTTCAGCCGCCGGATCACCTCGCGCAGGCGGTCGCCCGACTCGTCGCGGTGCCAGTTCACGCCGTAGCGTTCGACCAGCAGGTCCTCGAGCACGTGAACGTAGCGCTCGGGCAGACGATCGGGCTGCCAGCCCGGCGCCGACACCGGCGTGTCGTCGACCGGCACGAACGTCCCGTCCTCGCGTTCGTACAGGCCGAGGTCGTACGCCTCCGCCCGGAGGATGCGTTTGACGACCGCCGGGTGGGGTGTCCCTTCGACGTACTCGCTGATCTCCTCGGGGTCGATCGGTCGCACCTGCCGCAGATATTTCGCGTTCGAGCGGACGGCCTCGCGGTCGGTCATTCCGCCCCCGCTTCGCGGTAGAGCTCGTCGAAGCCGTCGCCCTCCGCCTCGGCGACACGTCGGGCGGCGTCGGCGACGCAGTCGGCGCCCTCGAAGGTTTCCTGAATCTCGCGATACACCCGCGGCGTCCCGCCGGTCACCGTCCCGACGAGGTCGTCGAGCGCGGCCGAGACGGGGGTGGCGAACTCCTCGCGCACGTCGTCGGCCGCGAGCGCGTACGCAAGAATCGCCGTGTGGGCGCCCGCCTGCACCGTCTCCATCGCCGCGTCGTGCTCCGCGACGGTCGTCTCGAAGGTGTGGTTACCCGCCGCCGCCACGTCGGCCCGGATGTCGTCGGTCACCGGGCCGGGCGCGTCAGCGACGACGGCGACGTTGCCGGGGGCATTCGACGCCGCGAACAGCGGATGCATCGACAGGCGCTCCCGCTCCGGGAGCGCCGCCCGCATCGCCTCGACCGGCCCTTCCATCACGCCGCTCACGTCACACATCGCCCGCTCGGCACGTGGGGCGTAGCGCTCGACGGCGTCGTCGACGGCCGAAATCGGCACCGCCAGACAGACGACGTCGAACGTCTCTTCGGTGTCCGACGGCACCGCTCGAATCCCGTCGAGGGTATCGGCAGCCCGCTCCGCGACCGCGGCGTCGACATCCGTAACCGCGACCGGCCGGTCGACAGTGCGGGCGACCCACCGCCCCATCTCGCCCGCGCCGACCACCAGCATGTCCATGCGCGTGGCTTCCCCCTCTCCGTCCAAAAGGGGTTCGATGCGGGTGGGTCGCGGCACAAGCCGTACGCCCGCTCGGTCCTCGATGCGTTAGTTGTCACACATCGGAGTCGAGCGTGTCGACGGCCGGGGGGTGAATCGTCCGTGGTCGACGAGTGCGTGACCCGGCGTCGATCCCGACGCTCGCGATGCTCGCCGAGGTGTTCGACGTCGAGGCGACGGTCGAGTCGGGGTTTTCACGGCCCGCGAGTGGTGCCGCTTCGTCCCGTCGACTAGAGGCCGAAACGCAGGGTTCGGTTCCCGACGAGGAGCGCGAGGCCGAGGCCCGTGACGCCGACGAGCAGGCCGTACGCCGCTCCCCACCCCGCAACGTCGGCGAGGACGCCGACCACGACGCTCCCCGTCGCCCCGAGCACCATGTACGCAGTGCGGACGAGGCCGAACGCGGCGCCGCGTTCGTCGGCCTCGAAGCAGTCGAAGTACCGCGACTGGAGCGGCGCCCCCCACGTCATCGCGGCGCCGATGCAGACGACGGCGGGCAGGAGCGCGATCCGCGGCCCGGCGACGAGGAGGGTGTAGCCGACGACGCCAAGCGCCATCGTCGCCGTCGCGGCGCCGTCACGGCCGATCCGGTCGGAGACCCATCCGATCGTCGGCTGCGAGAGGCCGTTGACGACGAAGTACGCGGAGAACAGGAGCCCGGCGCTCGTCTCCGGGAGGCCGCGAAAGGCGACGAGAAACGTGGGGAGAAAGGAGGCGGTCGCCTGCCAGCAGAACGCCCCGAGAAAAGCGACGAGCGTCGTGAAGGCGATGGGCGGGCGAGAGAGCAGGGAAATCAGGGGCCGAATGGCCATCCGATCGCGCATCGACTCGTCGGGGCGCTCCGGCGTCGTCGGCTCGATCCGCCACGCGAACGCGGCGAAGACGGGAATGGCGACGGCGGCGCCGACGGCGATGGCCGCCCGCCAGTCGTAGCGAGCCGCCACCGCCGTCGCGACGACGGGCGCGATCAGCCCCGCGAGCGGCCCGCCGGCGACGTGGACGCCGATGGCGCGGCCGATGTCGTCGAACTCCTTCGTGAGGAGGGTGGTGGCGACGCTGTAGTGGAGTCCCGCGCCGGCGCCGAGGGCGACGGTCAGGACGGCGAAGACGGCGAAGGTCGGCGACAGGGCGAGCAGAAGGCTGGCGACGGCAGTGATCCCCACCGCGGCGAGGATCACGCGTCGCTCGCCGAAGCGGTCGCCGAGGATGCCGGAGGGGAACTGCGTGAGGGCGTAGGCGGCCCACATGCCCGAGAGCGCGAGGCCGACGGCGCCGGTCGAGACGCCGAAGCTGTCGGTCACGTCCGGGACGACCGGGCTGATGACCAGTCGGGCCAGCATCGTCGACGCGAACGCGAGCGTACAGAGCCCGAGCACCGTGTCGCGGTACCGCCAGTTCACACCGGCGGTCCGCCGACGTGGATAAAGTGCCTTCCGGTTTAGCTGAATATAGAAGCGAAGCCTCTACCCCAAGGAGCGAGCGGCCTCAGCCGTGAGCGAGTAGGGTAGGGTAGGGTAGTTCACACGACCAGTTCGACCGGATACTCCGTCAGATTCTCGTAGCCATCCTCGGTGACGACGACGAGGTCCTCGATGCGCACGCCGCCCACGTCGGGGTCGTAGAGGCCGGGTTCGATGGTGATCACGTTCCCCGGTTCGAGTTCGACGCCGTCCGGCGCGATACGCGGGAGTTCGTGTACCTCGAGGCCGACGCCGTGGCCGGTGCTGTGGATGAATCCCGTCTCCGCCTCCGGGTCGGCACGGAGCGTCGACAGGCCAGCGTCCTCGTAGACGTCACAGACGGCGTCGTGGACCGCCGCGCCCGTGACGCCGGGTTCCAGCGCATCCAAAGCCGCTCGCCGTGCCTCATCGGTCAGGTCGAACCACTCTCGCAGGGTCGCGCTCGGTTCCCCCCTCAGGAACGTCCGCGTAATGTCCGCGTGATATCGTGTTTCCTTGTCGCGCGGGAAGATGTCGACGACGATCGGTTCGTCCGCACGGAGCGGCCCCGATCCTCGGTCGTGCGGGTTGGCGGCGTCGACGCCGCAGGCGACGATGGTCTCGTCCAGCGCACACCCCTCGCGCAGGAGCGTCAGTTCGATCTCACGCCGCACCGCCTCGCTCGTCAGCGGGCCGCCGTCGCGGTGGAGCACACCCTCGACGACGGTCGCCGACTCGATCAGCGCCTCCGCGGTCGCCATCGCCCGCTCGTTCGCCCGCTGTGCCTCGTGGATGTGGTCGACTTCCGCCTCGGTCTTGACCGCCCGAATCTCGGCGACGGCATCGCTTTCGTCGACCTCGACCCGGACGCCGGACTGACGGAGGCCGTCGGCGGTGCCGAGGGGGAAGCGGCCGGGCACCAGCACCGTGTCGACGCCGTGGTCGGCGAGGAAGTCCGCGACGACGGCACCGCGTCCCGTTGCCCGACCCAGTTCGCCAACGCGCTCTCGGTAGTCGTAGGCCGAGAGACGAGTGACGGTGATCGCGCGCGCTTCCGCCCGGGCGCGCCCGTACTCCAGCCCCGAAACGAGGAGGTGGACGCCGTCGGGCGTGTAACAAGTTACGAACGGGTCGGGCGCGTCGAACCCCGAGAGATACCGCTGGGTAGCGTCCGTCCCGTCGGCGTCGAGGAGGTAGCCGTCCGCGTCGTCGAGGGTCGAATCGAGGGCGGAGAGGTCGGGTTGCATGCCCGTGGCTCAGGGGCGCGCGGGCAAAACGCTTGGCCGGATTCGGCGTCCGGGTCGTCGCCGACGAGGGGCTACCGGGGATCGGCCCGTCGGATCACTGCCCCGTCTGCTGTTCGTCGTCCGTCCGCTCGGTCCCGTCCCCCGGCTGAGACGGGATCACGTCGATAGTCGGACCGATAACGAGGGAGGCACTGGACGGGGCGCACGCCGCGATCTTCACGGTCACGGACGTATCGTACGCACCGGGTTCGGTGTAGGTGTGGGTAATCGTCGTCTCGTCGTCGGTCGTGGTTTCGGGCACCGGCGCGACGTTGTCGTCGAACCGCCAGTCGAACTCGTCGAACGGGTCGACGTCGCCGCCGCCCTCGGCGCGCAGTTCGAAGGTGACGCTCTCGCCGACTTCGACCACGCCCGGCTGGCCGGTCATCTCCAACTCCGGCATGTCGAACCCGTCACAGTTCGGGTCCCGGAGGAGGTGCTGGTTCGGCGCCGCCCCCGAGACGAGACGTGTCTTTCCCGTCCCATCGGCACGGATGGCGAATATCTCGTTCACGCCGTTCTCGTCGGAGACGTAGACGATTCGGTCGGTCCCGAGCCAGGTGAACGCCCACCGGAACCCCGTCGTGCCGTTCGTCACCTGCACCGGATCACTCCCGTCGGGATGCATGATCCAGATGTTCGAAGAACAGTCGGTCGGCCCCTCGCGCGTGAACGCGAGTCTGGTGCCGTCCGGACTCGGCGTGACGCCCGATTCGTAGCGTGTCGGGTCGTCGGTGAGTCGCTGTCCGTTCGTCCCGTCCAGATCCGCCGCGTAGATGTCGAACTCGTTTCCATCGTGATCGCTCGCGTAGAAGAGCCTCGGCCCGTCGTCGGTGACGGCCGTCGGTGAGTGTCCGCTCGACGCCCCGTGATCGACGACGATGCCGTCGTTCGGACCGACCGGCGTCCCGTCGAGGGCGATCCGTCTGATCACCTCGCCGCCGCCCGCCGCCGTCGTGCGCTTGCTCGTGACGAACAGCGTGTTTCCGTCGGGTGCGGCGAACGGGTGGCTGTTGCTGTGGAAGCGGTCGGTCTGCACCGTGACCTGTGTCGCGGGCCCGCCACCGATCGGCATGGAGAAGAGTTGGCGCTGGCTGCGGTCCGCCGGCGTATCGACCTCGGTATCGAGCGTTCGGGCGAAGAACAGCCGATTTCCGACCGGCTCCGGATGTTCGTCGATGGCCGCCGAGTCGGCCACGCGTGTCACCGACCCGTCGTCGAAGCGGTACAGGTTGAAGTTCAACCAGTCCGGCTCCGAATCGCGTCCCGAGATGAACCAGAAATCCGCGGGCGGAGCGATTGCCTCGTCGTTCATGCCCGCCCCGTCGTTGTGGCGACACTGCTCGGCGTAGAGACCGAGGTCGAACGACGCCGTGTCGGACTGGATCTCGTTGCCGTGGTCGACCGGGACCCACCACGCGAACACGACCGAGTGCCGGGTGGTTGGAGAGAAACAGTTCCGTGCGCCCGCCGCACCGCCCCCTGCGGGGGCGAGCACGTCGCCGTTGAGCGCCGTCCCGAGACGCCCGTCGTCGACCATCCCGAGCACCTCGCCGAGGGTGCCGACGACGAGCAGTTCCTCGCCGTCTTGGTAGTTGTCGCCGTCGTCGACCCAGACGGCCGCCCGCACCACGTCGAGCAGTTCGACGCCCTCGCCCTCGTTCGGGTCGTCCGCCTCGGGTTCGGTCGTACCGTTCTCGCTGGCGCTCCGGAGCGAGCCGTTCAGCCAGACGAAGCCGGGGTTGTCACAGAGAACGAAATCGAACGTGATCTCGCCGAAATCGCCCGGTTTCACGTCGTCGAGGTGGACGACCGGCCGTTCCTCGTCGTCGGCCTGTCCGTTCGCCACGCCGCCGACGCAGTCGAGGCTGTCGTCGTTGTAGGACTGGTACTGGGTGTTCTCGAGGAACCGCTCCGCGACGGCGGTGTCGGGGGTGCCGTCGTCCGAGTCGTCCGAGACGGCGACGAGCCACGCGTCGTTGGCTGGGAGGCCCACCTCGTCGTCGTCGAGGTCCCCGGCTCCACCGGTCGTGTCCACCGGGCCGGTCCACATCCGAACGTTCGGGACACCCGCGTCTTCGGGCGTTCCTTGCGCGTTCGACAGCCAGTCGGAGTAGTGGGCCGAGTAGCCGACGCCCATATCGAGCGTGCCGGCCACGAGACGGTTGTTCTCGAAAGTCTCCTGATCGGAGAAGTACGCACTCGTCCCGAGGCCCGCGCCCGCCGAGGCGGCCCCGATAGCGCCGAGTGCGGTCAGTGCCTTCCGCCGTGAGATGTCGAGTTCGTCTGGCATGGATCTCTCCCCCTCCCGGATGCACCCTATCCACGCCTCGACCGACCTGTCGTCCACGGTGTGGGTTACTCGTACGTCGACCTCGTGGCAGTTAATTAACTAGTTATTATTCCAGGAACCAATTAGTTAATTGTAGATGATGATGGATTGGAGTCCGTTGCGACGCCCGTCGACGCGCCCCTACGTCAGCGTCCGCACGGCGTCGATCAGGAACACGACGCCGAACCCGCCGAGGACGAGCGCACTCGCGCCGGCAACGACGGGGGCGAACGTAGCGACGCGTCGCTGGGCCGCGCGCAACGCCGCCGGGAAACCGGTGATCCACAGCGCGATGCCGACGAAGAAGCCGACGATGAGCGACGGACTTCCGGTCCGCACCACCAGCAGGCCGGCGAGTTCCGACCCCACGTAGGGGGTGTAAGAGAGCACGTCCAGTCGTCCGGGTTCGAGCAGGCCGACGCCGATGGTCAGCCAGAACAGGATCTGATAGGGGTTGGTGAGCGCGAGGACGAACGCCTTGCGGAAGCCGGTGGCCGCCCGCGCCGCCGGGCCGTCGCCCGACGGGACGGGTTCGACGTCGCCCGCGGCGTCCCTCGCAGCGCCGTAGGCGAAGTAGAGCATCAGGACGCCGCCGACGCCCACCATCGCCGCTCGGATCGTCGGGAACCGTTCGACGAAGGTGACGACGCCGAGCAGCGAGCCGACGAAGAAGACGGCGTCGGCGGTCATCGCGCCCAGGCCGGTCCGGGCGCCCGCGAGCCAGCCGTTGTTGACGGACTCCTCGGCGATGACGGCGTTCATCGGTCCCGGCGGGGCCGCGAGGGCGAGACCGAAGACGACGCCCGCGAGAAGCGACGGGAGGGGGTTCGGCACGAATAGCCGTCGTCACCGTCGAAAAATAACGCTTCCCGTTCAGACCAGCGCCAGTACGGCCGTCGACACCGCGGTGACGACCGTCTCCCAGACGGAGAAGCCGGTGACGATGCTCAACACGGTGTCGCTCGCGAAGAAGGCGAACAGACCGGCGGAGAAGAAGTGTGCCTTCCGGAGGTCGAGCCGGTGGGAGAACTTGTGGAAGAAGAAAGCGTTGGCGAGGCTCACGGGGATGATAGCGAGCATCTCGCCCGCCCAGATGGCGGGGTTGGCGCCGTACTGTGCAGCGAGCCCGATGGTCACCAGCTGCGTCTTGTCGCCGAACTCGCCCGCCGCCATCATCGCGAAGATGGGGACGAAGCCGCCGAGGGCGTCGGGTACCTCGCGGCCGAACACCCGCGGTTCGAAGTCGCTGCCGATCGAGGCGATACCCCCGTCGGTCGTCGCCGGATCGACACGCTCCGCCTCGCCGCCAGCGGGCGCGGACCGGTAGAGGAGGACGGCGAACAGAAAAAAGAGGCCGGCGGTGAACGCGTCCAGAACGATCGGCGGGAGCGCACGCTGGAGCGCCTCGCCGAACAGGATCTCCAGGGCCGTCCACCCCGCGAAGGCGGTGCCCGCGGCGCTCACGACCACCCATGGGTTGTACCGGGTCGACAGTCCCGCGATGATGAACTGCACCTTCTCGCCGGGCAGGACGACGAGTTGGGCGACGAAGGCGACGATGAGGATTTCGATCCACCCCGTCACGCGTCGGTCACCTCCGCTTTCGCGGGGCGGACCCGTATGGTCCGCGCGATCGACTCCGGGAGGCTCTGCTCCGCGTCACGGATTCGCACCGTCACCATGCCGAACGGCGCCACATCGACGACGTCGAGTTCGGTCCCCGGGCGGACGCCCGCGTCGTCGAGGTAGGCGAGTTCCGCCTCGTCACGGTCGCGAACCCGGCTGACCACCACCGTCTCGCCCGCGTCGTGGTCGCTCAGCGGCGTCGTCTCGTCACTCTCCAAGGGACGAAGGTCGGCACCCGGAATCGGATCGCCGTGTGGGTCTACCTCCGGATCGCCGAGCGCGTCCGCCACCCGCCGCTCGAACTCCTCGGAGATGTGGTGTTCGAGGGCGTCCGCCTCCTCGTGGACGTCCGTCCACGAGTAGTCGAGATGTTCGGCCAGATACGCCTCTAACAGGCGGTGGTGACGGAGCACCTCCAGCGCCACCGTTTCCCCTTCGGGCGTGAGTTCGACTCCCTTGTACTTCTCGCGCTCAAGCAGACCCCGTTCGGCGAGTTTCTGCACCATACTCGTCACCGTCGGGGCCGTCTTCCCCACCTCCTCCGCGATGGCCGAGGTCGACACCGGTGCGCCGTCCTCCGACTGGAGCCGGTAGATAGCCTTGAGGTAGTCTTCCATCGCGTCGCTCAGCATCGTTCTATCTGGTTTTGACGCGTCTAATTTATAAAACTGTTGCGCCAAAATTCTCAGACGCCCTGTCCCATCAGGTGGCTCCGGAGCACGTCTGCCGTTTTCACGCCCGCGTCGGCGTTGACGACGAGGACCGAATCGTCCGCCGACAGGTCGCCGCGGTCGGCGAGCGCCCACGCGCCGGCGGCCGCCGCACCGCCGGTCGCGCCGACCTCAGTCCCGAGGCGCTGGGTGAGCGCCACCGCGCTCTCTAGCAGGTCCTCGTCGGAGACGGTGACGGCGCCGCCGTCCGTGGCGTCGAGGGCGTCGAGCGCCAGCGACCCGCCCGCCGGGTCGGGTATCTCGAGTTCCCCACAGATGGTGTCGGGGTACTCGACCGGCGTCACCGCCCCGGCATCGGCGTCGTGGGCCTCGACGACCGGTGCGCATCCCTCGGGCTGGACGGCGTAACACCGCGGTACTCGATCCGTTAGACCGAGTTCGTGGAGATCCCGAAACCCGCGCACGATGCCGACGAGCGTCTCGCCTGTCCCGACGGCGACGACGGCCGCGTCCGGTGCCGTCCAGTCGTTCGTCCCCGCGACTTCGTACGCCAGCGTCCGGTACGCGTCGTGGCGGTACGGCGTCGTGAACGCCGCCAGGGAGTACCAGTCGCGCTGGAGGTCGGATTCGAGGGCGTCGAGGGCGTCCGGATACCGGCCGCCGATCACGCGCATGTCGGCGCCGTGGACGTTCACCATCGCCTTGTTGGGGAACGGCGCGCGCGAGGGGAGGTACGCGTACAGGTCCGTGTCGATCCGGCCGGCGTAGGCCGCCGCGGCCTGCCCGGCGTCGCCCGGCGCGGCGAGCGCCAGCAACTCGGCGTCGTCCGCTCGGGCCATCGTCACCGCCGCCGACAGGCCCCGGTCGAGGACGCTCCCCGTCGGATTCCGCCCCTCGTCTTTGAGGTGGACGCTCGCCACGCCGAGGTCGGCGGCGAGGTCGTCGGCAGCGAGCAGCGGCGTCGCCCCCTCGCTCGCGGAGACGGCGCGGTCGGCGGGGACGGGCAGGAGGGCGTCGTAGTCCCACATCGAGTCGGGGTCGGTCGGCAGGGCGTCGGGGTCGACGGCGTCGAGGTCGTAGACGGGGTCGAGCGGTGTGCCGGCGTCGCTCCGCCCCGCGTGGTCGGGGGCGTATCGGTCGCCGGTCGCCGTGCAATCGAGGCCGACGAACGCGTCGGAGGTGTCCATGCCGGCGGTTGCAACCGGAGGGGGAAATGTCAATGGGTTCTTTGTCCCGCCCTACCCACCTCCAGTATGGACGACCTCGACATCGCCGTCGTCGGCGCGGGACTGGCTGGCCTCGTTTCGGCCCGGCATCTCGCCGACGCGGGCGCGGACGTGACCGTGTTCGAACGGCGCGACGAGGTGGGCGGCCGGGTTCGCACCCGCCACGAGGACGGGTTCACGCTCGACCGTGGCTTCCAGGTCCTCTTCACCGCCTACCCGGCCGTTCGGCGCGAACTCGACCTCGACTCGCTCGACCTGCAGTCGTTCTCACCCGGCACGGTCATCGCCCGCCCCGGCGAGCGATCAGTCCTCTCCGATCCCCTGCGTGACCCCTTCTCGCTCACCGACTCTATCTTCAACCGCGAGGTGACGACGACCGACAAACTCCGGACACTCGCCCTCCGACAGCACGTCGGGAGCCGGGACGAGGCGGATATCTTCGCCAGTCCCGACGCGCCGATCGACGACTACCTCCACGACTGGGGGTTTTCGGCGCAATACATCGACAACTTCGTCGCCCCCTTCTACGGCGGGATCACCCTCGATCGCTCCCTGTCCACCTCGAAGCGCGTCTTCGAGTACACGTTCAAGGCGATGAGCGAAGGCCGCATCGCGCTCCCCGCCGAGGGGATGGTGGCCGTGCCCGAGCAACTGGCCGACCGCGCCCGCGACGCGGGGGCGACGATCCGTCTCGGCGAACCCGTTGCATCGGTGACGGTCGACGGCGACGACGCGACCGTCGAGACGGAGGCACGGACGGTCGACGCCGACGCCGTCGTCGTCGCCGCCGATCCGCGAACGGCGCGCCGCCTGACCGGCGTGGCGTCGGTTCCGACGACCGCCCGTTCGTCCGTGACGTGCTACTGCGCGCTCGACACTCCCCTCGACGACGGGCGGAAGATCCACCTCAACGCGGCCGACGACCGACCCAACGCCGTCGCGCCCCTCTCGTCGGTCGCGCCGTCGTACGCCCCCGACGATCGCCACCTCCTCGCAGCGACGTTTCTCGGGAGCGAGGCACTCGACGCCGACGACGCCGAACTCCTCGATGCGACCCGCGACGCCCTCGAATCGTGGTATCCCGAACGACTGTTCGGCGGCCTCGAACACGTTCACACCGACCGGATCGAGTTCGCGCAGTTCGCCCAGCCCCCGGGCGTCCACGACGGCCTGCCCGACGCCCGCGACCCCGCCGGTCCCGTCTACCTCGCCGGCGACTACACCGCGTGGTCGTCGATCCAGGGGGCGATGCGGAGCGGTCGGGAAGCCGCCGAGGCGGTCGACGACGACCGCGATAGTAGCGATTGAAGCTGTTTGTGCAGCCGATCGCAGGACAGCGTGCGCTCGGCTGTGCGACGACGTTCAATTGTTGCTATAGTCGAACCGACGTTCGGTCCCCAGATACCGTCCCTCGACGCTCACGCCCACGTCCGCGTAGAAGAGCGCGAGCGTCGCCTCCAGGTCGCCGATCAGGTAGTGCTCGACGATGTCGGCGAGTCGCTCGCGAAAGCGCGCCCCGGTTTCGGTGTCGAGCGTTCGGAGGAACGCCGGGCCGAGTTCCTCGCCGAACCGCGCGTTCGTCAGTGGCTCGCCGCGCCAGACGGTCGCCGGCGGGGCGTGGCCGTACGCTTCGAGACACGCTTCGAGTCGCGGCCACGGCGATCCCTCCGCGTCGGCCCGCCGCTTGCGGTCCAGAAAGAGGTCAAGATGGGCCGGTTGCTCGGTGATCGCCGGCAGGGTCACCTCCGCACCGAGCCGGTCGAGCCGCCCCGCGACGAACGGCAGGTCGAACTCGACACCGTTGTAGGTCACCAGACGGTCGGCGCCGGCGTCGTCGAGGTGTGCCACCGCCCGGTCGACGAGCGCGGCTTCGTCGTCCTCAGTCCGCGCCCGGCCGCCGTCGGCCGTCGGCCGACTGCCCGCGGCGCCACGCCGGTAAAACGTCTCGTAGGTCGCCGCCGTCAGCGGATCGGAGCAGTCGTGGACGCCGACACCGATAGCGACGAGTTCGCCCTCGGCCGGATCGGTCGCCGTCGTCTCGATGTCGACCGTCGCGATCCGCTCGTGTCCGGGGTCGTCGCGAGGGTAGCGCATGGGTACAGTCCACGACTGGGTGCGGGATGTGAGTTAGGGTATCGTATTGGCCCGACGGCCGCATCCACCGCCGGATCGTCGTCCATCGCCGCGAAACGCGTCCCGACGTTTTACTACCCGGCACGCCGGACGTGTCGGTATGCGAACCCGTCCCGACTGGCTCTCGCTCGACGCCGACGAGACGGTCGTCTGGCAGGGCGCGCCCCGGATTCGGCGCATCCTCCCGACCGCCGCCACGGCAACGCTCTGGATCGCCCTCCTCGTGATCGGTGTCCTCCTCGGTCCCCGATTTGCGCCCGAAGTCGCGCTGTTGTTCTCTCGGCCCGTCCTCGCTGGCGGCGCCCTCCTCCTCGCCCTGCCGGCCGTCGCCGCGGTCGCCTGGGCCTACCTGCGGACGACGAACGTCGAGTACGTCCTCACGGACCGAAACCTCTACCGCAAGACCGGCGTCCTGTCGACCCGCATCTCCCGGATCAGTCTCGCGACCGTGCAGAGCACGGGGCTGTCGAAGAACGTCTGGGGCAACGCCTTCGACTACGGCACCATCGAGATCAGCACCGCCGGCTCCGACGGGGTCGATCTGCGGCTCACGGATCTGGACGATCCCGAATCCGCCCGCTCCGAAATCCGGGAGCGCATCGGCGGCCGACAGGTGGCGCGTGACGCCGCGCCGTCGACGCCGCTCGATTCGACGACGGCCGACGCACTGCACGACGACTTCCGCGCGCTCCGCGACGCCGCGACGCGGGTCGAACGGGCGGTGACCGAGCGATGAGCGAGTCGACAGCCGACGACACCACGGCGGCGGCCGAGGTGGGCGACGATACACCGCCAGAGTGGCTCTCGCTCGACCCCGGTGAGGAAGTCGTCTGGATCGGCCGCCCGGCGTTCGAGACGCTCTACGGCACTATCCTCAGCGGCCTGCTGTTGACCGTCGTCCTGATCGGCTTCCTGATTCTGCTGGGCGTCCCCTTCGCCTACCTCCGCATCCAGAACACGGACTACGTCGTGACCACCGAGTCGCTGTACGTCAAATCCGGCATCTTCTCGACCAACATCGAGACGGTGGATCTGGACCGCATCCAGAACACGGAGTACAACCGGAGCTTCTGGGGCAAGCAGTTCGGCTACGGGAGC
>Ga0207757_100634_pt1 | contig 21013 bp, 20 predicted proteins | sample A23P3SouthBayCA_2_FD_187752 | JGI IMG/M metagenome (GOLD analysis project Ga0207757, IMG submission 187752) | Aerobic enrichment media microbial communities from Eden Landing Ponds, California, USA - A23 P3 (2) (SPAdes) | ecosystem: Environmental > Aquatic > Marine > Unclassified | place...
CACGTCCACCGCGTCGTTCCGGCGGACGATCACCTCGTCGGCCGCCTCGCCGACGTACTGGACGAGGTTGTACGCGAAGGAGTCGTAGTTGTCGACGACGAGCACCCGCGTCACTGGCCCGTCACCTCCATCTCCATCTCGTCGCCGAGGGCGGTGTCGACGGCGTTGACCAGCGCCCGCGCCTTCGCCAGCGTCTCGTCGTACTCGCGGTCCGGCACCGAGTCGTGGACGACGCCGCCACCCACCCGGAGGTGGTACTCGTCGCCGTGGCGGACCAACGTCCGGATGATGATGTTGAGCGTCGCCCGGCCGTCGAAGCCCATGGCCGCCATGCTGCCGGTGTACGGGCCGCGGCGGTGCGTCTCCACCTCGTCGATGATCTCCATCGTCCGCGGTTTTGGCGCACCCGTAATCGTCCCGCCGGGGAAGGTGGCACCGATGGCGTCGCCGAGGTCGTACCCCTCGGCCAACGTGCCCGTCACCTCGGAGACGAGGTGGAACACCTCCGAGTAGCGGTCGACGCGCCGGTACTCGTCGACGGTGACCGATCCGTACGCGCTCACCTTCCCGAGGTCGTTGCGTTCGAGATCGACCAGCATCGCGTGTTCCGCCCGCTCTTTCTCGTCGCTCCGCAGGTCGGCTTCGAGACGACGGTCCTCAGCGTCCGTCTCGCCGCGAGGTCGGGTGCCTGCGATGGGTTCGGTACGCAGGTGGTCACCGTCCCGTTCCAAGAGGAGTTCCGGACTCGCGCTCACCAAGTCGACGCCGGGAAACTCGATCAACCCCGAGTACGGCGCCGGGTTCACCGTCCGGAGCGCGGCGAAAGCCTCGACCGGGTGGACCGCCGCCGGCGCCGTCAGGCGGTGTGAGATGTTCGCTTGGAACGTGTCGCCGTCGCGGATGTACTGTTGCACCCGACGCACCCGGTCGGCGTAGGCCGCCCGATCACAGGAACTGGTGAAGTTCACCGGCCCCGTCGCGGGCGGGGAACCGACGGACGGATCGCCGGTCGTCGCCGACTCGGCGAGGGCGAGTGCGCGCTCGATGCCGCGCTCGTAGGCGGCATCAACGGGTTCGCCGTTGGCCCGGGGGGTCTCCGATCCCTCGCTGTCGGAGTCGGTACCAACCTTCGGTGTCGCGACCACCCGGAGCGTCGACTCGCCGGCTCGCCACGCTGCGAGGCAGGTGTAGCGCGCGAGCTGGAGGTGAGGCAGGCCGCGGTCGTCGACCGTCGTCGACGGCAGGACCTCGATTTCGCGGACGGTGTCGTAGGAGAGCCACCCGAAGAAGCCGCCGGGGTACGGCACCTCGCAGTCCCCCCGCGCGAGTGACTCGCCGTCGACGAGGTCGGTGATGGTATCGAGGACGCTCTCGCCATCGGTCCGGCCGTCCGCCTCCAACTCCACGCCGTCGACTTCGCGGACGAAATCGGGATCGACGCCGAAGTAGCCCCAGCCGGGCTGGCCGCCCGACGTTTCGAAAAACACCGAGGGCGCGTCGCCGCGTGCCCGCCGGTAGGCTTCGAAGGGGTCCGCCTCGAGCGTCACGACGACCGGCACGCGCGTCCCGGGCGCCGCCTCGGCGGCCGTGGCCCGGAACGCGTCGAGCGAGGTGGCGACCGTCGGTCCCTCGCTCACGTCGCCCCTCCCGTCACGCCGTCGCGTTCACTGGCCGTGCCCGTCGACCGCACCGCGCCGGTCGCCTCAGCGATCCACATCGACCGACTTCAGCCGGGCCTCTTCCATCGGCTGATCGTTCGGGTCCGTCTTGACCGACCCGAGTTCCTCGACCACGTCCATGCCCTCTACCACTTTGCCGAAGACGGCGTGGCTGTCGTCGAGGTGAGGCTGGGCGTCGAGCGTGATGAAGAACTGCGAACCGTTGGTGTTCGGACCACGGTTGGCCATCGAGAGGACGCCCGCGCCATCGTGGCGGAGGTCCGGGTGGAACTCGTCGTCGAAGGTGTAGCCCGGCCCGCCGCGGCCGGTGCCGGTCGGATCCCCGCCCTGAATCATGAAGCCGTGGATGATCCGGTGGAAGGGGATGTCGGCGTAGAGTGCATCACCGCGCGTCTCGCCCGTCTCGGGGTCCTCCCACGTCGTCGTGTCCGGTGCGGGGTCGTCGTTCGCCGCGGGGTCGTGTTCGGCGAGGTTGACGAAGTTCTCGACCGTCGTCGGTGCCCGATCCGCGAACAGTTCGACCGTGATGTCGCCGTGTGTCGTATGCAGCGTCGCAGTCGGATTGCTCATACCAACCCCTCGCGGCCCGGCGGGATAACGTTGCTGTCCCGCGGCAATCGGACGGGGCGTCTCAGGCGACCGGCATCGGCGTCGCCGTCCCGTTCTCCGAGTCCTGCTCGTCGTCTGCGTCCTCGTCCGGCGGCGCTTGGTAGTCGCCCTCGATCATGAACTCGGCCACGTAGGCGACCACCTGTTCGTTGTCCGCGACCCGGTATCGCTCGCCGCTCATGAACGTCTTGTCGCCGAGCAACAGCACGTCGTTTCGCTGGACCATGACCGGATACTCGCCGGTCACCTCGTCGCTTCCGGACTTGTGGGTGCTCGGCGCGCTCCGCAACAGGACGGTTCCGTTCTGGGCGGTGACGGCCGCCGCCGTGTACATCGTCGTCTGCTCGACGCCGTCCAGTTCGCCGTCGCCCGTCGGACGCACGAGAATGTGTTTGAACGTGCCGTCCGCGTTCTCTTGATTGTAGAGGTATTCGGTGTCCACGCTCATCCGATAGCGGGAAGCAAGCGTCGTCAGCCGAGTCTCCTGATTCTGGATACTGGTCCCGAGGAGGCTGGCGCTGACCGCGGTCCGATCCGGCTCGCCGATCATCACCAGCCGGCCGCCGTTGCCCGTGAACTGCCGCACGTCGTCGATATCGCCGGGGAGATACTCCGTCCCGGGATCGATCACGAGGAACGCGTCCGCGCCTTCGAGCACGCCTGCCAGATCGCCGTCGGTGTAGTATCTGACGTTGTACCCCTCGCGGACCAGCGCGTCGACGAGCGGCTCGATGTCCGCGCGGGAGAAGCGATTGCTGTGCCCGCGGTCGATAACGACCGTCCCGCTGTCGTCGGCGGACGGGTCGGGGTTCGCGTCGACCGTTCCCGTCGCCGCGACCGGATCGGGGACGACGGCGTCGGGCTCGTACTCGGGGTTCTGGAGTGTCGCCCGCTCCTCGTCCTCTTGGAGGAGCATCGGCCCGCCCGCCGCCACCGCGAGGACGACGGCGACGGTCAGCACGAGCACGACCAGCCGCTTGGCGAGTTCACGCCGCCACATGGGTCCCTCCCCTGACGACCGTCGCCCGTGCAGTCGGAGTCGTGCCGGTGCCGGCCACCTCGGGGGCGCCGGCCGATTCGTTCGTCGACGGGTCGAGATACGTCGCGGGCACCATCAGAAACACCGGTTCGGACGGGTCCTCGCCGTAGAGGTACTCGGCCGACACCATCGTCTTGTTCGGTGCGGTCGAGGCGATGTAGTTCGACCGCGAGAGGAAGCGCGCCGTTCCGTCGGGACGCATGACGCGCACGTTGTAGTTGTCGAGTCCGGCCTCGTCGGCCGCGTGTTCGACGGCGGCCTGTCGTCCGCCGATGGAGTCGACGAGGCCGTTCTGGACCGCTTGCGTCCCGCTGTAGATGCGCGCCTGTTCGAGTTCCGTCCGGGTCAGCTGCAGTCGATCACCGCGCTGCTCGAACACGGCACCGACGAAGGCGTTGCCCAGCGATTCGAGGATGTAGTTGAACTCTCGTTCGTCGCCGCCGGTCAGTTTGTTCGGCCCGGTCGTGGAGATGATGGTCGTCGGCTCCAGCGCCGTCGGCGTCGTCGCGAGCACGCCCACGCTCCCGACGGTCGACGCCGGCTTGGCGTAGATGTGGTCGCTCGGCGCGATGGTGTAGTACGCCCCCGACGCCGCCGAGGCGTCGACGCTGGTGATCACCGGCATCTCTTGGGCCGTCCGCTTGGTCTGGAGATACATCTCCTCGCTGGCGGCGGCGCCACCACCTCCGCTGTTCACGAGCAACACGACCGCCTTGATATCCGAGTCCGCGCGGGCCTGTTGCAGCATGGACGAGACGCCGGCGGCGCTCCCGCCGTCGATGGTCCCCGACACCGGGACGACTGCGACCGTCCCTTCCGAGGACGTGGCGTTCCACGCGACGGGAGCCAGCGCGAGGCCGACGACCACGCCGATGACGACGAACAGCACGTACGACCGTGCGATTCGCGTCAGGAGGGCCCGTATTCTACTCGCCATGCGTAGGTCTTGGCATACCACTACAAAAAACGTCGGTCGGGCCGATTCGACGTGGTCGACTCGGTGGGTTCTCCGGGCTGTTCCGGCGCAACGACCATGCTATCGCACTCCGTCCCCGGTCAGCGCGGCGAGAGTTCGGTCAGCAGTTGCGCGCCTCGGAGCAGGCCGGCCCGGGCGACCGCTTGCCCTTTCAGCGCGCCGACTTTCGCGTAGTAGCCGCTCTTGCGTGCCGATCCGGCCGCGTAGTGCTGGGCCGAGGTGGGGATCGGCTGGCGGCACCCCCGCATCCGCGTCGACCCGTTGCGCATGGCGTCGAGGACTGCGTCGCCGTCGAGGCTCGACCGATCCACGTCGTCGAGGACGAGTTCCGTGAACGCCCGCCCGACGTGTGGCACGGAGTGGGCGTCGCTGGCGGCCAGTGCGGGGTAGTCGTGCTCGACCGCGAACCGCCGCGCCCGCCGGTTCCGAAAGCCCGTGAACAGCCACGAGTTGAACACCTCGACCGCGTCGCAGTCGACGAGGTGGCGCCGGGGGATCCCGTGGCGACTCCGCTGGAACGGGTGGGGGACGACCGCAACGCCGCCGTGGTCGCGCACCCACTGGACGGTCTCGTCGAGGGGGGCGCGCCGGGGCGGCATCTCGGCAACGCCGATGGCCAGCAGGTGGCCCACGTCCGTCGACACCTCGACGCCCGGAATCCCGATCAGCCCGTAGTCGGGCGCGAGGTCCGCCGCCCGGAGCGACTCGTGGATCACGTCGTGGTCGGTCACGACGATGCCGTCCAGCCCGATGTCCGCGGCCTGCTCCAGCAGGAGCTCGACGGGGTCGTGGCCGTCGTAGGAGGCCGCCGAGTGGACGTGCGGGTCGATCCGGAGCGTCGTCTGACTCACACTGCGCGTTCGGCCGGCGAAAAGATAAGCCTCGTGGCTTCGCCCCGTCGGCGCTCACTCGGCCGTCGCGAGGGTGTCGTCGAGGAGCGAGCGCACCGTCGCCACCTGCTCGTCGTCCAGTTCGACCAGCGGCGGCCGCACCGAGTCGTCGCCGATGACACCGCGTTCGACCAGTACCGACTTCGTCGTCGGGGCGAAGCCGTACTCCAGCGACGTGTTGAACATGGGCGCGACGTGGTTCAACTGGAGGTCACGTCCACGGTCGAGGTCGCCCTCGGCCGCCGCGTCGATGGCTTCCGACATCAGGCCGGGGAAGTAGTTCGACACCGCGTTGATGCCGCCGGTGGCGCCCATCGAGACGGCCGGGACGAGCTGGCTGTCCCACCCTTGGAACAGGTGGAAGTCGTCGCCCGTCCGACGGATGATCTCCAGCAGGTGCGTCAGATCGCCGCTCGTGTCTTTCATCCCCGCGAGGTCGGGGTGGTCGGCCACCGCCTCGACCAAGTCGGCGTCGATGGACTGCCCGACACAGGAGGGGATGTTGTAGAGGATGATCGGAAGCGACGTCTCCGCGAGGACGGCGCGGAGGAACCGCTCGTTGCCGGCCGGGTCGTTCGCCCCGTGGAAGTACGGCAGGACGATGAGGACGGCGTCGGCGCCGCAGTCGGCCGCGATGTCGATGCGCTCCAGTGTGCCGGCGACGCTCGTGTCGGCTGCGCCCGGGAGAACGGGCGCGCCGTCCGCGGCGTCGACGCTCGTCCGAACGACCGTCTCGTACTCCTCGTCGGTCAGGCTGGCGAACTCGCCGGTCGTCCCGCAGGGGACGAGGCCGTCGGCGCCATTGTCGAGGACGAACTCGGCGAGGTCGGCGACGGCCGCCGCGTCGACCGAGCCGTTCGAGAAGGGTGTCACCGTCGGGACCAGCGTGGTCCCGTACTCCGAGTCGGTGGGTGCAGTTGGCATAGTGGGTGGTACCTCGACGCGCGGGCAGTTATGCGTTCCCCTGTGGCGGCGTCACGGGGCGGGGTCGGCGTCCGCCGCCGACCGGCCGAACAGCCCGTTCAGCCGCTCTTCCGCCGTATCGAGGACGATCAGCGTCGGGGGGAGCGTCGCCAGCGCCGCCACCAGCGTCAGGAAGATGACGCCGACGGTCAGGTAGCCGAAGTCGCCGAGGATGGGGAACGGAGAGAGCGTCAGCGCCGAGAAGCCGAACACCGTCGTCATCCCCGAGACGGTGATGGCTTTGCCGACGCGGGTCGCCGCCGTCTCCACGGCGTCGAGTTTGCTCGCGCCCGCCCGCGCTTTCTCCTCGTAGTAGCGCTCCATGACGATGATGGTGTACTCGGCGCCGATGCCGACGCTCATGGCGCCGAGCGAGGCGCCGAGCGGCGAGACGGCGATACCGAGCGCCGCCATGTAGAGGTTCTGCCACCCGATGACGAAGAGCATCGGGACGAGCGGCGCGATGGCCTTCACCAGCCGTCGGTAGTAGGCCAGCAGGAGGCCGAAGACGAACAGGACGCCGAGCCCCGTCGTCACGTTCCGCCGTTCGATCTGTTCGACGATAGAGGGCGGGGAGATGGCGGCCGTCCCCGTGAGCTCCGGCTCCACGCCCGGCGGCGGGTTGCTGAACGCGATGGCTTCGTCCACGTTCGAGATGAACGAGAGCGTCTCGCCCGTCGTCATGTCTTGGGCCGCGATGATCGTGATGTGGGCGTAGCCGTCGTTGTAATACCGGGCGCGCTCCTGTGCAGGCACCCGATTCAGGACGCGCTCGACGCCCGCCTCAGTCTGTGGAATCTCGCCACCGTTGTACTGCTTGACGAGCGTGGCCGGCGAGTCGACGCCTTGGACCAGTGGCGTGCCGACGGCCACCTGCTCGAACTCCACCATCCAGCGTAACACCGCCGGATGCCTGAGGTCGCTTCCGAGGACGATCACGTCGTACTGCACGGCGGTCCCACCGCCAGTCGCGGAGCGGAACTGCTGGAGGTCGACGTACGCCGGTAGGTCCTGCGGGATGAACTCCTCGGTGTCCGCCATCGTGTCCAACCCCTGTCCGGCCTGAAAGCCCGCGCCCATCAGGACGAGGGCGAGGAGCAACACGACGCCCGGGTTGGCCGCGAGCGCCCTCGAGGTGCGCCCGAGCGTCCGACCGAGCAGGCCGACCCGCTCGGAGTCGGTCGGATCCGTCCCGGTCGTCGACTCGGGAGCGGCCGCGGCCGCCTCGCTCGGAGCGTTGGGGCCGTCCTCGCCGTCGTCGCCCTCGGCGCCGTCACCGGCCGCTCCGTCGTCGATTCCCTCCTCGTCTCTCCCGCCGTCCGTGAGTTCACGGAGGCCGAGTTCGCCGAGCCCCCGCCGACGGACCCGCGCGTACAGCGTCAACACCGGGAGCAGAACGATCAGTCCCGCGAGGAAGGTCAACAGCACGCCGAAGATGGAGGTCTGGGCGAACCAGACGAACGCGGGCGTCCCACGGGTCGAAATCCACGTCGCGCCGAAGCCCAGCGCGGCCGCCAGCATCGCCACGAACACCGGCGGACCGATGCCGGCCAACGCCCGTGGGAGCGCTTCCCGGGGCGGCGCCGACTCCAGTTCTTCCTCGTATCGCTCGTGGAACTGCACGGAGTAGTCGATGCCGAGGCCGATCAGGATGGGGAACACCGAACTCGTCAGGGTGGAGTTGGGGATGCCCGCGTAGCCGATAGCGCCGAACGTGTAGAGGACGCCCACGAACACCGCGACGATGGGGAGGAGTCGAAGCCGAACGCCCCGGAACAGGAAGAAGAGCGCGACGACCATCAGCCCCACCGCGAGACCGAGCAACTGGTTGGTGCTCTGGCCGATGAGCTCCGACAGTTGCGCGGAGAAGGCGGCCGAGCCGGTGACGATCACACCCACGCCAGCGGGGAAGCGCGCCCACTCCTCGGCCTTCAGCGCCTCCGTGTAGATGGGCCGCTCCTCCGGCTGGGTGAGGCCGGGTTCGAACACCACGTTCACGAACGCCATGTTCGGCTGGCCGAGGACGCGCTCGATTTTCGCCTCCGAGTCGGGGATTCGACCGTACTCCGCACGCACCCGATCCGCTGGACTCGACACGTACGCCACGTTCTCGACGTTGGACATCCGGTCGTCGAACCGCGCCATGGCACGAATCGTCGCCGGGTCGGTCACCTCCCCCCTGACGAGGACGGCGATTGACCCACGGTCGAACGCCTCGTTGAACTTCTCTAAGGTCGGGTTGGCGCCGGTGAACGCCTGATCGCCCGTGACGCTCGTTATCTGTGCGGCGCCGCCGAAGGCGGCGAAGAGGAGCACCAGCGCGACGACCAGCGTGGCGACGGGGTGGGCCTGAATCTCGTGGCCGGCCGCGCGGAACAGGTCACGGAGCGCGCCCACGGCTGGTCACCTCCCAGCTCGGCTCGACGTTCGACCGCCCGCTCCCACTCGCGCGCTCGGTCATCGCCGGCGGTACCTGAGGACGCCGCCGATCAGAGCCAACACGACCACGGCACCGACGACGACGGGCGGCACCGGCGGGCCGCCTTCGGGTTCGTTCACCGCCACGCCGATGGGCATCCCGTCGGTGAACTCCGTGTCACCGTCGGCCTCGTCGTATCGCACCTCGATTGAGGAGGCGTACTCCTTCGGGAGCGCGTCGCTCGTCGCGCTGATCCGGAACGTCGCCGTCGCGGTTTCGCCCGGTTCCATCCCACCGAGGAAGGCGCCGTCGTCCGAGGTCGACAGCGGGTCGCTGGTGAACAGACGGGCGTTGACCGCCGAGATGGGGTCGTCACCGACGTAGCGCACGTCGGCGGAGAGCTGTGCCGTCCCGCCCGGCGTCACCGTCGTCGAGACGTTCGACACCTCGAACCGGTCGCGCTCGGAGTCGATTGCCGCCCGCTTTCGCAGCGGATTCGCCGCCGTCAGCACGTCGCCCTCGGCGTTCTCGTACTCAACGTCGAAGGTGAAGGAGTTCGACCCGGGTTCGGCGTCGCTGGCGATGGCAGCGGTGAAGGAGACGCGCGCGGACTCGCCCGGTTCGAGCGTTCCGACCGCCGACTCGCCGTTCGTCGGCGTCACCGTCCCGTGATCGCGCATCCGCACGACGACGTTCCGCGCTGGGGCCGGGCCGGTGTTGGTGATCTGCCCCGAGATGGTCGCCTCGGACTCGTCGACCCGGAAGTTCGACGTTTCGATCCCCTCCATCGCGAACGTGCGTTCGGGCCGCACCGACACGCCCGTCGTCAGCGTGTCCGAGCGCTGCCCGATGTCGTTCTCGTCCCGATAGGAGACGACGGCGTTGACGGGATACTCGCCCGGCGACACGTCGTCGGTGGCGCCGACCTGTACCGACACCCGTCGCGTCTCACCGGGGTCCAGCGACCGGACGAACACGCCCGTGTCCCCCGCCGGATTCGTCGGGTTCCCGAAGAAGACGCCCGACGCTGCCGACGACAGCTGGACCGACGCGTTCGCGGCCGTCTGCGAGCCGGTGTTCTTGATCGTGAACGCGAGCGAGCCGGTGTCGCCCGCGAACAACTGATTCGTGCCCTCGGAGACGATGTCGAACTCCGCACGCTCGTCGATCCGGATCGTCAGATCGACCGTCTGCTCCTCGTCGAGCCAGACGTACTCGATTTCGGCCGGCCCCGACGCGGTTTCGTCGTAGATCACCGCTCGCGCGTGGCGGTACGTGACCTCGACCGGGACGGTGTACGTGCCCGGTTCGGCGTCACCGATTTCGAGGTCGAAACTGAACTGCGCGGTGCCGCCGGGGCCGACACTCCCGGCGGTCACCGTTCCCGTCTTCACGTCGATGGGGGCGTCGATCCGCCCCTCTCGGACGCGCATCTGGACGCTCCGTGCCGTCTGCACCTGATCCTCGAAGCGTCCGACGCCGCCGTCCTCGATGTTCCCGTCGTTGGACGCGACGACCGTCAACGTCGCCTGCTGGTTCGCCTGAAACGTGTCGTCTGCGACACTGTAACTCAGCTCCGGGTTCCCGGTGACGACGCTCGACGCCACTGCGGGAACGACCGGCGCAATCAGCAGTAAACCGACGACCGCTAGAATCGTGATCCGCCTCATGGTGGCACCTTCGGTCCGCCAGCCATAACGATGACGATTAGCAGAATTACACGACAACGCCGTTCAACTAGGGACGAGTTGTTTCGGTCCAGCCGGCCGGCCTCTCCGCCCGTAGCTACCGCTCACACTCAGTACGACAGTGTCACCGTTCGCCCGGTGTCACCGTCGACGAGTTTCAACGTCTCGTGATCGTTGTCGAGGACGGGCGTCGATGCGCCCCAGTAGACGTGGCCGTCGGTGTTCTGCCCCGACCCCACGTGGACGACGAGTCGCTCGCCCGGGCGGAGCGTCCGCCCGTCGAAGAAGAAGTACATCTTGCCGTCGCCGTCCACGAGGTACCAGTTCGAGAGGTCGACGGTCACCTCGCCGGCGTTCTCGAGGACGACGTACTCGTCGTCGAGCGCCGCCCCGTCGTCGCCCGGCGGGTTTGGATGCACAGTCGCGATGCGCACGCCCGGTTCGTCCGACTCCCGAAGCGGTCGTTCGGGGTCGACGGTCGTACACGACCAGACGCCGCGCTCGGCGCTCCGGGCGGCCCGTTCGGCGTCGGCGTACCGGTCGCCCGTGGCCCGAGCGTCGCCACGCTCGACCAGCCGACGGTTGATCGACCGGCCGTCAATCGCCAGAACCGCGCTCGTCACTCCACCCCGCCGCTCGACCGACCGGATCGTCACCGACTCGCCGACGAGGAGCGACCGCACGTCCAGCAGTGCTCGCCGACCTTCCTCGGCGAGACAGGTCCGTCCCCGACTCCCGGTCAGGACGCCGTCGAACCGGGCGGGGTCGGCGCCGCCAGTCCCGGGCGCGTCGATACCTGCGAGGCGAACCGTCCGCCGGCTCCCCGACGCGGTCCGGTACGTGATCCAGTCGCCACCAGTGACGCCGACGACTGTCGCGTTCGCCGCGGCCGATAGCTGCGCCGTCGCCCCGTCCACTTCGTCGCCGTCCGCCAGTCGGTCGGCCGCCGGATCCTCGTCCGCGTCGTCGGCCAGCGCCGTCGCCGTCGCCGTCGACGCTCCGGGCGCCTGCTCGCCCGCAATCGGCGTCGTCGGATCGGCCGGCGCGAGCGGCACCGCCTGTGCGGCCACGCCACCGACGGCCAGCGCGACGGCCACCGCGACGAGTACACCACGGTACTCGAGGGCGTCGATCCGGGCGACAGCGTACGCGCCACCGCCGAACACGAGGGCGAGAGCGAGGGCGAGCGAGACGAGCGAGAGCATGCCGGAGGAGTTGCGTACGCTCCGCGACCGACCGACTTAGTTATTCGCCCGCGCTCTCAGTCGCGATAACGCCCCGTTCCTGCTCCAGCACGGTCCCGTTGTCGACGACACGGACCGTGACCGACTGTCGGTCGACGGCGGTCGGCAGGTCGAACCGCGCCGTGATCGCCCGGTCGGTGCCGACGCGAGTCGCCTGCCGGAACAGGAAGCTGTTCGGCGAGTCGCCGACCACTTCGACGACCACCTCAGTCGTCGGTGCCAGCGTCGTCTCCGCTCGGATCGTCGTCTCGCCGCCCGCGACGACGAACGGCTCGTCGGGGGTCGGATCGACGAGCGTCACCTGCCGCTCGGTGATCCGCATCCCGGCGCCCGCCGCCAGCGTCTCGTCGCCGACTGGGCTCGAACCCCACCGAATCAGGCCGACGCTGTACCGCTGGCCGACCGAGAGCGTCGACGTGTTCACGAGGACGTACAGGCGGTCGTCGGTGTAGTGGTAGTCCACCGCCGCCAGCGGAGCGACGACCGTCTCGTCGCCCTCGGCCACGAACCGCAGGTCGAGGCCGTATCCGAGCGTCCCCCGCCCCGCGAGTCCGTAGACGACGTGGCCGTCGGCGACGGCCTCGTCGCCGAGCGACGCGTGGACGGCGTGCGTTCCCGCCTCGACCGGATTCGTCGTCCGATATTCGACGCGGAGCGTGTCGTTGGCGTCGACCGTCACCTCCCGAGTGAGGTGTATCGTAATCGCCGTCCCCGACCGGTCGGTCTCGACGCCCGCGACGGCCGACCGCAGGTCGGTGTCGACGATGCCGTCACCGTCGGTGTCGACGCCGAGCGCTCCGATCCGGTCGGCGTCGACACGGCTCAGCCGTTGTGGCGCACCCTCGTCGGCGTAGCGAACGCTGATCGTCTCGGCCGTGGTTCGCCGGTCGACGCTGACGCCGACGGTGTGGGTCGTCGTCGCGCCGGGCGTGCTGTCGGTCGGGTACACGAGGTTCGCGCCGGGCGGCGACGACGCGAGTATCCCGCCGATCCCGCTGACGTTGAACGCGACGACGGCGTGGTCGCCGGCGGCGATTCGGTCGGTCTCGAAGCGGGCTGCCGACGACACCGTGGCCGCGTCGCCGGCGAGGCGATCCGCGGGAATCGTCGCCGTCGTCGCGTCGCCGACGGTGCCGGGTTCCAGCACGAGCGACGCCGACGTGCTCTCGCTGCCCGAGGCCGCGACGAGATTGTACCGGCGCTCGGGAAGCGGGCCGTCGAGGCGGCCCGTTCGCCGGTCCACGTCGGTGAGTCGGTCGCCCGGCCCGGCCGCGTACGCCGTCGACTCGTCGGCGGTCCAGCCGGCGCGGAACGTGTCGATCCGGACGATCACGCGCCCGTCGCCGTCCGCGTCGACGACGCGAACCCGGGTGTCGTACGTGCCGTTTGGCGACCGGACCGAGAGGGCGACGTATCGGCGGTCACCGATTCGAATCGGCACCTCCGCCACGTCGCCGCGCTGTTCGGTCGTCACTGCATCGGCGAATTGGATGCCGCCGGCTTCCTGTGCCCTGACGGCACTGCCGACGCTCACCGACGCGAGCAGGAGACTACAGACGAGGACGAGTCCCGCTGTTTGCCTCGCTCGGCCACGGCGCTCCATTACCCGAGCGTATCCCGTTCCCAGCTAAGTATCTTGTGGAGAATCCGGGTTTCGGCGGGTTACAGGTAGCGTATTCGGCGGATCGCGAGTTCGAGATCGAACCGGTCGACGGCGGTCGATTCCTGCGCCCGGCCGTCGCGTTCGAACCGGACCTGATCGATCACCCGCTCTTCGTCGTCGGGGCCGAGTCCGTCGTCGTCGTCATCGTCGTCGAACCAGAAGCGGGGGTAGTCGGTGGCGACGATCCGCGAGTACTCCTCGTGTTCGTACCGGAGCCGCACCCGGAACTCGATGTCCCTGATCGGGCGCCGGCCGACGTTCTCGACGTCGAACCGGTAGGTGACGAACGCGAACTTCTCGAGCTGACTCCGCTCGATGGTCAGCAGCCGATTCCGAATCTCGATGGCCTCGCTCGGCATCGGCGTGGCCGTGGCGGTCCGCGTCGGCCGGGCCGGCGTCTCCGTCGCCGTATCGGTGGGGGTCGCCGTGGTCGTCGCCGTCGGTGTCGGCGCCGTCCCCGGCTCGCCGCCGCCGGGTGTCCCCGTGCCCTCCGGTTCGATGAACAGGCCGCTACAGCCCGAAAGCGACGCGAGCAGGCCGGCACCGGCACCGAGAATCGCTCGCCGTTCGACACGGTCGTCACCCATCGACACGGATGTGGTGGCCGAGCGAATTAAACCTCGCCCTCGATTTACCGCTGGTGATATTTCGGTCGACGACGGGTCGCGCCTCTCACTCGTCGAGACGAGTCTCGTTGCCTCGCCCTTGCAGCCACTGAAACCCTTTTCGTCTCCGCCCCCTACTCTCGCACATGAGTTACGAGGCGGTCCTGTTCGACAACGACGGCGTCCTCGTCGAACCGGTCGGTCGCGCGGTCCTCCGGCGGGCCACGTGGGAGGCGTTCGACGCCCTCGGCGTTTCCGACCCCGACCCCGACGACGTCGAGCGGGTCTCTATCAGCGTCACGCCCGACCTGCTCTCGTCGGTCTGTGCGACCTACGGCCTCGATCCCGAGCGATTCTGGCGCGCTCGCGACTACCACTCCTCACACGCCCAGCGCGTCGAACTCCGCGCTGGCCGGGCCGCCCTCTACGACGACTTCGACGCCGTCCGCGACATCGACGCTCCCCGCGGCATCGTCAGTTCGAACCAGCAGGACACCGTCGAGTTCATGCACGACTTCTTCGCAACTCGCGACCTGTTCGCCACCGCGTACGGCCGCGACCCGACGATCCGGAGTCTCGCACGCAAGAAACCCGACCCCCACTACCTCAACCGCGCACTCGCCGACCTAAACGCCGATTCCGCCCTCTTCGTCGGCGACAGCGAGTCCGACGTGCTGGCGGCGCGAAACGCCGGCCTCGACGCCGCCTTCGTCCGCCGGCCACACCGCGAGTCCTACGACCTCTCGGTCGATCCGACCTACGAACTCGACGGGCTGACCGACCTGCTCGACATCGACGGCGTGCCGACCGTCGGCCGGTAGCCGGGCGCGGAGGCTATACCGCTCCAGTTCCAATCCTCCCGTATGAGCAACGAAGAACGTTCCCTCGCCGACCTCTCCGACGACGAGTGGCGCGAACGACTCACCGACGACGAGTACCACATCCTGCGCGAACGCGGCACCGAACCGAAGTTCAGCGGCGACTACCTCGATCAGAAGGCGGACGGCACCTACACCTGTGCGGGGTGTGGCGCCGAACTGTTCGACTCGGACACCAAGTTCGACTCCGGCAGCGGGTGGCCGAGTTTCTACGACGTTGTCGACGGTGCGGTCGAACTCGAAACCGACACCCGCCACGGGATGCGACGGACTGAAGTCCTGTGTGCCCGGTGTGGCGGTCACCTCGGCCACGTCTTCGAGGACGGTCCCGACCCGACGGGCGAGCGCTACTGCATCAACTCCGTCGCACTCGATTTCGAGTCCGAGTAGGACTGTCGGCAGTCCAACTACTGCCCGCCGATGTTGACGGTCAGCACCGGCACGTCCGACATCGTCACGACCTTCTGTGAGACGCTGCCGAGCATGTTCCGTTCGTAGTCGGCGCCGTGGGTGCCCATGACGACGAGGTCGATGCCCATCTCCTCGACGTAGTCGAGCACTTCGTCGGCGGGGTTGCCCTTGCGGATGGCCGTCCGGACGGCGACGCCCTCGGCTTCGAGTCGACTCGCGACTGCCGTGGTCGCCGTCTCGCCCTCGGCCCGGAGGCCGTCGACCACGTCCCCTTTCATCTCTTTCTGTAACGTCAGAAACGAGCGGTCGTCGATAACGTACAGGGCGTGCACCGTGGCGTCGCGGCGCGCGGCGATGTCGGCCGCGTGATCGATCACCGCGTCCATCGACTCGCTCCCGTCCGTCGGGAGCAGGATGTCCTCGTACATCGTGTGAGTCGTCGGTTCGACGCGTGGACTCTCACGCTTTTCGGTTCGGCGTTGCGACAACAGGTCAGTGTGTCAACAGGAGCAACCGCTCGGGCGTCCGCGCGAGACAGAACGGTGCGTCCGGCGGGTTGCCGAACGTGACCCGGTCGTCCTCCGAGACGAACAGGCGCTCGAACGGTCGGCCGCAGGCCGGACACTCGTACTCCTCCCGGTTCTCCAGATACATCGACGTGCCGTCCTGCGTGTGGAGTTTCAGCCCCCCGCGGTAGTCGTGGACGTCGAACCCGTCCGAGAGGTCGAGGCGTTCGGCCATGGGACGGAGGCGTACGCGAGGGCGTTAGGCGTTACGGCTCGCTACGATTTCGTTTCGCAACGTCCCCACGCCCTCGTAGGTGATTTCGATAGTGTCGCCGGGCTCCAGCAGGCCGGGGTTCGCCGGACTGCCGAACGAGATCACGTCGCCCGGGCGGAAGGTGTAGCGCTCCGAGAGGAACGCGACGATTTCGGGGGGCGAAAAGAGCATCTCGTCGGTCGTCGCCGACTGCCGTTGCTCGCCGGAGATGACCGTCTCCATCGCCATCCCGTCGAGGTCCACGTCGGTCTCGATCCACGGGCCGAGCGGCGCCGATCCGTCGAACGTCTTGCGGGCCGTCCGGCGATCCTGATCGTACGCGTCGAGGTCGTTCAGGATCGTGTAGCCCCGCAGGGCGTCGTCCACTTCGCCGACCGTGAGGTCGTGACACCGCTCCCCGATCACCGCCGCGAGTTCGCCCGCGTAGGTGAACGAACTCACCCACTCGGGGTACTCGATGGGCTGGTTCGGCGGGTGGAGCGCGTGCGGTGGTTTGATGAACCAGTCCGGTCGGTCCGGCAGGTCACCCTCGCCCATCTGTTCGATCTTCGCGCCGAAGTTGCGGCCGGTACAGAAGATGGCGTCGGGATCGCAGGGAGCCATCAGTTCGGCGTCCTCGCCGATAGTGTAGGCCTTATCGTCGCCCTCGGTGTAGACGACGCCGTCGTCGTACTCGCCGGTGAAAATTCCCTTCGCCGTCGCAACGCGTGCCAATCGCATGGGCCGACGACGACGGCCGCCCGACTATCGCTTACGGTTTCGAGTTACGCCAACTGCGCGAACGCCAGCGTCCCGCTGATGTTCTGGATGCGCGCTTCGACGACCTGTCCCTCCTGTGCGCCGGGGACGAAGATCGTGTACTTGCCGCGCTCGGCGACGCCGTCGCCCTTGCGCCCGGTGCCCGTGATCTGGAACTGGTAGGTCTTGCCCTCCTCCAGCGTCGGCGTGTCCGCCGACGAGGTCTGTTTCGGCCGCTTCTGGACGGGACGGAACGCCCCACACGCGGTACAGCGGAGCATGTCGACGCCGTCCTCGCGGACGAGGTTGGTGTCCGGCAGGCCACACTCCGAACACGTGACGTACTCGGTCACGTAGGCGTCGATGGCGGCGTCGAACTCACTGACGGTGAACGAGCCGTTGTAGCGCGCACGGTCGCCGTCGAACTGGCCGTTCGTCCCGAGTTCGCGCTGGATCGAGCGGTGGAGGTGTTCGGGGTCACGGCCGAGGGCGTCCGCGATGTCACCGAGATTCGTCAGGCGGGTGAACGCGCCGTCCGTCTCGCCGACCGGGTCGGGGACCTGCAGGCGGTCGCCCGCCTCCCGCGTTCGCTCCGGAAGCGTGTCGTAGGCGCGGTCGAGCGCAGAATCGTAGTTCATACGGGAGGGACGGGTCTGCGCCCTAAAGCGGTTCCGTGAGTCGCGCTGACACATCCCTAGAACCGCTCGTCCACCAGTGCCGTCGCCGCCGCCGCGTCCATCGGCCCCCGTTCGGCCAGCAGGTCCAGCAGTCGCTCGACCCGGTCGTCGGTCGGGTCAACGCCTGCTTGCTCCAGCAGCGAACGGGCGCTCCCCCGGCCGCTCCCCGGGCCGAACACGAGGCGTCGCTCCCCGCCGAACGTCGCCGGATCGAACGGCTCGAAGGTCCCCGGATCGCGGAGCATCGCGGCAGTGTGGATACCCGACTCGTGGGTCGTCACGTCCGCGCCGAGGACGGGCGTCCGCGGGTCGACCGACTCGTCGAGGGCGTCGAGGGCCGCTTCACAGACTGGCACGAGTTCGCCCCGGTCGACGGCGGCAGCACAGTCGCCGCTTCCATCCACCGCGTCCGCGACCACGACCCGTTCCAGCGCCGCGTTACCCGCGCGCTCGCCCAGCGACGCGACGCTCACGTCCGCCGCCGTCGCACCCGCGTCGACGGCGGCGAGCGTGTTCGCCACCGCGACGCCCAAGTCGTCGTGGAAGTGGACGCCCAGCCGGTCGCCGTCGACACCGCGGTCACGGAGGTCGGCCACGATATCACGGACGCGGTCCGGCGTCCGTGCCCCCACCGTGTCCGCGACGGTAATCGTCGGCACCGAGGGAAGGGCGGCGAACGTCTCCGCGAGCGCCGCCGGATCGGTCCGGAAGCCGTCGACGAGCGTGAGATGTACCTCGGCGCCACCCTCGCGCGCCCGGTCCAGCGCGTCGCCCGCCATCGCCAGCGCCTCGTCCCACGACTTCCCGAGGACGTGTTCGAGCTGGCGCTCCGACGTGGGAACGATCACCTCGACCACGTCCGCCTCGGCGTCGAGGGCCGCGTCCACGTCGCCGGCCGTGGCGCGGGCGAGGGCGACGATGTCGGCCGATACGTCGTCGTCGCCCGCTAGCCGTCGGATCGCCGCACGATCCGTCTCCCCGACGACCGGGAAGCCGGCTTGGACGGCGTCGAGACCGAGGCAGTCGAGCGCCCGCCCGGCCGTCACGCGGCTCTCCACGTCGTACTCTCGCCCGGGCATCTGTGCGCCCTCGCGGATCGTCACGTCGCGGAGCGCGACCGGCATCAGATCACGCCCTCCGCGCGGAGGCGGTCGTACTCGGCTTCGTCGAGGCCGAGTTCCGCGAGGTACACCTCCTCGTTGTGCTGGCCGTGGCCGGGACCGGCGTGCTCGACGGCGCCGGGCGTGCGGGTGAACCGGGGCACTGGCGCCGCCGTCTTCAGGCTTCCCAGATCCTCGTCGTCCACCTCGACGATGTCGTTTCGAGCCGCGTACTGCTCGTCTTCGAAGATGTCGGCCATGTCGTAGACGGGACCGACGATGGCGTCCGCGGCCTCCATCTCCGCGATGGCTTCCTCGGTCGTCCGCTCTCGCGTCCACGCCTCGATGAGCTCGTCGAGTTCGTCGGCGTGCTCGACGCGACTCTCGTTGTCCGCGAATCGAGGGTCGTCGACGACATCGGGCCGGTCGATGGCGTCGGCCACGTTCTCGAAGATGGACTGGGCGGACGCCGAGAGCGTCATGTAGCCGTCCGCCGTCTCGTAAACGTTCCGCGGCGCCGCGTTCTCGTGGTGGTTGCCGATCCGCTCGCGCACCTCGCCGAGGCGGTCGTAGGCCTCGACTTCCGAGAGGAAGAGCCGGAAGAGGGGTTCGTAGAGGCTCATGTCGATCACCTGCCCCTCGCCGCTCCCGCCGGCCCGACCCACGTCGCGCTCGAAGACGGCGAACATGACTCCCTGCACGGCGAAGTTCGCGGCGGTGAGGTCCGCGAGGCTGATCGGTGGCAGGAGGGGCTTGCTGTCGGGGAAGCCGTTGACGTGCGCCCAGTTCGTGATGCCCTCGGCGACGGTGCCGAAGCCGGGCTTCTGTGACCGGGGACCCGTCTGCCCGTAGCCCGACTGCCGGACGACGATCAGACCCGGATTCTCCTCGTGCAGTCGGTCCGGGCCGAGCCCCCACTTCTCCATCGTCCCCGGTCGGAAGTTCTCGAAGAGTACGTCGGCGTCGTCGATCAGGTCGAGGAGGAGCGCGCTCCCCTCTGCCGTACTCAGATCGAGGGTCACACACCGCTTGTTCCGCCCGATGGACTTCCACCAGAGCGAGACGCCCTCGTCGTAGGGCGGCCACTCGCGGAGTGGGTCGGTCCCCTCGGGGTGTTCGACCTTGATCACGTCGGCGCCGAAGTCGGCCAACTGCGTCGTGGCGAAGCCGCCGGCGATCATGCCCGAGCAGTCGACGACGCGTAGGCCGTCGAGTGGGCCCTGCCGTTCGCGTGCAGCCATGCGAGACGGCTACGGCGGGGGGTCCGATAAGGCCCCGGGATGGTGTGTTCCGGTCCTGCAGTATATGTCACTGTAACACATACACACGATGCTATGGCCATCGCCAGACACGGGACCGGCCCGCGCGCCGCCGTCGGCGCCGTCGCCTCGCAGGTCCACCCGGTGTTCATGGCGCCACCGCTGGCGGCGTCGGGGTTCGGCGCCGTCCTCGGTGGCTTTTCCCATCCGCGACTCGCGCTGCTCCACCTCGCCGTCGCCTTCTGTGCCCTCTACACCGCCCACGTCAAGGACGGCCTCGTCGACTTCCACCGCCGCGGTGAAGACGACGACCACCCCCTTACGCGCCGGGGCTGCCACCTCGCGCTCGCGGGGTCGACGACGCTGTTTTTCGTCGGCTGTGTCGCCCTCGCCCTCCTCGTCGACCCCGTCGCCGCCCTCCTCGCCCTGCCGGGGTGGCTCGTCGCCGTCCTCCACGCGCCGCAGTTGGACACGAATCCGTTCGGCGCGACGCTCGGCTACCCCCTCGGCATCGGCTTCGCCCTCCTCGGCGGCTACTACGTCCAGACGCGGGCGCTCTCGACGACCGTTCTCGCCTTCGCCGCCGTGTTCGTCGTCGTCCTCGCGGGGATCAAGGTGGTCGACGACGCCACCGACTACGACTACGACCGCTCGGTGGACAAGCGGACCGTCGCCGTCGTCCTCGGCCGCCCGGCGGCGCGCCGACTCGCCGCCGGCCTGATGGGCGCGGGCATGGTCGCCGTCGTCGCCCTCTCGATTACGGGCGTCGTCCCCCGCGGGTCGGCGCTGGCGACGGTCCCCTTCGTCGCCGTCGCCGCCGTCGCCCGCCGGGCGGACGACGAACTGGCGACGATGCTTCTCGTGCGGGCATCCTACCTCTTTTTCGCCCTCCTCGTGGTCGCCGTGTGGTTCCGGCCGCTCGCGGGCCTCGCCCTGCCCGACATCACTGTTCTCGGCCCGTACACCTATCTCGCGACCGAGGTGCTGTGGGGGAGCGTCGCCGTCGTGCTCGTCGTGCGCGCCGGTGCCGTTCGGGCCGCCCTGCGGACGACGGCCGTCCTTTACCCATTCGCCTACGTCTGGGACTGGTACACGCTCTCGGTCGGCGTCTTCTCTATCCCCATGCGCACCGGGATCGAACTACTGGGGATTCCGATAGAAGAACATCTGTTCATGCTCGTCGTACCGACGATGGTCGTCGGAGTCCACGAGACGCTCGCTGCGCTGCTGGACGATTAGGCCTCGTTCACGCCGGAGTTCGTCACCGCGCCAGTGCCACCGTTTCCGTCCTCGGGCCGCTCCCGCTGGTCGCGACCACTCGTCGGAAACGCTGGACCAAAACTCCCTGCTGGCTCGCTCCGCTCGCCAGCAGTTCGATCAGTCGTCCTGCTTGAC
>Ga0207757_100639_pt1 | contig 20925 bp, 20 predicted proteins | sample A23P3SouthBayCA_2_FD_187752 | JGI IMG/M metagenome (GOLD analysis project Ga0207757, IMG submission 187752) | Aerobic enrichment media microbial communities from Eden Landing Ponds, California, USA - A23 P3 (2) (SPAdes) | ecosystem: Environmental > Aquatic > Marine > Unclassified | place...
CGTTGGAAGCCTGTACTTCCGACGCGGTTATAAAACGCACGTTCCCGCGCCGACGCCGCGGCCGCGGCCCGCCCGCGAGATCCGGTCCGACGGCGCCTCGGCAAAATCTAAACCGCGGGGCGTCGTACGGCCGCGTATGGCACAGGAATACGCATCCGGCGGACAGCTCTCCGACGACGTCGAGGGCGCACTCGCGGGCGAATCGGCACACGAAGACTCCAGCTCGCGCCTGGAGCGGTTCGGCCTGGGCGTCGCCGCGAGCATCCTGCTCGGCGGCGTGGTCGGCGTCGCCGCCGCGGCGTCGCTCGGCGGCAGCGCCGTCCCCTTCGTCGTCGCCGTGGGCCTCGGATTCCTCCTCTCGCCGCTCGTCGGACTCCTGGTCCTCCGACAGGAGGCCGTCGATGTCGACCTCGGAGTCGTACTCCAGTTCGTCCGACCGGCTCATACCCGACGGTGGGGCCGGCGGACGTATCGGTCTTTCTCCGGTCGTCGTTCGGTGGGTCCGACTCCGAACGCCGACGGAACTGGGTTCGTTCTCCGGACGCCCCCGATGGAACTCACGTGAGAAATCCCGTGGTAGCTGCGCTCGCTAGTCCTTCTTCAGGTTCTTCAGCCGGATGCCGTCGTCGACGAGTCGGCGGTTCCCCTCGCGTTCGAGGCGGTCGGCCAGCCCCTCGTGGGTGGTGAGCTGTCGGACCAGGTCGGCGTAGAGGTCCCGCCAGGCGATGGCGTAGGCCGGCGACTGGCCCCACGCGCGCAGCTCCGGGACGAAATCATCGTAGGTCTCGATGCGTGCTTCGAGATGCTCGACCACGTCCAGCACCTCGGCGGCCACCTCGGCCGCGTCGTCGGCGGTCTCGATGGTGGCGTTGACGTGGCGCTCGAAGCCCGCCACAGCACGTTCCATGTCGCGCGCGGCGTTCTCGCCGTCGCCCGGAAGTAGCTCGATGACCGGCTCCGGGATGGTCAGCTCCACCTCGTCGATGTCCATACCGGCGCTACGCCACCCGGGCAGGTAAAGCCTCGTCGCCGACCGCCCGGAGAACGGTACCGGACCGCCGCCGTCGCCTCAGACCTCGTCCTCGATGGCGGCGTGGAGCTCCTCCCAGACCTCGTCGGGGGCGCCCTCGCCGTCGATGCGGACGAGGTCGTCGCGGATGTCGTAGTGGTCGATGACGGGCTGGGTGTTCTCGTCGAACACGTTGAGCCGCTCGCGCACCGTCTCCTCCGTGTCGTCGTCGCGCTGGATCAGTTCGCCGCCACACTTGTCGCAGACGCCCGCCTCCTCCGGCGGGCTGAACTCGACGTGGTAGTTGGTGCCACACTCGTCACAGATCCGGCGGCCGGTCAGGCGCTCGACGAGCTCCTCCCGGGGCACCTCCAGCAGCGCCACGACGTCCAGCTCGGTGATCTCGTCGAGGTACTTCGCCTGGTCGAGGTTGCGCGGGTAGCCGTCGAGGACGTAGCCGTCGGCCTCCTGGAGCGCCGTCTTGACGATCTCGTTGACGACCTCGTCCGGGACGAGTTCGCCGGCGTCCATGAAGCCGCCCGGCGTGTCGTACTCGACGTCGAGGTCGGAGATGTCCATCCCCTTGTTCGAACGGAGCGCGTCGCCCGTGGTGACGTGGTCGACGCCGTACTCCTCGACGATGTTGCTCGACTGCGTACCCTTGCCCGCGCCCGGCGGCCCGAGCAGCAGGATGTTCGGCTGGCTCATGGCGCGCCGTTCGGCCTACCGGGTTAAAACATTGCAGAAACCGTTCCGCCGTCGGCTCGACCGGGAGAGGGGCTACTCCGACGCGAAGGCGAGCCCCATCCAGTTCCCCCAGCCGGCGATGGAGCCGAACAGCGGCCCGAGCGCGTGGTTGACGTAGTAGTAGCTCCCGCCGGCCTTCGGCATCGCGGTTCCGAGTTCGCTGGCCGACATCGCGGTGAACAGCGAGATGACCCCACCGACGACGAACGAGAGCGCCACGATGGGGCCCGCCGCGACCGCCGCCTCCCCCGGCAGCACGAAGATGCCGGCGCCGATCATCGTCCCGACGCCGATGGTCAGGGCCGCCAGCGGCCCGAGGTCTTCGCGAGCTCCTCGTCGCCGCTCATGATTCGGGGGCCGGCAGCGACACCACGGGGAGGTCGTTCTCGGTCACGAGTCGTTCCGTCCGCTTTCCGGTCAACAGGCTCAGCAGGGTCCCCCCGCCGCGGGGAACGAACGCCACCGCGGTCGCGTCGTACTCTGCGGCCGCGCCGAAGATGCCCTCGACGACATCCGTGTCGTACACGATTTCGGTTTCGACCGTCGCGGGGACCGCCACGTCGTCGAGCGTCTGCTCGAAGGCGTCGAACGCCTTCTCGGCGTGGAGCTCACGCTGCTCGACGCTGGCCTTGTCCGCCGCGCCGCCGGCCTTCTCGACCACGTAGACGAGCGACACTGTCGCCGTTCCCTCGAGGAGCGGCGCGAGCGCCCGCGCGGTCATGCGGGCGTCCTCGTCGTCGGCGACCGGGACCACCGGTGCTCCGAGCAGGTCGGTCACCCGGACCACCCCCGGTCCGGACGCGTCCTGGACGTGCCGTGGCGGTGGCTCCGCGAACTTTGCTGCATATCCGCGGTGATGCCCCCATCCCGTTTAGCGGTTCGGGTCGCAGGGCGTCCCGTGAATCAGTACGTGGACGGACGGTCAGAGGCACGCGCCCCGGTAGTCTGGAGAAGGCGGGTGACCGCGGGACGAGTGAGAATCGACCGTGTAATGGGCGCCATTATGTGTCATATGGCTCTTATTGGGTCTGGAGTGGTGCATCTGGGCTAGAGAATCCTGTATAATCCGTTTGTGGTCCCCGCTCGACGCTATCGTGGTGCTGCCGGAACTTCTCGCCGTTCCGGTCGCCGCTGCCGCCGGAGGTACTCGCCGGCCGCGAGCGGCGAGAGGACCGCGAGCCCGAGCAGGCCCCAGACGCCTCGCTCGACCATCGGCGGGAGCTCGTTCGGGGCCGGCGGGTCCCCGACCACGATGGCGCCCTTCATCCCGATGTCCTCCAGCGTCGAGCAGGCGTACTTGCTGATGCCCTCGCCCTCGAACCGGCGGCTGAACGTGTCGCCGGCCTCGCTGAGCCGGGGGCTCGCGTAGCCGAGTCGCTCGTCGACCACGTCGTGTTCGCCCTCGCCGGTCCACTCCCAGACGACGGTCGTTCCGGAGTCGACCTTGACCGCTGGCGGGTCGAAGGCGTACATCCCGCCGTTGCCCTCGGTGCCGACGGCGATGCGGATCTCCTCACGCCCGGTCATATCGACCGTCCCATCGTAGTTGCTCACGCCGTCGAGCCAGTGGCCGTAGATGGGCTCCTCGGCCACCGTCTGGGCCGACCCCACGCCGAGGTCACCGACGACGACAGCCCCCTTCATGCCCATCTGCTCGTGGGGCACGCAGACGTAGTAGTGGACCCCCTCGGTCTCGACGGCCTGCTCGAAGGTGTAGCCCCCCTCGTCGGTCAGTTCGCTCTCGAAGGCGCCCCCGGTCTCGGCGACGTTGTGGAGGCCGCCGTCGCCGGTCCACTCCCAGACGACGGTCGTGCCGGGGTCGACCTGGATGGCGGCCGGGCCGAAGCCGAACGCGCCGCCGTTGGCTGCCGACCCGACGGCAACGCTGACCTCGGACTGTCCGCGGTAGTCCGCGACGCCGTCGTAGTTGCCCACGTTCGAGAACCAGGCCTCGAACTCCTCGTCGGCCGCCGCGGCCGTGCCGGCCCCGGCGCCGACGCCGGTCGCAGCGAGGGCCCCCGCCAGCGCGGCTGTCCGGAGGAACCGCCGCCGGGGCATCGTGGTGGATGTGTGCTCGGTCATACCTGCTCCTCGGCGCTACCGGGGGTAACACGCTTCTGTGATTCTCGACATATAGGAATGTGTATGTGTATATATTCGTGGCCGGGGCCTCTCTCAGGCTGTAATCATGAACCAACCCAACACCACGCGACGACGGATGCTTCAGGGGATGGGTGTCGGCGGCGCTGCGGCTCTCGCCGGCTGCTCCGGGCGCCCGGGTCTCAGTGCGGTCGACCCGAACACGGGCGGAGAGCCGGCCGAGGCAGCCGACCTGGAACCGGCGAAAGCGGTCGATGTCGACCGTGTCGCCGCGGACCCACGGGACCTCCCGCCGCCGATCACGCGCGACGAACCCGCGGTCGTCCCGGTGACACTGGAGACGGATGAGGTAGTCGCGGAGATCGAGCCCGGCGTCACGTTCACGTACATGACGTTCAATCGACAGATTCCCGGGCCGTTCGTCCGGACCCGCGTGGGTGACACGGTCGACCTGACCTTCCGCAACAACACCTCCAGCACGATGGCGCACAACGTGGACTTCCACGCGTGCCGTGGCCCCGGCGGCGGCGCCGAGGCGACGACGGTCGGGCCGGGCGAGGAGACCAACCTGAAGTTCAAGGTGACCTACCCGGGTGCGTTCATCTACCACTGTGCGGTCGCGAACGTCGACTACCACATCTCCAGCGGGATGTTCGGCATCATCCTCGTCGAGCCCGAGGAGGGCCTGCCCGAGGTCGACCACGAGTTCTACCTCGGCCAGCACGAGGTGTACACGAACGGTGACACCGGTCAGGAGGGCCACCACCAGTTCGACTTCGAGAAGATGGCCGACGAGAACCCGACCTACTCGCTCATCAACGGCGAGAAGTACGCCATCACCCCCGGCAAGTACGACGAGATGAACGTGAAGACCGACGAGACGGTCCGCATCTTCTACGGCGTCGGCGGCCCCAACCAGTTCAGCTCCTTCCACGCCATCGGCTCGGTGTGGGACGAGGTCTGGAGCCAGGGGTCCATCGCCTCGGAGCCCCAGCGCTACGTCCAGACGACGCCGGTCCTGCCCGGCAGCACGGCCATCGTGACGATGCACTCGCCGGTGCCGGGCGGCTACAAGCTGGTCGACCACGCGCTCTCGCGGGTCGCCCGGAAGGGCGCGCTCGCGATTGTGAACGTCGAGGGGCCCGAGAACCCCGAGGTCTTCGACCCCGCCGAGTAGCCCGGCACGCTCCCCTCCTCGTCTCCGTCTCCTCCTTTCCTGTCCTTCCTCCACTCGGCTTCCCCGGGCTGTCTCCGTGCCGGCCACGCACATCACCGTCGTGCCTTTATCACTTGCACCCGTACCGTGCAGCGATGGCGAACCTCGAACTGTACGAACTGGAGGGCTGCCCCTACTGCGCGAAGGTCATCGACAAGCTGGACGAGCTCGGACTCGAGTACGAGTCCCACATGGTCCCCCGATCGCACGACGAGCGGACCGAGGTGAAGGAGGTCTCCGGACAGACCGGCGTGCCCGTCCTCGTCGACGAGGAGCACGGCGTCGAGGGGATGCCCGAGTCCGACGACATCGTCGAGTACCTGGAGGAGACGTACGGCAGCGGCGCGGCCTGAGGCCGGCGAACCCTTTTACGTCGCGGTGTCGACCGTGCCGTATGGTCCCCGAGTGGTATCGCCGTTTCGACGAGCAGTATCGCTCGCTCGGCCTCGTTCCCCGATTCCTCGTGCTGTTCGTCTCCATCTCCGCCGCCTCGGCTATCGGCCGGATGCTGCCGTACGACGGTCCGTACCGTCTGGGCGTCCAGATCGGCGTCGTCACGGTCGTCGTCCTGGTCGTGCTGGTGGCGCTGGTCGCCGTAATCGCCACGGTGCGGGGGTGGCGTGACGGGAACGACCGGCGGCGCCGGGACGACGACCGCCGGTGAGAGCCCTCCCACTGTCGACGTGTCCCCCGCCTACCGCCACACCCGCGGGTCGCCTCCGGTCAGCCGGACGCCGACCAGCAGCCCGACCCCGACGCCCGCAACCGGGAGCACCCCGAGCGGAACGACGCCCGCAAGCAGTGCCCGCCCACCGACCACGAGTGCGTAGCCCAGCGCCAACCAGCCGGCCCACGCGGCGGTCGCATGCCCGTGTGTCGGCCACGCTACCGAGGGGTCGGGCTCCTCGTCGGGCAGCGGTGGGTCGTTCCACCCCTCGTCGGACGGTGGCATCGCCCCGTCAGAGACACTCCTTGTACGCCTCCAGCGTCCGCTCGACATCGTCCTCGGTGTGGCCGTGGGAGACGAAGTTGGTCTCGTACTGGTTCTGCGAGACGAGCACGCCCTCGTCCAGCATCCGCGGGCGGAAGATGCGGGCGTAGCGGTCCGTCGCGGCCTCGTCCGTGTCCGTGCCGCGCTTCGGACAGGCGTCGTAGCGGTCGCACGAGGGGTCCTGCCGGCAGCCGTTCGCACAGCACTCGCTCTGTGACGGGCCGTCCGCGCGCGTGAAGATGACCTTGAACATGGAGTCCAGTCCCGTCACGGTGTAGGCGGGTGCCTGGTCGGCGACGATGTCGGTGAGTCCCTCGCGGAGCTGCCGCCCCAGGTCGTTGACGTGGTCGTACACGTCGTTCTCCGCACAGTAGCGCAGCGTCTCCAGCCCGGCCGCCATGGTCACGGGGTGCCCGGAGAAGGTGCCAGCCTGGAACACGTCGCCCGAGGGCGTGAACTGCTCGATGTACTCGGTCTTGCCGCCGATGGCGCCGACCGGGTAGCCGCCGCCGATGATCTTCCCGAACGTCGTGATGTCGGGGTCGATGTCGTACTTCCCCTGGGCGCACTGGAGGCCGCCGACCCGGAACCCCGTGATGACCTCGTCCCAGATGAGCAGCGCCCCGTGGCCCTCACAGAGGTCCGCGACGGCCTCGTGGTAGCCCGCCTCGGGCGTGACGATGCCCATGTTCGCCTGGACCGGCTCGATGAGGACGCCCGCGATGTCGTCGCCGTGCTCCGCGAACACCTCCTGCATCGCTTCCTCGTCGTTGAACGGGACCGGGAGCGTATGCTTCGCGAACGACTGCGGGATGCCGTTCGTGGACGGCCGGTGGTGGTCGGCGTCGCCCTCGACGAGCGTGGACTCCTGGGCGCCGTGGTAGCCGCCCTGCATCACGACGATTTTGTTGCGTCCGGTGATGCCCCGCGCGAGCCGCACCGCCGAGACGGTCGCCTCCGTCCCGCTGTTGACGAAGCGGAGCATCTCCACCGAGGGGACGTGGCGGCAGACGAACTCGGCGTGCTCGACCTCGATCTCGGTGGGCATCCCGTACATCGGCCCCTCGCTGGCACGGGACTGCACCGCCGCCTGCACCGGTTCGGGCATGTCGTGGCCCAGCAGCATCGGGCCCAGGCCCATCACCCAGTCGACCAGCCGGTTGCCGTCGGCGTCGATGACGTGGCCGCCGTCGCCCCGCTCGACGAAGGTGGGATACGGCTGGGGGGCCGCCCGAACCGAGCTGTTCACGCCGCCCGGCAACACGGACAGCGCACGGTCGTAGAGGTCCCGCGAGCGCTCGCGATTCATACGCCGGTCTACTGCCGGGGGGCGAAAGTAGCTTGCTCACCGCGCCCGGCGCCGGGTCGCTCTCGAACCGAGGCGTAGCCGATTCACGACGGCCGAGCCTCCCCGAACGGATGGGATTACAATCTAGCGTCTAGATGGGGAATTCTTAGACGCTCATCCATGGATGTCTCTGAGAAGTGTAGCTATTGCCTCCAATCTGGGGTATTATATGCAACCACTGCATAGGGATGGATGCGAAGCACGAGAGAACAACAAGGCAAGCAAGACAGGACAACACCTCCAAGGCGGTGTCGTATCGGCATCCGGTTCGACGCCGGGCGAACCACGGCTGGTGCCACGCGTCGTGCGTCGTGTGGCTGTTCCTTCGTTCGCGACCCCGGCCTGGCCGACCGCTCCACCCGGTCGGTCCCGTTCCTGCAGTCGGCCGGCGGGCTGCTCCCGCTGGCCGCTATCCACCATCCACGACGAGCGACTGCGCTCGAAGTAGGAGGCTCTGGTCGTTCTGCCGCAACTAGCTATCGTGGCCTCTAATTCGATAATTCTGCGAGTAATGAGTGAATATCGGAAACTGTGCCAGCCAAATGAAAATCAACGGAAAACAGCGTCAGTACGCCGGAGCGCCGGCGCGGTTCGAGTCGGCGTCGCGGTCGGGGTTAGACGGCCTCGCGGCCGGTCTTGCCCGTCCGGATCTGGTGTGCTCCCTCGACCGGGAGGATGAACACCTTGCCGTCGCCGGGCTCGCCGGTCTTGGCGGCCTCGACGATGGCCTCGGCGACCTCCTCGGCGGGCACGTCCGCCACGACACACTCGACCTTCACTTTCTGGTGGAGGTCGACGGTGTACTCCTCGCCGCGCCACTGGCCCTTCTTCGCGGGCTGGCTGCCGCGGCCGGAGACGTTCGTCACCGTGATGGAGGGGGCGCCGACCTCGACGAGGGCGCCTTTCACCTCGCCCAGCACGTCCGGGCGGATGTACGCCGTCACCAGTTTGATGCCGCCGTCGTTGGCGACGCCGCCGTCCGGGCGGATGATGCCGCGGTCGTCCTGGACGTAGCCGCCGTCGGTGGCGGCCTCGGGGCGGCCGAACTCGGGGTAGGTGTCGACGCCGTGCTCGGAGACGTCGAGCCCCTCCAGTTCGTGCTCGCGGGAGACACGGGCCTGGCCGATGGCCTTCAGCGCGCCGAAGACTGCAGCGGTTGCCGCGACCGTCCAGGCCGTGATGACCACGACGAGCGCGACCTGTCCGACGAGCGCGTCGACGAAGAACGCGGCGTCGAAGCCACTCGCCCAGGTGTCGGTCGCGACGAACGGGAACAGCAGCGCGCCGAGCAGCCCCGCGCTCCCGTGGACCGGGAAGACCGCACAGACGTCGTCGATCTTGAGCCGCTTCTCGACGAAGCCGAAGACGATGGGTAGCTGCGCACCGGCGATGAGACCGACCGCGAGCGCGCCCACCCAGAGGATGCCGTCCGTGATGGAGGTGATGCCGACGAGGCCGGCGAGCATCCCGTTGGCGACGTACAGCGTGTCGACCTTGCCGGTCTTGTACAGCGCCATGCCGCCGGCGCCGATGGCGCCCGCGGCCATCCCCAGCGTCGTGGTCAGCGCGACGCGGCCGACGTAGTCGAACGCACCCAGCGAGAGGATGCCCTGGTCGGCGGCGGCCGTCGCGTCGAACACCGACGCGGCGGTGCCGACGTTGAAGCCGTACCAGCCGAAGGCGAGGATGAGCGTCCCCAGCACCGCGAACGTCAGCGAGTGGCCGGGGATGACGTTGACGCTGCCGTCCTCGTTGTAGCGGTCGATGCGCGGGCCGATGATCCAGGCCGCGGTGAGGCCGGCGACACCGCCCATGCCGTGGACGATGACACCGCCCGCGAAGTCCTGGAAGCCCAGTCCGATGAGGCCGTCGGAGGTGAGGAGCCCCTGGCCCGCCCAGGTGAACCCGACGACGACCGGGTAGATGACCGCGGCCAGCAGTATCGTGTACGTGACGTACGCGCGGAGCTTCGCGCGGCCCGCCACCGCCCCGGAGACGATGGTGGCGGCGGTCATCGCGAAGACGGCGCCGAACAGCCAGCTCACCCAGCCCGCCGACCCGGCGCTCCAGGTCGCGATGAGGTCACCCGGGACGAGCGCGTTCGGTCCGGTCAACTGACCAGTCACGCTCGCGACGCCCGCGCCGACGAGGAAGAACGCGATGACGCCGATACTCCAGGTGAGCATGTTCTTCGTCAGCTGGTTGGCGACGTTCTTCGAGCGGACCTGGCCCGCCTCCAGCATCGCGAAGCCGGCGTGCATGAAGAAGATGAGGAAGGTCACCGTCAGCACCCACAGCAGGTTGACCCCCTCGACCAGCGTGCTCAGCTCCGTGCCGGACTGGAGCAGTACGTCCATCACGCGCGGTCCACCTCAGGTTCCGAACGACTGTCTATTTCGAACTCGCATTCTGCAACGTTCATGGTGTCTCTCACGTCATCTCGTCAGCAGATACTCCTACATAAACGTTTGAGTTGTGAATGTCCATTTTCATACGTATGGGTAGACGACTGTCCGATTTGGGGTAGAATAATATCGATATAAGGTCGTAATCCGTCCACCTCTCGGACGTTCACCGACAGTTCACTGGACGAACGTCCGCCGTGGAACTGGCCGTTCGGACGGGTTTCGGTCCGCGCGCACGACACTCGTCCACCGATCCGCCGCGGGGTGGGTCGTGTCGGTGCCCGGGTTGGGGGTCGAGAGCGGCGCGTGGAGCCGTGTCGTAGGGGTCGCGGCGCGTAGGCAGTGGCGTAGGGCCGCGGCGCGTGGAGCAGTGGCACGTGCGGCTGTGGGCTGTGGGGGCGCGGGATGGAACATGGAACGGAGATACAGCGGTGCTACCGTCGACCGTGCACGGGTGACATCTCGGCGTGTCGCCGTGCGGAACGGCGGTGTGGAGTAGGAGGTGTGTCAGTCGTCGCCGTGCAGCGCGGCGAGCGGCCCGTCCTCGACGACGGCGTGCCGGGCGACCGCGATGCGGTGGGCACGGACCCGGGGGTCACTCGCCAGCCGGGTCGCGGTTCGCTCGAACGCGGCGGCCGACGGGAACCGACAGACGGCCTGCACGTCGAACCGCCCGCTGGCCAGGTAGACCGCCACGCCGGGGCCGTCGCGGAGGTCGTCCGCGATGGTGCGGGCGTTCCCGTGGTGGGCGTCGATCCGGAGGAGCGCCGTCCGAAGCCCGAGCGCGTCGTAGTCGACGAGCGGGACGTAGCCGTCGACGGCGCCCGATTCCTCGAGCGCAGCCAGTCGGTCGGCGGTCGCGGCGTCGGCCGCGGTGACCGTCGCCCGGTCGTGCGGACCGCCCCGGGTGGCATCGACGGCCGGTTCGTCGTCCCCCGTCCCGTCCGGCTCCTCCGACCCTCCGTCGGCGGAGTCGGTGTTGGCCACGGCCTACACCGCGTCCTGTCCGGTCACCCCGGTCCGGATCTGGTAGGCCTCCTCGACCGGCGAGACGAACACCTTGCCGTCGCCGGGTTCGCCGGTCTTGGCGGCCTCGACGATGGCCTCGGCGACCTCGTCGGCGGGCACCTCCGCCACGTAGCACTCGACCTTCACCTTCGAGTGCAGGTCGACGGTGTACTCCTCGCCGCGCCACTGGCCCTTCTTCGCGGGCTGTGACCCGCGACCGGAGACGTTCGTCACCGTGATGGATGGCGCACCCACGTCCACGAGGGCGGCCTTCACCTCGCCCAGCATGTCCGGGCGGATGAACGCCGTCACCAGCTTCACGCCGCCGTCGTTGGGCGCGTCACTCATCGTCGGTCACCTCCGTGACGGCGGGCTCGATGTCGGCATCCATGCCGGAGCGGTCGATGAAGCCCCCATCCGGCCTGACCTCCGTGCCCGACCCGGGCACGCTGCCGCCGTCGGCGACCGCGCGCTCGGGACCGGAGTCGTCCGTGAACTCGGGGTAGGCGTGCATCCCGTGTTCGGAGGGGTCGAGGCCGGTGACCTCCTCCTCCTCGGAGACGCGCAGCCCGATGACCGCGTCGACCACCAGCAGCGTCACCATCGTGCCGAGGACGGTGAACGTCCCGATGAACGCGGAGCCGGCGACCTGCATGATCAGCTGGTTGACCGAGAAGCCGGCCACGTCGAAGAACGGGATCATGATGGTCCCGATGAAGCCGGCCGAGCCGTGGACCGCGAAGACGCCACAGACGTCGTCGATCTTCAGCGAGTCGACGACCCAGCGGTAGACGATGGGCGTCTGGATGCCGCCGACGATGCCGATGACGAGGGCGCCCCACCAGGTGACGTGGGCACACGCGCCGGTGATGGCGACCAGGCCGGCCAGGAGGCCGTTGGCGCCGAACAGCGGGTCCGGCTTGCCCTCCCAGACCGCCGTGGTCAGGGTGGAGAACACCATGCCCGCGCCCATCGCGAGGGTGGTGTTCAGCGCGACACGGCCCAGCGCGGCCCCGTTGAACGAGCCGTCCGTCGTGAGGACGGTCGCCTGGGTGCCGACGTTGAACGCGTACCAGCCGAAGGCCAGGATGAGCGTCCCGATGACCGCGAACAGGACGGAGTGCCCGGGGATGGGCTGGGCGTCACCGTTCTCGTCGAAGCGGCCCTTGCGCGGGCCGACCATGTAGGCCGCGGTGAGCCCGGCGATGCCGCCCATCGCGTGGACGACGGTCGCGCCGGCGAAGTCCTTGTAGCCGACGTCGAGTGCCTCCCCGAGGAAGCCCGTCGAGGAGAGCAGCCCCGTCCCGCCCCAGGTCGACCCGGAGACGACCGGGTAGAGGACGGCCACGAGGACGAAGGCGTACACGACGTACGCCGAGAACTTCATCCGCTCGGCGATGGCCCCGGAGACGATGGTCGCGGCGGTCATCGCGAAGACGGCGCCGAACAGCCAGCCGATCCACGCCGTCGGGTCGTTGATGTGGCTGAACGCACCGGAGATGGAGAGCGCCTCCCCGGGCGAACCGAGCATCCCCGCCATCGCGGAGACGCCCGCGCCGACGAGGAAGAAGACCAGCACGCCCATCGACCAGTCGGTCATGTTCTTCATCACGACGTTGCCGGCGTTCTTGGCGCGTACCTGTCCGGCCTCCAGCAGCGCGAACCCGGGCTGCATGAAGAAGATCAGGAAACACACCATCAGCACCCACACCGCGTTGATGCTGTTCGCGATGGCGGTCACGTCACCCTGGAGCAGAATCGGTTCGATCATCACGAACTCACCTCGAACTTTGCTTCCGATTCGTCATCGTTTCCGAAGTATTTCCACGTCATCGTGTATCTCTGCGCACTGGATGCCAGTGGTCCTCCACTACATAAGGTTTGGCTTGACGATTCCGACGATTCCTGGGAGTAAGAGGACGAACGTCGAAAATTGGGAAGGATATTAGGTGTTTAATGCGGCCGTTTGTCGGGATATCTGGGCAATCGTCACCAGCATACCGACCGTTCGTCAACCGGGATGCTGTTCGTTCGCACACGCTCAGCGGCATGCGCGGACCGTTTGGTCGGAAATTTCTGCCGGAAGAATCCGTTCGTCAACAGCAGGTCATGGCTCCGCCGGGTCGGAGCCCCGGGTCGGAGCCCTGGGTCAGAGCTGGTCGGCCAGGTCCTCGGCGAAGTAAGTGATGACGAGGTCCGCGCCCGCCCGCTTGATGGAGAGCAGCGACTCGTGGGCCGCGCCCTCGAGGTCGAGCCAGCCCTGCTCGGCGGCGGCGTGGAGCATCGCGTACTCGCCGCTGACGTTGTACGCGGCGACGGGGTGGTCGAACTCGCGGCGCACGTCCGCGACGACATCGAGGTACGGGAGCGCGGGCTTGACCATCAGTACGTCCGCGCCCTCGGCCGCGTCGCGGGCGACCTCGCGGCGCGCCTCGCGGGCGTTCGCCGGGTCCATCTGGTAGTGCCGGCGGTCGCCGAACGCCGGCGCGCCGTCGGCGGCGTCACGGAACGGCCCGTAGAACGCGGAGGCATACTTCGCGGCGTACGCCATGATGGGCACGTCGCTGTACCCGGCCTCGTCCAGCGCGTCGCGGATGGCTGCGACCTGTCCGTCCATCATCCCCGAGGGGGCGATCATGTCCGCGCCGGCCGCGGCCTGCGAGACCGCAATCGAGCGGTAGCGCTCGAGGGTCGCGTCGTTCCGGACCGTGAGCCGCGGGTCCTCGGCGGCGTCGTCCTCGAGGAGGCCGCAGTGCCCGTGGTCGGTGTACTCGCAGAGACAGAGGTCCGTGATGACGTAGGCCTCGGTCTCGGCGGTGATGGCCCGCGTCGCGCGCTGGACGACCCCGTCCTCGGCGTCGGCGCGCGAGCCCTCCGGGTCCTTCGACTCGGGGATGCCGAAGACGATGACCGCCTCGACACCGGTCTCCAGTACCTCGCGCACGCGTGGGACGGCCTCGTCGACGGGGACGCGCTCGTGGCCCGGCATCGAGGGGATGGGCTGGCGCTCGTCGGTGGTCGCGTCGACGAAGACGGGCGCGACGAGGTCGCTGGCCTGCACGTCGGTCTCGCTGACGAGTTCCCGGACGCCGTCGGCTCTGAGGCGTCTGGGTCCGAGGCCGCTCGTGGGTGCGTCGTGGCCGCTCATGCTTGGTTGCGTGTTGGGGGTGGGCGGTTAAGTCGTGTCGGCTGTGGTACGGTGGTGTCTGTTCTGGTGGCTGCTCGGGTGACTGCGACGACGATGGAGACGGCCACGAAGCCCTCGCTCGTGACTCCGCGGCTCGCTGCGCGCCTCGCTCCCTTCGGTCGCTCGGTGCTAGCTTCGCCGGGGAGCCGACGAGCGCCCTTGCCCTTCGAGTCCACCGAGAGAGCTTGCTCCCTCGAGCTGCTCGAAAATCGAAGATTTTCGGCATGACGAGACGGCTCTGCCGTCTCGAACCACCTCGCTCGCTTCGCTCGCGAGGACACCAGGGCCGCGTGTTGGTCAGTCGGCTTCGTGAGCCTCGTACCTCCCCAGCCGACTGCGATGCTCGCTCCCTTCGGTCGCTGCGCTTCTCATCCCTCGCACGTATAGAGGCGGCTGGCCTGCGGCACAGCCGCCAGCTCGCGCCGGTTCGACTGACGGGGACGTGAGCCTCTGCAACCACGGGCCGGGAGCGCGTGGCGAGCGCAAGCGAGCCCGCGCGACCTGGGGAAGGGCAGGGCCGTCGCGCCCGTGCCACGTTCCACGTCCCTGGTGGACTCGAAGGGCGAGCGGGCTCCGGGTCATCTGACGACGCAAGCACCGCAGCGCGAGCGAAGCGAGCGCGAGGAGCGCAGCGAGTCAGGGACCCGGAGCGCGCGAGGGCTTCGGAGGTGTCTCTGTCTCCGAACCTCACTCTATGCGCGAACCAGTGGATTACATCTCCGAAACTCGGAATTATTCGGTATGGTGGGAAGCAGATGCCATAACACCGATATAACTCAGAAAACACAAGCCGCCCATACTTTTAGCGAGCCCTCCCCAACCACGACCTAACACATGAGCGACCTGCCGGACGAGTTCCCCTGCCGACTCCTCACCTGGGACTACGTCGACGGCCTCGCGCGGGACCTGGCCCACGAGGTACGTGGCGACTACGACCCGGACGCCGTCGTGGCCATCGCGCGCGGTGGCCTCGTGCCTGCCCGTATCGTCTGTGACTACCTCGACGTGGACGACCTCATCAGCATCAAGGTCGAGCACTACGTCGGAACCGGTGAGACGGGCGAGGGCCCCTCGGTCAAGTACCCGCTGGCCGACGGCGCCGTGGCGGACAAGGACCTGCTCGTGGTCGACGACATCGCCGACACCGGACAGACCTTCCAGCACACGGTCGACCACCTCGAGAGCCTCGGCCAGCCACCCGCACAGGTGCGGACGGGAACCCTGCAGCTGCTGCCCGGCAGCGAGGCCGAGCTGGATTTCGTGGCCTCGCATCCCGACGAGTTCGCGTGGATGGTCTACCCGTGGAACTTCATCGAGGACATGTGCGACCTCGTGCCGCGGCTGATGGAACTCGCAGAGGGCGACCGCTTCTCCGAGGACGAGCTCTACCACCTGTTCTACGACTACCACGACATCGACCGCGTCCACTTCGAGGTCATCCAGGGCGACCGGCTGGGCGAGGTGCTCGCGGAACTGGAGCGCCGGGGCGTCGTGGAGACGACGGGCCGGGGTAGCGCCGGGTCGCCCGAGTGGCGGCTCGTCGCGTAGGGGCGGCGACCTCCCACGGTCGGGTACCGGCGCTGCCGACCACGGACAGGTTGACGGCCACGCAGCCCCAGGTCCGGGTGATGGAGGACACGACGGACGGCGCGCTCGGCGAGGGCCACGACCTCGACCCGTCGACCGTCGACCCCGCGCCGCGTCGCGTCCGGGATGCCGACTTCTCGACGGTGGCGTGGGCGCTCTGGACGACGAGCCGGCCGGACCAGCTGTTGCTCGTCGTCGCCGTCTACGCGATGGGCGCGACCATCGCCGTCGCACAGGGCGCGGCGCTCTCGGCCGGGGCGGCGCTCGCGGGGCTGGCCGCCCTGCTGCCGACCGCCGCGAGCATCCACTACGCCAACGAGTACGCCGACTACGAGACGGACGCGCTGACCGACCGGACGCCGTTCTCGGGCGGGAGCGGCGGACTACACGAGGCCCGGCTCCCGAAACGGCTCGCGCGCGACGCGATGCTCGCGACGGCCGTCGTCGCCGCGCTCGTGGCTGGACTGCTCTGGGCGACCGGCGCGCTGCCGACGGTCGCGGCCGCCGTGCTGGTCGTCAGCGCGGTCCTTGGCTGGGGCTACTCGTTGCCGCCGCTGGCGCTGGCGTGGAACGGGCTCGGGGAACTCGACAACGCCGTCCTCGGCGGGCTGCTCCTGCCCCACTACGGCGCGGCGGCGCTCGCGGGCTCGTTCGAGCTGGCGGTCTGTCTCGCGGTGCTCCCGTTCACGGCGCTGGTGTTCGTCAACCTGCTCGCGACCCAGTGGCCCGACCGGCGGGCCGACGCTGCCGTCGGGAAGCGGACCCTGCCGACGCGGTGGTCGCCGGCCCGGCTCCGCGTGGCCTACGTCGCGGGTACCGTCGTCGCGTTCGGGTCGCTCGCGGCGCTGTGGGGCCGGGTCATCCCGCCGCTCGTCGCCGGGGCGACCCTGCTCGCGCTCCCGTTCGTGGCGTGGGGCGCGGCGACGTACACGCGCGACGAGTGGCCGTTCCCGACCGTCGCGGCGATGGTGGTCGCGGCGGTCGCACAGCTACTGGCATGGGCGGTCGTCGCCGGGCTTCCGGCGCGAGTCGCCGCGCTCCTGAGGTGAGGCCAGTGGTCACGCACACGGGCGCTCGACGGTCGACGATACCGGGTATCAAGACTTACACCGCGCCCCACGCTACCCGCACCCAGTGACCTCGCTGCCGGCCGTCCTCGACCTCCTCGCCCTGGTCCCCTCCGTCGCGGCGTCCGCCTCGTGGGCCGGTGCCGGCCTGCTGGCGGCCCTCACCGCGCTTCCCGGGCTGCTCCCGGTCGGCCACTTCCACGTCGGTATCTTCCGTGCGCTGGAGGAGGCGGTACGGGCCGCGACCGGGCCGTTCGGCCTGGTCGTCATCTTCGTCTACAGCTTCCTCATCGCGTTCATCCTCCCGCTCCCCAGCGAGGTCGTGCTCGCGACACCGCTCCGGCTGGGACTCCCCTACTGGACCGAGATCGGCATCATCATCGTCGTCAGTGGCGCCGGCAAGGCCGCGGGGAGCGTCCTCGCGTTCGGCCTCGGCCAGGAGGCCAAGGAGTCCGGTCCGGTCATCAGACTGCTCCGCCGCTCGCGGTTCAACGTGGTGTCGCTGGCCGAGCGCCGGACGGTCCAGCTGGCGAAGGAGTACGGCTACGCCGGCCTCGCGCTGGCGCTCTGCGTGCCCGGGTTCCCCGACACGCTCTCCATCTACGCGTTCTCCGTTCTCGAGGAGGACTACGTCAAGTTCGCGCTCGCCACGTTCGCCGGAAGCGCCGGCCGCCTCGTCTTCTTCCTCGCGGTCGTCGAGGGGACGCTGGCGCTGCTCTGAGCCCGGTCGCCGCCGACGTACGGGGACGAGCCTCGCGGAACCGGCGGGTTTTAGCGGCCCCCGCCCCCGTTCCCGGACATGAGCCACGAGCCGTTCCCCACCGACGGGACCGCCGTCGTCACGTGTGGGTTGCCGTACGCGAACGGCGACCTCCACGTCGGCCACCTGCGGGGGTACGTCGGCGCGGACGTCTACAACCGCGCACTCGGCAAGCTCGGCCAGCAGACCGCCTACGTCTGCGGGTCCGACATGCACGGCACCCCCATCGCCGTCAACGCCGCCGAGCAGGGCGTCTCCCCCGAGCAGTTCGCGCTGGAGTACCACGAGCAGTACCAGGAGACCTTCCCGAAGTTCGACATCGACTTCGACAACTACGGCCACACGGACGACGAGACGAACACCGAACTCACGCGGGACATCGTCCGCACGCTGGAGTCGGAGGGGTACGTCTACGAGAAGGAGATCATGGTCGCGTTCGACCCGGAGGAGGGGCAGGCGCTCCCCGACCGCTTCGTCGAGGGCACCTGTCCGTACTGTGGCGAGCAGGCCCGCGGCGACGAGTGCGACGAGGGCTGCGGTCGCCACCTCGAACCTGGGGAGATCGAGGACCCCGTCTCGACGGTGACGGGGAATCCCGCCGAGTACCGCGAGCGCACGCACAAGTTCTTCCGCGTCTCCGAACTCCAGGAGTACCTCCAGGGGTTCATCGACCGCCTCGAAGGGACCGACAACGCCCGCAACCAGCCCCGCGAGTGGATCGAGGGCGAACTCCGGGACTGGTGTATCACCCGCGATATGGACTGGGGCATCGACTACCCCGGCGACGAGGACGAGGAGGACGACCTCGTCCTCTACGTCTGGGTCGACGCCCCCATCGAGTACATCTCCTCGACGAAGCAGTACTCCGAGCGCGTTGGCGCCGACACCTACGACTGGGAGGATGTCTGGACGGACGACGATGGCCAGATCGTCCACGTCATCGGGCGGGACATCATCCAGCACCACACGGTCTTCTGGCCGGCGATGCTCCACGCCGCGGGATACACGGAGCCACGGGCCGTCGCTGCGACGGGCTTCATCACCATCAACGGGAAGGGCCTCTCGACCTCCCGGAACCGCGCCATCTGGGCCCAGGAGTACCTCGACGAGGGGTTCCATCCCGACCTGCTGCGCTACTACCTCGCCACGAACGGCGGCCTCCAGCAGGACGTGGACTTCTCGTGGGAGAAGTTCCAGTCCCGCGTGAACAGCGAACTCGTCGGCGCGTACGGCAACTTCGCCTACCGCTCGCTCCTGTTCGCCCAGCGCAACTACGGCGGCACGCCCGATTGCGAGGTCTCGCCGGAGGTCAGCGAGCGCATCGACGAGGCCCTCTCGGACTTCCGCGACGCCGTCAACGACTACTCCGTCCGGGGCGTCGGGCAGGCCGCGCTCGAACTCGCGCGCTTCGGCAACGAGTACATCCAGTCCGAGGAGCCGTGGAACCTCGTCGACGACGACCCCGACCGCGCCGAGCAGGTCATCCGCGACTGCGTCCAGCTCTCGGTCGCGCTCGCGGTCCTGTTCGAGCCCATCGCGCCCGATACGGCCGAGCGCCTCTACGACCAGGTCGGCGGCGACGGCGACGTCCACGAGGTGACCCTCGAGGCCGCCCACGATGCGCCCGCCGCCGAGTTCGGCGAACCCGACGAACTCGTCACGAAGATCGAGGACGAGCGCGTCGCGGAACTGAACGAGAAACTCGAACAACGCATCGCCGAGTCCGCCAGCGACGACGAGGCGGACGAAGACAGCGAGACGACCGACCACACCGACGACATGGACCTCGAACCCCTCACCGACGACCGCATCAGCTTCGACGACTTCCAGGACCTCGACCTCCGGGTCGGGCGCATCGAATCGGCCGAACCCATCGAGGGCGCCGACAAGCTCCTCCGGCTGGAGGTCGATATCGGCGTCGAGACCCGGCAGGTCGTGGCCGGCCTCCGCCAGCTCCACGACGTGGACGACCTCCCCGGCACGCGGGTGGTGCTGGTGGCCAACATGGAGAAGTCGGAGCTGTTCGGCGTCGAGTCCAACGGGATGGTGCTGGCGGCGGGCGAGGAGGCCGACCTGCTGACGACGCACGGCGACGCGCCGCTCGGGACGAAGGTGCGGTAGCCGCGACGGCTCAGCGCTCGGCCAGTTCGTCCGCGTATTCGGCCACTAGCGCCGCGAACGCGCGCGCCTCGCGTTCCTCCTGCACCTCCAGTGGCTGGTCGTCGCGCACGCGCTCTTTCACCAGCCGCATCGCCATCGGGTTGTTCTCCGCGAGGTTCTCGCTCACCACCAGCGGGTCGTCGACGATGCGCTGGACGAGGCCCATCCGCAGTGCCTCGTCGGCGCCGATGACCCGGCCCGACACGGAGAGGTCCAGCGCGTCGCCCTGCCCGACGATCTCGGGGAGCCGGGCGGTCCCGCCCCACGCACCGAACAGGCCGAAGGTGACGCCGGGTTCGGCGAACGTCGCGTCCGCCGTGGCGATGCGGAGGTCGCAGGCGAGCGCGAGTTCCACGCCGCCGCCACGCGCCGCGCCGTCGATGCCCGCCACGACCACGGCGTCGCTCTCCTCGACGGCGCGGGCCGTGCGCTGGCCCTTCCGGACGAACGGGCCGACCACGTCGCGCGCCTCGTCGGGGGTCATCGGCTCGTCGCCGGCGGCCGCGTCCACCATCGTCGCGACCCGGCGGACCTCGCCGAGGTCGGCCCCGGCGGAGAACGCCGACCCCTCACCCCGGATGTGGACCACCGGCGGTGGGTCCCGAACGGCCTCGCGGATGGCGTCGAGCGCGTCGCCGGTGAGCGCGTTGCGCTGGTCCGGCCGGTCGAGCGTGACGACACGCACCTCGCCGTCGTCGACGACGCGGACGGGGTCGCTCATTACCCGTGACAGGTGGCGGTTTCCAAAGGCCTTTGCCCTCCGTCGGCGTACTTCACGGCGATGGAGGAAGCCGCCGCGGTCCGTCGGGCCGCGACCGAGGCCGTCGGCGACGTGGTCCCCGACGCGCTCCGGTCGGACATCGAGTCCCTTCTCGCGGACGGGTCGATGGTCCCCGGAGCGCTCACGCTGCTGGCCGCGACGGTGCCAGCCGACCCCCCGACCGAGTTCGACGGTATCGACGGCCTCGTCGAGCGTGCCGCCGGCGTCCAGCTCATCTACGACGGGCTCCGGCTCACCCGCGACCTCGCCCGCGAGGACCCGTGGGCCGCCGGCGACCGTGACCGCGGCGACATGGGCATCCTCGCGGCCGACGTGCTCGTCGCGCGCGGGTTCTACCTGCTCGCCCGCACAGAGGCCGCTGACCGTGCGGTCGGCGTGGTCCGGGCCTTCGGCCGCGACCAGACCCACCGCCGGGAGGCTGACGACCCCTCGTACGACGAGCGACTGGAACGCGACGTGCTCGACCTCGCGCTGGTCGCCGGCACCACGGCGGCGGGTGGCGACGCCCCGCCCGACCGCGACTGGCTGGTCGACGGTCTCGTCGACGGCGGTGGGTCCG
>Ga0207757_100642_pt1 | contig 20824 bp, 18 predicted proteins | sample A23P3SouthBayCA_2_FD_187752 | JGI IMG/M metagenome (GOLD analysis project Ga0207757, IMG submission 187752) | Aerobic enrichment media microbial communities from Eden Landing Ponds, California, USA - A23 P3 (2) (SPAdes) | ecosystem: Environmental > Aquatic > Marine > Unclassified | place...
CTCTCCGGGTGTCTCGGCGGCGGTGACGGCGGTGACGGCGGCGACGGCAGTGACGGCAGCGACGGCAGTGACGGCAGTGACGGCAGCGACGGCAGTGACGGCGGCGACTCGGGATCGACGACGAACATCGCGATCGTCTCCAGCCCGGCCGGGTTCGACGACAGCGCGTTCAACGACCTCGCGGTCGAGGGCCTCCAGGCGGCACAGGAGGAGTACGACATCGAGATCAATCAGGTCGAGGAAACCGAACAGTCGAACTACCAGTCCACGCAGGCGAACCTCGCCGAAAGCGGCGACTACGACCTCATCGTGTTGGTCTCGTACAACCACACCGAGGCGCTCACGCAGAACGCCGTGGACTATCCGGACCAGAGCTGGATGCTCATCAACGACCACGTCGACGAGCCCAACGTGGCCGGGTTCACGTGGGCCAACCACGAGATGTCGTACCTCGCGGGCGTCCTGGGCGGGACGATGACGACCGAAGAGCTCTCCCACGAAGGGAACTCGAACGACCCCAGCAACGCCCACATCGGCTTCGTCGGGGGCGTCGACGGGTCGCTCATCAACGCGTTCGAGGAGTCCTACGTCGCCGGTGCGGAGTGGGTCAACTCCGACGTCACCGTCGACGTCGGCTACGTCGGGGACTACAGCGACACGGACACCGCGTCCAGTATCGCCTCCTCGCAGTACGACAACGGCGCGGACATCGTCTACCACGCCGCAGCGGCGGCCGGACAGGGCGTTTTCCAGGCTGCCCAAGATAACGACCGGTTCGCGATCGGCGTCGACGCGGATCAGTCCGTGACCCTGGACGAGTTCCAGGACGTCATTATCGGCTCCGCGGTCAAGTTCATCAACGCGGGGACCCAGGAGGTCGCCGGCGCGGTCGCCGAGGACAACTTCGAGAGTGTGACGGGCGCGAACACGCTCGGCCTCGCGGAGGAGGGCGTCGACGTCGTGATCGGTCAAGCGTTCGAAGGGAGTCTGCCCGACGTCGTCGAGCAGAACATCCAGGACGCGAAAGACGGCATCACGAGCGGCGACATCGAGGTTCCGTGTTCCGCCTCCGGTTGCAGTAACTAATTCTCTCGCAGTTTTCGGTCGGTATTTTATGATCACACCTCCTACAAAGGACAATGACAACTAAAGATGTACCACCCGCCGTTCGCATGGAGGGTATCACGAAACGATTCGGCGACGTCGTGGCGAACGACAGCGTCGATTTCTCATTGGAAGAGGGATCGATTCACGCTCTCCTCGGTGAGAACGGGTCCGGAAAGACGACGTTGATGAGCGTCCTCTACGGACTCTACGAGAAAAACGCGGGGACCATCTCCGTCAACGGCGAGCCTCGAACGTTCGACTCGCCCCGGGATGCGATGGACGCGGGCATCGGGATGATCCACCAGCACTTCCAGCTGGTGGACTCCATGACGGTGCTCCAGAATATCATTCTCGGCCACGAGCCAACCAACAACGGCCTCGTCGACACGTCAGAGGCTCGGGCCGACATCGAAGAGATCTGCTCACACTACGATTTCAACGTCGATCAGCACCTCGACACGAAGATCCAAGACCTCGACCTGGGGGCGCGACAACGCGTAGAAATCGTGAAGAGCCTGTATCGCGGGGCAGATATTCTCATCTTGGACGAACCGACCGCCGTCCTCACCCCACAGGAGATCCAGGATCTGCTTGACGTGATGGAGGAGCTCGCGGACGCCGGTCACTCGCTCATCTTCATTACGCACAAGCTTGGGGAGGCGCTCCAGACGGCCGACGAGATCACCGTTTTGCGAGATGGTGAGGCCATTGGTACAGTCGATGCCGGTGAGACGTCCGAAGAGGAGTTGGCGCGGATGATGGTCGGCCGAGAGATTCAGTTCGACCGCCCACCTCGGGACCCGTCCGACGGAGCCTCGGTGCTTGAAGCAAGCGAGCTCCGCGTGCGAGACGACCGTGATCTCGAACAGGTGAGCGGCGTCGATCTCTCCGTTCAAGAAGGCGAGATCCTCGGAATTGCCGGTGTCCAAGGGAACGGACAGACTGAGCTGGTCGAAGCGCTGACAGGGCTACGTGACGTGGACTCCGGATCGGTAGGGTTCCATGGCGACGACATCACGGAGACGAACAGACGCCAGCGCATTAGAGACGGGATCGCGTACATCCCGGAAGACCGGACGACCGAGGGGCTCGTTCAGGACTACACGCTGGTTCGCAACGCGTTGTTGGGGAACCAGACCGTCAAACCGTTCGTCGAAAACGGGATGATCGACTGGTCCGCCGTCGATGCCCACGCCGGGGATATCATCGAAGAGTACGACGTGCAGCCGCCCGACAAAAGCAATGAAGCAAAGTCGCTGTCCGGCGGGAACCAGCAGAAGTTCATCGTCGGACGGGAGATCGAACACAATCCCGATGTGATGATCGCGTCTCACCCGACCCGAGGCGTCGATATCGGCTCGATAGAGTTCATTCACGATCGGTTGCTGGAGCTGCGTGAGTCCGGGATGGCGATCGTCGTCGTCTCCTCGAAGCTCGACGAGATCCAGAAGCTCTCGGATCGGATCGCGGTAATGTACGAAGGCGAATTCATAGACACAGTCGATCCGGTGGAAACGACCGAAGAAGAACTCGGAATGCTGATGGCCGGGCACAACACTGCCGAGGGCGATGTCGCTGGTGAGAACGCGCCCAGTGGAGGTGTCCAGTCGTGAGCGGAACGTCGGGACGCCTCTATGACGCGCTCGATCGAGCCGCTGACCGCATGTTACGCGCGTCAGTGTTCGAGCGATTGGCGATCGCAACAGCCTCGACGGCACTGGCACTCCTCATCGGAGTCAGTATCGTCGCGGCGGTCGGGTACGATCCGGTACAGTTCATTACGAGCTTGATCGAAGGGGCGCTTGGCGGTCGGTCAGCTATCGCGCGAACACTGCGGTTCTCCACGCTGTTCATCCTGACTGGTGTCGCGGTCGCGGTGGCGTTTCGGGCCGGAGTGTTCAACATCGGTGTCCAGGGTCAGTTCGTGGTTGGCGGTATCACGACCATCATGTCGATCATCTGGCTGGCACCGCTGTTACCCGAGGGTGTCGTCGGCGGTGTCGCACTGATCATTATCGGGACTCTCGCGGGGACACTCGCCGGCGGCGCGTACGGAGCGTTGCCTGGCGCGTTGAAGGCCTACGCAGACGCGAACGTGATCATCACCACGATCATGTTGAACTTCATCGCGACCGGCGTTGTCGGCTGGTTGGTCCAGAATCCACTTCGTGGAGAGGGGAACGCGGCGCCGAACACGGAGCGGATTCCGGAGTACGTCTCCTTTCCCAGAATTGTGTTCGATAGCTCCGGGTTCTCGATAATCGGATTAGGGATCGCGCTCGCAACAGTCGTGGTCATCTACGTCGTGATGGAACGCAGTCGGTTCGGGTACGATATGGTGACGAGCGGCCATCAGGAATCGGCGGCGACGTACTCGGGCGTCAGCGCCAAGCAGACGGTCGTCTCGACCATGGCCCTCTCGGGGATGGTGGCGGGAATCGCCGGCGCGGTATTCGCAATTATGATTCAGGGCTACTACACTGACCCGAGTGGCATCGGAACGTACGGGTTCGACGCGATCGCCGTGAGTCTACTCGCCGCGAACAACCCGCTCGGAATTATCCCTGCCGGGTTACTTTTCGGCGGTCTCGAGTCCGCAGGGTCCCACATCGGGATCTACACCGACGTTCCCGTACAGCTCATCGACGGTGTTATCGGGCTCGTCATCCTCTTCGTCGCCGTGCCGGAACTGTTTCGGATGGCCGCTGCGCGGACTGGCCTAGGAGGTGACCGGTGATGAACGTCGCCGAATTTGCCAAGGAAAACAAAATCGGAATCGCGGGCGTCGCCGTCCTCCTCGCTGCGGCGGCGATAGCAGCAGTAGCGATGGACCTACCCCTCTGGGATATCGTCACGGTCGGGTTTGTTGAGCGCTCGTTCCAGGCTGCGACCCCGATCGCACTTACGGCTATCGGCGGGCTGTACGCCGAGAAAAGCGGTGTCTTCAACATCGGCGTCGAGGGGTTCATGATCTTCGGAGCGGCGACCGCGGCCACGATGATGTGGATCATCAGCGGGGGCGATCCGGGCCAGAGCGACATCTGGCTCGCGATCCTCGCTTCGATGCTGGTCAGTCTCGTGCTCGCGATCCTGTTCGCGATTCTGATGATCAGGTACGAGGCAGACCAGATCGTCGCGGGATTGGCGCTGTGGTTCATCGGTCTCGGATTCGGACCGTTCATGGCGGTGCTCGTCTGGGACAGTCGGAACAGCCCGAGCCTCGAGAGCATCAATGATCTGACTATTCCCGTGCTCGCGGATATTCCCGTGCTCGGACCGATTCTCTTCGACACCTCGCCGCTGGTGATCGCGACTGCAATCTTGGCTGTCGTTGCATGGAAGGTCCTCAACGACACGAAGTACGGATACTGGATCCAGGCGGCCGGAGAAAATCCGGAAGCGCTCGACACGGCCGGTGTCAACGTCACGCGTGTCCGATACGCAGCCGTGATCTTCTCGGGCGTCATGGCCGGCCTGGGTGGTGCAGTGTTGCTCGCTCAGGCGGGGTCGTTCACCGGGTCCGGCCAGACGATGGTCGGTGGTCGCGGATGGATCGGCATCGTCGCCTACCTGTTCGGAAACTACAACCCGCTCGGGGCGGGCGTCGCAGCGCTCGTGTTCGGCGGCTTGGATATGCTACAGATCCAGTTGCAGACCGTCGGCATCGAAGTTCCGAACAGACTGGTAAACCTGTTCCCGTACGTCGGTGTGATTATCGTTCTCTCCGTTTGGGGATCCACACGGACACCCTCTGCCGTCGGTGAGACGTACGAGAGCGAAGAGTAGACACTGCATCGCGGCGCTGTCGTGTTTAATTTTTCCTCGGCTAACGAACACAACCGTTTGGGAACCTCGCCGAGCCTCAGTCAATATCGTTCGGGGTCATGACCACTCGCTGAACCCGGAAGTCGAAAGAGGGGTGTATCGGTGACTCAGAGTGCGGAAGGTGAGAGAGCGCTCACGGGCGAGTTCGGAGTACAATTCGAATACGAGTCGATCGAATACGAGTCGATCACTCGTGGTCTTCGAGAATAAAATCCAACACTGAGAGTGAGTCCTCGCTGTCGGTGTTCTCGAGGCTTTCGAGACCCATGGCAAACACCAATGGATAAAAGTCACGCAGTTTCTGTAGATCTCTCCCGTGGGACTGTTTGCATTCGTACCCGAGCTTCCGGTAGGTCAGCTCGAGCTCATCACGCAGTGTCTCCGGCAGGTACACGGTTACGCTTCCCCATTCGGACTTGACATTTATATCCGGCGGCGACGAGGAGATGTTTGACTTCGATTCGTTCATCCACACTTTCGAGTACTCGGTGCTGCCCCCGCTCACCTGTTCATCAACGATGTCCGTGGGGTTGCCGTCGTTCATCGTGTCATTCCGTCTGAAGTGAGTTTGTTACCAGTACCAAGCATGGACGTAAGACGGGGGCTCTGCCGTATATCTGCTTCGGTGTATTCAATAATGAGACACGAGCGATATGCAATAATGAGACACGAGCAATACACACAAAGCCCGCGCGTGTTCTGGATCAGATGATAGCTGCTAGACAGTCGCATACTCCGGAAAGCTTTTGTATATTCATTATATATAACGTTGCGTATGCCTGACCAACAGTCAGACGAGTCAACTGATTCTAGCAATGGGCGGCGCCGAATCTTCAAGGGTCTTGGCGGAATAAGTGCTGCAGTCGGCCTCGCCGGGTGTAGCGATTCTGGTGGCGACGGCTCTGACGGATCGGATGGCTCCGACGGCTCTGACGGCTCTGACGGTTCCGACGGCTCTGACGGCTCTGACGGTTCCGACGGCTCTGACGGAAGCGATGGGTCTGACGGCTCCGACGGTTCCGACGGCTCTGACGGCTCTGACGGCTCTGACGGCTCCGACGGAAGCGATGGAGGCGACAACCAAACGCCGGAAGTCGACGCCGACGCGGCCACGAACTGGGACAACTACTCCGTGACGGAGTTAGCCGTCGACGAGGCGATGATGTCGCTGGACGTGGCGCCGGACGGGCGCGTGTTCTACATCACCAAGGGCGCGCTCTTCGGCGCAGAGGGTAACACGGGGACGTCGAACATCAATTACATCTACCCCGATTCGGGCGACATGGGAACTGCGCTCGAGCTCCCCGTCGGCACCTTCGAAGAGGACGGGGGTCAGGGGATCACGTTCGATCCGAACTTCGAAGAGAACGGCTGGGTCTACATCTTCTACGTGCCGCCGGAAGGTGAACTGGAAGATCCCGACAACCCGTACATGCTGGTGTCGCGGTTCACCATGGAGGGTGACTCGATCGATCCCGAGTCCGAAACGGAGATTCTCCGGATTCCGCACCAGCGCGAGGAGTGCTGTCACGTCGGCGGCTATCTCGAGTTCGATTCCGACGGCAACCTCTTCATTACGACCGGCGACGACACCAACCCCTTCCAGTCGAGCGGCTACTCGCCACTCGACGGTCGAGACGGTCGCAAGAACTTCGACGCGCGGCGCACGGCCGGAAACACGGCCGACCTCCGCGGGAGCATTCTCCGGATCACCCCCGAGGACGACGGTTCCTACTCGATTCCGGACGGCAACCTGTTCACCGAGGCGAACGGGTACGCCGACGAGATCGAACAGGGTCTCGCCGCACCCGAGATCTACGTGATGGGCTGCCGGAACCCCTACACGATTTCGTTCGACGAAGAGAGCGGCAACCTCTTCCTCGCCGACTACGGTCCCGACGCCGGTTCCTGGGACGCCAGTCGCGGCCCCGTCGGCATCGTCGAGTACCGAGAGATCTGCGAGGCCCACAACGCCGGATGGCCGTTCTCTCGAGGGTACAACTACCCGTACCGTCGCTACGACTTCGAGAGCGAGGAGTCCGGCCAGCCGTACTGGCCGCAGAACCTGACCAACGACTCCCCGAACAACGACGGGATGACCGACCTCCCGCCCGTCAAGCCGGCGGACGTTTGGTACCCGCGCTCGTGGGAGGGGTACGTCGACGCTCCCGACTGGGTCGACATGCCGACCGACGGCGAGCGGAGCTGGTCCGAACTTCCGGCCGGCGGTGCGCCGATGGCCGGGCCGCGCTACCGCTACGATGAATCGTTCGGCGAGGGCGCGCTCAACCCCTACTTCGACGGCAAGCAGTTCATCATGGAGTGGGGCAACAACTACATCAAGTGCATCACGTACACCGACGAGGGCGGCGTCGAGTTCGAGGACTTCCTCCCAGACGAGGAGTTCCAGTCACCGAACGACATGGCGGTCGGTGCGAACGGTCAGCTGTTCCTCCAGACGTACGGCCCGCCGTGGGCCGGTGAGGAAGGGAAGATCTACATGATCGAGTACGAGGGCTAACGGCCCCTCACGGAAGCACCGAGTTCGAATCGGCGGTGCGGAAATTGTTTTGAGTGACCGTTCGAACACGTTGTTCTACGGACGGTATCTCGAGCGGGTCTCCCCTGAAACAAGACAGTGAGACCACCGTGGCTCGGTAGAAGAGCTTCGCAGTTCCGTCACGAAACGCGCGTGACGTTCGATCCGCGCTCGGGGTACGTCACTGGCCGGCTTCGGTGTTCGAAGTCGTTAGCGGCCGCGAGACTTCCCCCCACGTCAACCGCCTCGCGGAGCGCGCCTGAGCGCGCTACGGGGTCGATCGTTTTCTGTATATATTCCCCCAGAACGGCGGGACGTGCTCTTCAGCGCGCACAGCGGTAGTGAGAAGCCTTCTGAGACGAACCAATGGGAGTTTCCGTTAACGCGTTCAGTATCTCCGACCTACTGGAGAGAGAATGAGATCGAAGTATTCGAACCGAGATCACCGGATCCGATTCGTCTCTTTCGCGCACCGAACTGCGGGGAGCGGAGAGGTTACTCGATCTGGATATCGCCTTTCATCGTCGCGCTGTGCGGATTACAGACGTATTTGTCGATCTCGGGCGTCGCCTCGGCGGTGAACGACAGCTGCTCACCCTGCTCACGCATGAGGTCTGTGCTGTACCCGTTGACAACACTCTGCTCATCGTTCCAGAGTTCGAGGTTGTGGCGACCACCGTCACCGTTCTCGTAGATGAATTCGTACTCGTTGCCCTCGAAGAGGACGACCGTCGGGTTCTGTACGTCGGCAATCATGTCCGGTGCGACACCTTTCCAATTGACTCCGTCGCTCACGAGGTGGATCGTACTGACGTCTTCCCACTCGGCGGGGTCCACGGTGTTGCTGTCGTCGCCGTCAGAGCCATCGCTTCCGTCACTGCCGTCGGAATCGTCCGAGCCGTCAGATCCGTCGCTTCCGTCACTGCCGTCGGAACCGTCCGAGCCGTCAGATCCGTCGCTTCCGTCACTGCCGTCGGAACCATCCGAGCCGTCAGATCCGTCGCTTCCGTCACTGCCGTCGGAACCATCCGAGCCATCGGAACCGTCAGACCCGTCGGAACCGTCCGAGCCATCGGAACCGTCGCTGGGCTCGCTATCACCCGAGCATCCCGCGAGGAACGTTACTGCCGCGACGCTGCCTGCGATCTCTAGCGTCTTTCGACGCGAGGTATGCTTTGCCATCAGTTGAGTCACAGGCATCCACGTTGATAAATATTTTTTTACTATGAAGGTAAATAGAGGTTAGTCCCGAGACAGATTCTAACCGATAGCCCGACCGCGGTCGGACGGGTGTTCCGATTATAACTGTTGTTATTCTACGCACCTTGCGCCGGCTCACCGAAACAATTATTATACGGCAGTTAGTCATTAGCATACAGCCTACCATCATGATTAATGGTAGGGAGAGATGCAGATAACGAAGAAGACTTCGCAACTACGGACACAATGAGCAATACAAATCAGTCTGACGCCGAAGAAGCTAGTAGTAACGCAACTCCCTCAACCAACCGCCGCCGCGTCCTGCAGGGGATCGGTGCGGCCGGCGTCGTGGGCGTTGCCGGGTCGTCGTCGGTCCAGGCCCAGCAGCTCAACACGGACACCGCGTCCATTCACGGCGACGATAGCGAGATCGCCATCGGAACGCAGTTCTGGACCTACAACGCGAACTCCGACAAGTCGACCGCAGAGCTGATCTACGAGGCCGACGACGCGGGCTACGACATGGTCGAGCCGTTCACGGGCTTCGACAACGTGGACGCGATCTCCACCGCGCTCGAAGAGACTGACGTGGAGATGGGTAGCGCCCACGTCGGCGTCGGCAGTCTGGAGGACAACGACGAGATGATTCAGATGCTCTCCGATTACGGCGTCAACCACCTCGTTCACGCCTACCAGGGGCCAGACACGTTCTCCGACGAGAGCGCTCTGGAGGAGTTCGCCGGTCGCGTCAACGATGTCGCCGACAGGCTCGCCGAGGAGGACATCCAGTACGGCTACCACAACCACAACCACGAGTTCGAAGAGACGATCGGCGACACGATCGCCTACGACGTCTTCGTCGAGAACCTCAACGACAACGCCCACCTCCAGATCGACGCGGGATGGGTCCTGACCGGGGGACAAGACCCGATCGAGTACATCCAGAAGTACAGTGACAAGACCTTCTCGATCCACATGAAGAACATGGAGGGCGGAGACTTCTACGAGATCAACGAGGGCGGCGTCAACATGGAAGCCGTCGCGACCGTCGCTCGGAACGCCGCGGACGTCGATTACCTCATCTACGAGTACGACGCCGCGCCGCAGCCGATGGCGAGCATGAAGATCGGCGCTAACTGGCTCCAGCGGATGAACAGTCGTAAGCACTACAGCGGTCTCTGCGGGTCCGACTCCGACACCCACCCCGTGATGCTGTAGGTCACCTCTCGACCGTCGATATCGCCGTTTTTTACGACCGCTTGAGGAGGCAGGTCGAACTCCCCCCGGTCTCAGTCAGTCTCTTTCCAACCGTTCTTTTTCGGAGCGCTCAACAGCCGAGACATTACGTGGGGTGTGAATCACCCACCAGACGGCTCAGTGAACGTATTCTTCGAGGAACGCGTAGGCTTCGGCGGCCGCCCGATCGGGTTCATCGGGGTACGTGTACAGTTCCATCGTTGCGAACCCGTCGTACCCGACGTCGTCTAACGCATCAAACACGCTCTCGAAGTCGAGATCGCCTTCTCCGGGGATGAGGTGGTAATGCTTCCCCCGCCGTCCGCCAGCGATGTCTTCCAGGTGGACCCCGGTAATGTTCCCGGCACACTTCCGGACGCTCTCGGCCGGGTCTTCACCGTACACGGCCGCGTGACCGATATCCAGATTAACGCCCAAGGCGTCGCTCCCGACGTCGTCGATGAGCGTTAAGACCTCTTCGGTACACTCCACGAGCAGTTCCGGCTCGAACTCGATACCCACCTCTACACCGGCCGCCTCGGCGTAGTCCGTGATTTCGGTAAGCGAGCGGAGGAGGTACTCCCTGGCTTGCTCGGGCGGGTTTCCGGGTAACGGCCGGCCGGTCGCGACGCAGATCGCAGGTGCGTCGACCGCTTCGGCGAGGTCGATCGCGTCTTTCGTGTACTCGACTCGCCAGGCGCGTTCGTCGTCGTCCGCGGTGACGATCGTCGGGTCGAAAAACGAGGAGGGAGGCGCGTCATCGTAGTACCCCGTCACCGTGTTCGCATTGACGTTCGAGACCTCCAGTCCGGTTTCGTCGAGCACCGAGACGAGCGTCTCCCGATCGGCCTCGTCAAACTGTGGCAGATACGCGTGAGGCGTGTCTGCGAGGATCTCGACGCCGCCGTAGCCGTGATCGGAGATCCGACTGATCGCTTCTGGCAGTTCGAACCGTGTGTACGCGTTCGTCGAAAAGGCTAGTTCGACCATGCGTCCGATTCACTCCGCGGGATCATATTCTTTGTGCTCAGGATCGCAGCCGAGAGGCAGAGGATCCTTCGATTGGCGCGTCTCGTGTATCGCAAAACAGGAGATCCACCGTACCAGACCACGAGCCACAGGCGACGGACGGGAGCTACCGGCCCATATAAATCGACAAGTCAACTGGACCGACGATGTCAAGTTAAGAACGAGGCGGTCGGTGGTTCGAGTGATCTGTGTCCGAATCCAGCCGACTCACTGGCTCTACTGTATGGATTGACTTGGAGTTTGTGGAGCGAGAGCGGACACCCCACGAGATCATTGAAACCGGCATTCGACTCTATCATGCTGGATTGTCACTTTCGAATACCAAACAGCATGTTGAGAGGTTGGGTGTCAACTGAAGCCGAACAGTAATTCACAACTGGATTCACAAAGCCGATCTACAGCCAGTTGACGGTGCAAGCTCGAATCGCGTTGCCGTCGATGAGACGGCGAGTCAGATCGACACAGACAGAGTCTGGCTGTACGCTACTGTCGATCCGCCGACGGACGAATTCCTCCTCATTGAGGTGTTTCCAGTCCAAAATAAACGATTCACGTTGGTGTTTCTCCGCTATTTCAAAGAGAAACACCACGTTGACGATGCGCTCTTTCTCGTTGATGCTGGCGGACACCTCAAAACTGCGCTCTCACGAATATCGTTCCGATTTCAAGTCACTCGTCATGAAAATCTGAATGCCGTCGAACGTGTTCTTAGAGAAGTAACACCGCGAAAACATCTGTTTTCAAACACGTTTGGAAATGCGGAGCCGACAGCGGCAGAATCATGGCTCCGACCCTTCGCCGTCTGCTGGAACCAATGCTTAAGTTACCACGACCAACTGGACCGGTTACTCAACTCACATCGAAGAGTTTAGAGAGGCCGGCTGCCGGAATGAAAAAGCTGCCTGCGGCGATCGCCCACCCGGCCCCGGCCGTCGCGGCAAAGGCGGCGGCCAAGATGGTCAGCCCCAGTACGCACGCTCCGATAGCCGGTCCGACCGTCTCCGGCGCCGGATCGGCGTACGCCGTTCGGAGCGGTCTCCCCGTCCAGACGAGAAATCCGCCGAGCAGCGCAACTGCGACGGCGGTTCCGACAGCGGAGACCGGGGTGACCACGGTGGCACCGACGACCCCGAAGGCCGCGATCGAGGTCCCCGCGACGCCGATCGAGACCGCCAACCGCTCCGTCGCTCCGGTTTCGCTTTCGGCCATGTAGGTGACGCTCCCGATGTATAGGGTGACGATCGCCGGTATCAGGTACGCCCGCATCGGGAGCACGCTCGGTGACGCCGCTGCAGCCATCCCGAGGACGACGTTTATCCCCCTGTTGGCGCCCATGGTCAGGTACCCGGGCACCGATCCCTTGAGCGCCCCGTCGTACGCCACGATCCCCACCGCGAGGACCGCAGCGACGACGGCGGCGGACGGTCCCCCCGACAGGAAGGCGATGCCGACACCGCTCACGAGTAACGTCGCTCCGAAGATCAACGCTCGACGCCGCGAGATATCGCCCGAGGGGATCGGTCGTTCCGGACGCTCCCGCGCGTCCTCGCCGGCGTCGAAATAGTCGTTTAGCGTCGTCCCCGCGGCGTACAGTAGCACCGAAGCGAGCGCGAGGCCGGCGATCGTCCCGGCCCGTGCGGCGTATCCGAAGGTACTGACGATAGCCGCACCCAAGATGACGTCCGGCGGGGCAGTGAAGAGGTTCGGAACCCGGACGAGTTTGGCGTAGGTCGCGAGCGAGCGACGCCACTGCTCGGTCGGCGGAAAGCGGTCGGTGAGCGGATCGCTCATCTCTGTTCGACCGAACGAGCGGGCGTGTCAGGCCCAACCATGTTCTTCGAGGTACTCCATCGCACCGCTGGCCGTTTCGTGCGCGGCTTCCTCGTAGGGGTACAGTTCGATCGTCACGAAATCGTCGTACCCGCTGTCTTCGAGCGCCTGGAGGAACCCGTCGATGTCCATCCCGCCGTCACCCAGTTGGGTGTGTTCGTGCGTCTTGTCTGCGGGAATATCTTCGAGGTGATAATGGCCCGTGTGGGCGGACAGCTTATCGATCAGTTCGACCGGGTCCTCGTCGACGCAGAAGAAGTGGCCCGCGTCGAAGTTACAGCCGATCCGCGGTGAGTCGATCCGGTCGGCGAACTCCAGGTAGTCGTCGGACGTCTCGATCAGCAGTTCGGGCTCAGGTTCGACGAGTACGTCCACTCCGACGTCCTCCGCCGTTGGCATGACCGCACGGAGTCCCTCGATGAACAGTTCCATCGCGTCCTCCTCTGGGGTCCCCTTCGGAATCGGGCCGCCCGGCGTGAGCGAGATGCTGTCCGCGCCGAGTTCGCTGGCTGTTTCGAGCGCGTTCTTCGTGTGCTCGACGCGTGCGCGGCGGTCCTCGGCGACGGGTTCGAGGAACGACGGGTGGTGGAACCCCTCCGTGTCGCGGGAGTACTCGGCGGTTTTGCTCTCTTCGGTCCGTTCGAGCGCTTTGAGCATGAACGCGTTGCAGTTGCTCACCGAGAGCCCGTTGGCGTCGAGCAAGTCGCGGACCGCCGCCACGTCGCTCTCAGTAGCCGTCCCCGGGAAGAGATGCGGCTCGTCGAGCAGGATCTCGACGCCGTCGTACCCGATATCTCCGAGCGTCTCGAGGCTCTCTTTCAATCCGTGTTGCTGGAACGCGTTCAGCGAGAAGCCGAACTCCATCAGTACTCCTCGTACTCGAAGTTCGGCGATTGGTCGAAGAACTCGTAGGGGTTCTCGAAGACGACCTTCCGGACCTCCGATCGGTCCCAGCCGCGGTCCAGCATCTTGTCACGAGCTTTGGGAACGCCGAGCGGGTCGGACGGGTCCCAGTCCGCTGCACTGTTGAGCAGCATCTTGTCGGTGCCGTACTCCTCGAGGATATCGATCGCAGTCTCGTCGTCGATCTTCCCGGGATAGAGCGTAAATCCGATCCAGCAGTCGGTCTGCGACGAGATGTCGATCGTGTTCTCCGTGTTGTGATCGATGACGATCCGTTCTTGGGTGACGTCTTCGTCGCGGATCATCTCGACGATGCGTTCGGTCCCCTCCGGCTTGCTCGTGTGGGGCGTGTGGACGATGACGGGGAGTTCGCGCTCCTCGGCCATACGGAGCTGCCGGCGGAAGGCGTACTCCTCCTCTTCGGTCCCCTGATCGAGTCCGATCTCGCCGACGCCGACGACGTTGTCTCGGTCGAGGTACTCGGGAACCCGATCCAACACTCGCTCGGCCATCTCCGGGTAGTTAGCCTCCTTAGGCTCGAGTCCGATCGTAACGTAGTGATCGACGCCGGCCGCTCTATCCGCGCGCTTCGTTTCGAAGTCGATGATCTGCTCGAAATAGTCGAAAAAGGACTCCGCGTGCTGTTTGTCCTGTCCGCTCCAGAAGGCGGGCTCGATACAGCACTCCACGCCCGCCAAGCGCGCTCGCTCGTAGTCGTTCGTGTTTCTGGAGATCATATGCATATGCGGATCGATGATGGGTACAGACATGATGTACACGTGTGTTACAATCCCACTATAATTATCTTTTTGTCTCATTCCCCAAAGCGGGTCGACGAGAGATCCCCGCGCCCCAGCATAGATATATATTAATCCGCCCGTAACACCGGGGTATGCCCGAGCACTGTCCGCACTGTGGCACCGCCGTGAAATCCACTCGTCGAGAGCCGGACGAGGGACGCCCTTACGAGGTCTGGACGTGCGAGGACTGCGAGGAGGAGTGGCGCCATCCCGAAGAAACGATTCTCGACAAGGACCTCGATTTCAGTGGCAACGGCAAACAGCTGTCGCGTCGGGATTCAGACACCGATATGACGTGGTGAAACCGACTGAGTATGGGATTCCGGTCGGACCGGTCTGCGCCGAGCGGCGTGCGTGAGAACCGCGATTACGATTGAGCTTCTGACGCTCTGAGCGGCAGACCGGAATTGATTGTCCGCTGTCCGTTGAAAATTTCCGGTGATTCTACGACAGTACGTCGCTAGGGACGGTATTCAGGAGAGCCAAATGGTTATGTATGAATGGAATAATCAATTGGTATGACGATCGGAGTGTGGTTGATCGGAGCACGGGGAAACGTTGCAAGTATTTCGATGACTGGAGCGCGAGCTATCTCCAGGGGAGTCGTCGACTCGACGGGAATGGTGACGGCCAGAGAGCCGATGGCGTCGCTCGATCTGCCGGCGGTCGACGATCTCGTCTTCGGCGGCCACGATATTCGCGAGCAGAGCATCGAGGAGACGGTCGAAGAAGCGAACGAGGCCGGCGGTGTCCCGGACACGAAGACGCTGGACGCCGTCCGTGAGGACCTCCGCGAGATCGACGAGCGAGTGACCATGGGCACGGCGCGGAAGTGTGGCCAGGTCGTCGAGGACCTTTCCGACGACGCGGTGACCGGCGAAGGGACGCTCGACGAGATCGTTTCGCAGATACGGAGCGACTACGAGGCGTTTGCGACCGAACAGGACGTCGATAAGCTGGTGGTCGTCAACGTCGCGTCGACCGAACCACCGATTAAGGGAGATACGGAGTTCGACACGTTAGACAAACTCGAGACGGCGATCGAGGAGGACGATTCCGATCTGCCGGCCAGTTCCTTGTACGCGTACGCCGCGCTGGTCGACGAGCACCCCTACGTCAACTTCACGCCGAGCACGGGATCGGCTCTCGGCGGACTGCGAGAGCTGGCCGTGGAGAACAACGTCCCCCACATGGGACGTGACGGCAAGACCGGCGAAACGCTCGTCAAATCCGCCCTCGCGCCGATGTTTGCCGGGCGAAATCTCCAAGTGCTCTCCTGGGAAGGACACAACATTCTCGGCAACAGCGACGGGCTCGTCCTCGAAGACGACGCCAACAAGGAAGGCAAAATCGAGAGCAAGGGGAACCTCCTCGAACAGATCCTCGGATACGACCACCACAACGCGGTTCGGATCGACTACACACCGTCGCTCGGCGACTGGAAAACGGCGTGGGACCACATCCACTTCCAGGGGTTCTTAGGGACCAAGATGAAGATGCAGTTCACGTGGGAGGGGTCGGACTCCGCGCTCGCCGCTCCGTTGGTACTCGACCTGATTCGGCTCGTTACCTACGCCGACGAACACGGTGAAGGGGGAGAACAGCCACAGCTCGCCTCCTTCTTTAAATCGCCGCAGGGCGTCGACGAGCACGACCTCTCCAGACAGTTGCAGAAGCTCTACGATTACTCCGAACGGCACCTGAACGAGGCCCCGACCACAGACGGAGCCGCCGAGTAATCTCGACGAGTCCACACCGGTTCGAGAGGCCGCATCCCTGACGCGTGATCGTTCGACCGACTGTCGCTTTGCAGTAAGGTACCGAGAGAAGTTTTCCCCTCGATAGGACGTATCGGCGACCGTTGAGCACTGATCGGTGAGAAGAGCCCGTAGACGATACAATCCTACTACTGTAATGGGTGTATGTTTGGTAATATCTGTTTTTATACTCTGAACGTACATGTGGTTTGAACATCGATATAGGATCTGGTTGTAATATATAGACTCTGCATACGATCTGTAAGTAGAACCCTCTCCGGTGACACCACGATTCACTTACGCTCTCGACCCCGGGATCGTTGGGTCTGGAGGGGCTCGGCCAGATTTCTGGGTAGTGACGCGAGCCACCGATCGGCGACATCCACCCAACCCCGTCGCGTGAACGAGTGGAAATTTAGTATAGCGATATAGAATTTATATAACTGTTCTCGGACACCCATTCGTTGTATTATCCTCGACAGAATTGACTGGGGCTCCGGCGCGTATCCGATCGCTATCCCAACAGCCGGTACACGTTCGCTTCGTACGTCTCTCGGACCTGGTCGCCCCAGTTGTGCGTGTAGGTGTCGATCACGTCGTCGGCGACATCCCCGCGAAGGTACTTGACGACGCCGCGGTCCCCGGTCCGGTCCCGGAGGTGCGTCGTGAAGAAGTGGCGGAAGTAGTGGGGCGTGACGTTCTCGGCCGCGCCGCCCCCGGTGCGGTACCATCCGGACTCGCGGGCGTAGCGTTCGACGACGTGTCTGACTGCTTGCGGGGCGAGCCGTTCGCCCCACCCCTCAGCGGTGCCGACAAACAGGGGATCCGCGCCTGAGGCGCTGTCCGGCCGGACGGCGAGCCACCGTTTCAGGGTCCGGGCCAATTCGTCGTCGACCGGAATAAGGGTGGCTCGCTTGCGCTTGTTCGATGCGGTGCGGACCTCCCCGTTCAGCTCCTCACCTACCGTCGCGTCCGGCGTGACGTACAGCGAGTTCGGGCGATCCGCGAGGGCCGGTCGCGTCCCCAGCGCGAACGCTTCCCTGAGCTCATCGTCGTCGATCGCGAGATCGCGGAGATCGAGGTTACAGAGCTCGCCGACCCGCATACCGGTCTTCAACAGCGTGACGACGAGCGCACGATGAAGCGGATGTCGGATCCCGGCGACGAACTCGCACATCGCCGGAATCGACACGTCTCGGCGGGCCGGATCCTTATCAACGGTCTCGTCCATCTCCTCCATCACGAGCGTCATCGGGTTCCCCTCGAAGACCCCGACCTCGGTCATGTATCCGTAAAACCGGTGGAGGTACGCCGCGTACGTCGCCACCGTGCTGTCGGCCACCTCGCCGCGCAGCGAGTGGACAAACGCCATACAGTCGCGGTGAGTGGCCGTCGCCGGCGCAGTCCCTTGATCGAGGAACGACTCGAACCGGCGGAGCACACGCTCGTAGGAGTCTCGGGTCCGTTCCGTCTTTCCGTGGTAGGTGAGATCCTCGATGAAGTACCCGATCGGATCGTCGACCTCGTCGGGGGCTGACGTACTACTCATCGATCAGCGTGTACCCCCCCTCCCGCCCGTTGTACCGGACGCGGTTCCGATCCTGAAGCGAATCGAGCGCATTCTCCAGTCGTCCCTCGAAGTCGTCGAACACCGCGTCGACGAGTTCCTCCCACGAGAGCACCCCGTCGGCGAGCGCCGCTTCGACCCTCCTTTCGAGGTCGTTACCCCCAGGGTCAGACCCCGACGGAGCTGGTTCGACGGGATTTTCTCCCGTCTCGATCGAAAACCCGCGTCTCCCGGCCTGTACCATCGTTCTAACGAACTCGCTTTGCGACATCCCCAACTCGTCGGCGTGGTCCTGCCAGATCGCCTTCTGGTCTTCGGGGACGTACGTCTTCACGGAGCGGCGGTCGTCGCTCATCTCTCGATACGGGCTACTCGGGCGTCCGTCTTCAATCTATCCCACAATTCGGGATAAGTGACCTTATACAGGACTATGGGACTGTCAAAAGCGAGTGTTGTATCGAATATCCGACTTTCTAGTATCAAACAACTAGGAAGGAAGTACTAGAAAAATGGATATAAAATAAATAACTGACTCGCTTGTCTCCGTCCGTCGACGGGGGCATGTGGAGTGGTAACTCGTCCGCCGAGATGGCGGCAGCGATAGGTCCGGGTTCCGCGGACCGCCGACGAGCGATGTTCGTCTCGTTCGCGCCGCCGTCGATCGAGACCGATCGACTGCTACCGGGTTCGCGCAAGTACGACTAACAGCCACCGCCCCCACAACTCGGACGTGCGTCGCCGCCGGTGGGGGCCAGATCTCGTGATCGACGGTACGGCGTCTGATCCAGAACAGTCCCGCACTTATCGGCCTCTCGGAGCGTTACGGGCGCTCGTCCGCCGCTGACGGGGATTGTGCGTCAACGAGGGAAGAGGCACTACTGAGACAGCAGCGCGCCCGTCAAAGTGCCACAGCAGTCGAGAGGCCGTTCTCCAGTTACCGGAGTGCACTCACTACTGCCGGTCGTTCGAGGTGTGCGTGGAGGACGATCGATCGCCGACGAGTATAGTGGATACCGCTATAGAGAGTGGCGGGGTCAGACCCGGATCTCGGACGACGACGCGTCGACCGCGAGCGCGTCGAGCGCGCGCTCGACGGTCGGATCGTGTTCGACCGCGTTCCGCATCAGTACGGTTTCGCTTGGGAAGAGGTGCTCGCCGACGACGAGGCCGTGTTCTCGGGCCGTCGACCCGGTGACCGTGAGGTAGACGCCGAGTCCGATTCGAGCGATCGCGGCCTCTTCCTCCTCGTCCGCGTTCGGGTAGACGAACTCGACGCCCTCTAGCGCGTCCGTTCCCAACACGGCGGTGACGAGTCGTTCGTAGCGCGGCGAGATACACAGCGGCCCCTCGTACTCCGCGACGAACTCCCGATCGAGGTCGGTTCTCGGTTCGATCTCTTCCGGTCGCCCCATCAGCGTGTGATAAACGGTGTCGCCGAGTCCGTTGACCACGCGCACGTCGGTGTCCACGGGATCGATCCGCTCGTTGATGTCGGCGATCTGTCCGAGCCCGCCCGGTCGAATCCCGACGACCTCCTCCAAGACGAGGTCGGCGGAGTCGAACCCGAGCGCGAACTCGTGGGTCCGAAGCGCCCGAAACGGCTCCTCGCGCCCCACGAGTTTCAGCGTCACCTCGCCGAGGTCGACGGTGGCAGCGTCGAAGACGATTCGCCGCGGCTTCCCCTCGCGATCGTCGCGCAGCAGCGTGAACTCGGGCTGGTGCGGCTCGTCGGGATCAGAATACTCGCTCAATCGCTCGTACGGGCCGTCTTCGGCGTCGACGCGCCCCTTCGTGACGGCTTTCTCGTATCGGAGCGTGTTGCTCACGCGGTCCGCGAGCCCGTCGAGCCGGTCGTCGGGGCCGACGGCCGCGATCCGTTCGAGGACCGCTTCGAGCGGTCGGCCTTTCCGCGGCACGGCGACCGGTACCGGTTCGCTCATTACCGGAGATGGACCGTCGCGGGTGAAACGGGTTGCGCTTTTCGTTCGGGGCGAGTTCGGCGTTGGTATGGGGGTTCGCTTACGGCCCGAACGCCTCATTGAGCCGCTCTCTGAAGGCTTCGAGCTCTTCGAGGTGGTCGTTGATCGCGTCGAGTTCCGCCTCCACGTCGTCGAGGTCCTCGCCGAGTCGGTCTTCGATGTCGGTCAGGCGAGTGTCGACCTCGGCGAGGTCGTCCCAGAGGTCGTCGAACTCCTCGTCGAACCGTCCCATCCGGGCCTCCACGTCGTCGACCCGATCCTCGGTCGCCTCCAGGCCCGCAGCGGCGTCGTCGACCTCCTCGTACAACGTTTCCACGTCGTCGCCTAGGTCGTCGACCGCCTCGTCGAGGCCAGTCGTCTCGTCGTCGAGCCGCGACACGTCGTCGCTGACGCCGTCGACGGTCTCCTCGACGTTCGCGACCGTGTTTTCGAGGTCCGTGACTGTCCCTTCGATCGCTTCAACCGACTGTTCGACGCCGGAAACGTCCGATTCCACGCCCTCCACCCGGTCGTCGACGCCGTCAACGCGCTCGGTGATATCGTCGATCGCGGCGGTCGCGGACGACACCGACTCGTCGACCCGTGAGACCTCCTCGCGGAGGTCGTTCCGGTCCGCGTCGGCGGCCGCGAGCCGGTCGTCGACCGCGGCCATCTCCGATTCGACCGCGTCCACCTTCTCGTCGAGGTCGTCGAGGATCTCGCGAGCGGTGCCCTCCCCGTCGATGAACTCCGCGAGCGCGTCGGCGTACGCCTCGATATCGGCGACGCTCGACTGGAGACGGGAGATCCGCACGTCGACGCTGCGCGGGACGCCCACGTCGAGCTCGGAGCGGAGGGTTTCGAGGTCGTCCTCGGCCACGTCACCGGCACGGATCTCGGCGGCGAGCGTCGCGGCGAGCCCCTCATCTTGGGCGGGCTCAGGCGTCGTCTCCGGCGGTCCGTCTCCTTCGTCGGTGGCGGACTCGGGTACGTCCGGTTCGGGTGCGTCCGGCTCGGGTGCTTCCGGTTCGGCAGTCTCCTCCGATCCCCCTTCGCCGTCGCTCTCGACTCTC
>Ga0207757_100650_pt1 | contig 20565 bp, 22 predicted proteins | sample A23P3SouthBayCA_2_FD_187752 | JGI IMG/M metagenome (GOLD analysis project Ga0207757, IMG submission 187752) | Aerobic enrichment media microbial communities from Eden Landing Ponds, California, USA - A23 P3 (2) (SPAdes) | ecosystem: Environmental > Aquatic > Marine > Unclassified | place...
CGACGGGCGGGCCGCGTCGGATGTGCAGTCCGGGGGCTTCCCGCCGGTCGCGGAACTGGGAGCCGAGTCGCTCGCGGCCGACCTGCGTCGCCTCGACGGCGGCGAGGGGCGCCCCGTCGAACGGAGTGGCGGCTGACCCTCGTCCCACTCCGTGCTGTGTGTTTCTCCCGCGTCACCGCGTGCCTCGGACGGGGAGAAACGAAACGCCTAACAAGCGAACCGGCCTACCGACAGGCGGTGCCTGGGTAGCTTAGCGGTAAAGCGCGTCCTTGGTAAGGACGAGAGCCCGGATTCAAATTCCGGCCTAGGCTTCCTCCGATTCTCGCGTCGCATCACCAGAGAGCGGTGCGACCACCACCGGCCCGGTCCCGTCCGTTCTCGCTCTCACCGGAAGCACCCTGTAACCACCCCCTACCAGCGCTGCCGACGGCGCCCCCTCTGGAGCCGCCCGGTAGCGCCCGTCTCCTGACGGGATGTCTAGTCCGATATGCGTATATTTTCCAGAAATAATAAAATTCCATGGGTTATATCACTCTGTATTTATAATATGGGTCATTTCCGCCACCGAGACTATTTACTTCGACAGATATCTGTCGGGTGCTCCATGAGAGGTAGTGAATCACGGTCGAACACGCAGCAGCGTATCGTACTGGTCGTCGCGTCGGTGGTACTCCTGTCGACGGTCGTGGGGGCCACCGCGCTCACGGGCGTGGCCTCGTCGACCTCGTCGGCGAGTGCGAGTCCGCACGACAACGGTATCGGCACCAACTACACGGTGTCGCTCCCGAACGAGAAGAGTCACCAGCCGGGGGCGACGAGCGCCGACATCCGGCACTACTCCTCGGCCAACGGACTGTTCCAGGAGACGTCGTCGCCGAAGGGGTTCAAGCGGATGGACACCCTGACCATCTACAGCCAGGACATCACGTTCGGAACGTGTTCGACGGAGAACACGAAGGCGTTCGGTATCGACCGTGACAACGACAACGACGGGACGAAGACCGACGAGGGGCTGCTCCAGCACCGGAAGGACTCCTCGTTCAACGAGCACTCCATCTACGTGAACTTCTTCGGCGAGGGCTCCATCGCCGGGAGTCCGGTCGAGCTCCACGACGAGGACCAGATCGTGGCGGCCCAGGACGGCTGCTACGGGATGCCCAGCGAGCCGGGCTGGTACCAGATCAACGCCCGCATCAACGGGACCGGCTTCAACGGCAACTACATCGACAGCGCCGACCAGGGCACCATCCGCTCGCACTACTTCTACGTCTGTGACTGCGCGAGCGAGCAGGAGGCCCGCGAGAAGCTCGGCCCGCCGCCGTCCGAGGACGGCGGGTCCGGCGATAGCGACGACAGCAGCGACGGTGGCGGCTCGGACGGCAGCACCGCCACCGCGACGCCGGCGGCCACCAGCAGCGACTCGGGCGGCAGCACGCCGACCGCGACGAGCAGTGACTCGGGCGGTACCGCCACGGCCACCAGCAGTTCCGACGACGGCAGCGATAGCACGGCAACCGCGACGAGCGGTGGCGGCACCGGCACGGCGACTGCGACGCAGTCGGACAAGCCCGGCGCGGGCACGCCGAGCGGGACCGCCGACGGCGGTACGGCGACCGCCACGGCGGGTAGCACCACCGGTACGGCCACCACGGGCGGCAGTACCGGCAACGGGAGCGCGAACAACGGCGGTGGTGGGTCCGGCGGCCCCGGCGGCTCCGGCCAGGGTGCCGCCAGCGGGACGCCGACGGCCGGCTCCGGGCCCGGATTCGGCCTCGTAGCGGCGTTCGCCGGCGTCATCGGGGTCGCGGTCCTCGCCGTCCGCCGGACGGCGTAACCGCCGGCGACCGGTGGGGACGCTCTCTCGACGGCGGTCCGTGCGCGCAGGCCCCCCAGAACGTTTCAGTGCCACGCGATTACCGCGGGCTGCCATGACCGAGAGCGACGATCACGGCCGCGATGTCGAACTCGAGAAGGAGGGCGAGGACGAGGAGGCCGAGGACATCGAGGAGGCCGAGCAGGTCCGCGAGGAGGAACAGGAGCGGATGACCGGCGAGGAGGACCTCGAACGCCGGAACGAGGCCCAGGAGCAGGAGAACGTCGACAACCATCGCGACGAGGAGCCGTTCGAGTCGTAGACGACCAGCCGCGGCTCGGTTTCTTCGTGCGCCACGCCGTGGAGCGGCGGCGCTGTCGCTCGGCGTGTGAGAACGGGCCGGCAGGTGTGTGCTGCCGACCGCTGTGAAGATGCCGGGTGGGTGTGGCCACCCGGGGAAAGGGAGTGTCGTGACCGTCAGGGAGCCGTGAGAACCGAGTCGGCTTACGCGCTGACGTCGACGCGCTCGGTGACGTCCTCGGCGGCGTCCTCGAAGTCCTCGGCGGCCTCGTTCAGGCGGTCGCCGGCCTCGTCGAAGCCGTCCTGGAGCTGGTCGGCGCTGTCCTCGAAGCGCTCCTGGAAGGAGTCGAGCTGGTCGGCGACCTGCTCCTCGAGGTCGTCGCTGCGGGACTCGAACTCGTCCTGCAGCTCCTCGATGTTCCCCTGGAGGTCCTCCAGCGTCTCGACGGTCTGGTCCTCGAGGTCCTCGCTGGACTCGAGGAGGGAGTCGACCTGCTCGTCGAGGTTCTCGAGGAAGTCGGCGAGGAACTCGTCGACGGAGTCGGCGCCGTCGCGGACGTTCTCCTCGACCTGCTCGGAGATGTCGACGCGGGTGTCCGCCAGCTCGTCGAGCTGCTCGTCGATGGTCTCGCGGACATCGTCCAGGTTGGTGTCACCGGGGACCGCGGCCTCGACGGCGTCGAGGACCGCGTCCACGCCCGTGCGGGCGAAGTCGGCGGAGCTGTTCTGGACCTCCATCACGGGGTCGATGCTGTCGACGAACGCCTCGTTCACGTCGCGCTGGATGCCGACGGCCGTGTGGATGCTGTCCTGGGTGGTCTCGATCGCGCTGCGCTGTGCCTCGAACGCGAGGCCGAACGGTGAGTTGTTGTCTGCCATTGTACTTCCACCTATGACGCCATCGGTATTAAGCCTTACCGCTCAAAACCATTCATTACCGTTGTGTGTCTTCGAGGTGGGTTATCTACCAGCACACGTGAGTGCCAGCCGGGCGAAGCCGCTCTCGGGCGGCGTCCAGCGGCCGGGCTGCCGCCCCCGGGTGGAGCGGTAGCTCTCCGGGTTCGGCAGCCCCCGGTTCCCTGGCCGTTCGACGCCGATGTCGGCGGTGGGCACCGTCCGTCGATATAAGCGCCCGAACTGTTCGGGGGAACCGGCTGGGAGGCTCCGGGCATCCGGTATGGTATGGAGCAGCGAACCATCGACAGTGCCCGGGCGTCGTACCAGCACGCGATGGCTCAGGCGGAGGACCCCGCCGTGAAACGCGAGTTCCGGCGGTCGGTCGGCCTGCTGGACGCCATCGAGTCCAACCGCGGAATCACCGTCGTCAGCGACCGGCGCCCGGCCGCTGACGACTGACGGCCGCACGCGTGCCCGGCCCGCTACACGCTTCCCGGGTAGGAGTCGCCGGCCACGTCCACGGAGTCGACCCACGGCGGCCGCTCGGCCTCGGGGACGGTGAACCGCGAACGCGCGTCCATGTACATGAATATCATCGCGCGCCGCCACCGGTCGGTCGTGTTCGGCGATGTCCGGTGGGGCAACAGCGAGTGCTGGAAGAGGACGTCGCCGGCCTCCATCGGGAGTTGCTCCATCTCGCCGAGGTCCTCCGGGATGACGATGTCCGTCTCGTACTCCTGGGTCTCGTGCTCCAGCAACCCCTCCATGTGGCCGCCGGGGAGGACCTCCATGCAGCCGTTCTCGGGCGTCGCGTCGTCCAGGGCGACCCACGTCGTCACCTGGTCGTACGGACGGACGGGGTAGTACGCGGAGTCCTGATGGAGGCCCTTCTCGCTCCCGACGTGTGGGGGCTTGAACATCGCGGCGCTGCGCAGGAGCTTCACGTCGGGGCCCAGCAGGTCCTGTGCGACCGTCACGAGCCGGTCGTCGGTCGCGAGGTCGTGGACGACCTCGTCGTCGAGCAGGCCGAGCCCCTCGAACTTCCGGACGGCGTCGGCCTCGTCGACCCCCTCATCCGCTGCCTCGGGTTCGACCTGCTCGTCGAACCCCTCCACGGGCCGGTCCCCGTGCGTGTACTCGCGCAGGCGCTCGCGCACTCGCGCGACCGTGTCCGCATCGAACAGCCCGCGCTTCACCACGTACCCCTCCCGCTGGTACTGTGCGAACTCCGCGTCGGTCAGCGTCTCCAGGGCCATCAGGTGGGATTACTGGCTGATACCACTTAGGGATACGCGGTCGGCTCTTGTGCCGTCTCACGGTCGTGTCGTCTCCCGCCACATCACCGTGTCACGAGCGACGACAGCACCCGCCCCTCGACCTTGCGGAGGTGTTCGCCCACGGTGCCCGCCGAGAGGCCGACCTCATTCGCGATATCCTCGTGGGTCGCGCGGCGGGGGACCTCGTAGTAGCCCTTCTCGACAGCGGCCTCCAGCACCTCACGCTGGCGTGCGGTGAGGGTGCCGTACAGCTTGTCGGCCTCGGGGTGGTAGTCGCCGATGCCCTCGAGCGAGACGGTGACGCCGTCGGGCACGTCGTCGACGGCGCGCTGGATGGTGGCGTCGTCCCCGACGATGGTGACCCGGAGGCCGCCGCCACGGGTACACTCCAGCGGCGTCTGGAGCACCACCTCGTTGTCCTGGATGATCTCCATCAGCTGCAGCGAGGTCTCGTCGGGCTCGATGTGGAGGTAGATGAGCCCCTCGCCCTCCCCCGACCCGTCGACCGCGATGACGGAGTCACACCCACGGAGTTCCTGGACGGCCTCGTCGATGTTCCCCCGCAGGGCGTACAGCATCACGATGGTCCCGTCGTTGAGGAGGTTCACCTGATGGACCACGTCCCGCTCGACCGCCGGCGACGCGACGAGCGCCGAATCCGCGGGGTTCAGCCCCCCCTCGCGCGGCGTGATGACGACGGTCGCGTAGCGCATACCCGGGTTCTGGATGGCAGGTGACTTTACCCCTTTCACTGCAGGCCGCGCTATTTTACTCCCGCACGGCTCCCACCGTCAGTAGAAGACACGGCGTGAGCGGCGCTGCACCGCCCGTCATCCGGTATCACCGTGATTCCGTCCCTGCCACGGCACCCTACTTAAGCGGCCCTCATATCGCCGGCGCCACTGACAGGGATTGACAGGCCACAGTAGGTGATGGACCATGAGCCGATACGCCGACGACAACCGCGACCTCAGGCTGGACCCCGACGGACGGGTCGGCGGCTACTTCCGCCACGCCGTCTACAACCACTGGGACCCCTACGAGGACATCGAACAGGAGCTCATCGAGCAGGACCGCCGACGGATGATCGAGGCCGACGAGGAGATCATCGACGAGGAGGGCTTCGACGACCTCCGGCAGACCATCGCCCTGTTCGGTGCGGGCGAGGAGGCCGTGACCGAGGACCTCGCGCCGCTGGCCATCGCCATGGACGACATCAACGACCAGATGTTCGTCTCCAGCCAGATCTACGAGGAGGCCAAACACACCGCCTTCTTCGACCGCTACTGGCGCGAGGTCATCAATCCCGTGGCCGAGCACCACGGCCTCGAGATCACCAATCCGACCGACGACCGGTACTTCATGCCGGCGTACAACCAGCTGTTCGACGACACCGAGGCGGCCATGCACACGCTCCTCGAGGACGACACCCCCGAGAACCGCGTTCGTGCGTTCTGTCACTACCACCTGGCCGTCGAGTCCGTCCTCGCACAGACCGGCTACTACGGCATCACCTCCTCGTTCTCGGACGGCGGCGGCGACATCACGCTCGACGACGTGCCCGAGTTCCCCGAGCTGGAGGGGCTCGTCAAGGGCGTCGGCTACATCCGGAGCGACGAGGGTCGCCACGTCGGCTTCGGGATGTACCACGTCCAGGAGATGCTCGCCAGCGGCGCGGTCGACGAACAGGTCGTCCAGGACGTCCTGCAGGAGCAGATGCCCAACATCGCCGGTATCGTCTCCTACTCGGATTCGGGCTTCATCGACCCCTCCGCGCTCGTGGAGTACGCCAGCGACAAGCTCACCCGGCGTATCGAGATCATCACGGACTCGGAGGCCGACATCCCGCCGGTCGACGAGCTCGTCAAGCTCGACGACGGCGAGGGCGGCAGTACGCCGTCGCCCGCCGCCGGCGACGACTGACCGACGCCCGGTCGACGCGTCTGTCCCTTCCTCCCGACCGTCCTCCTGCGCAGATACGTCTACTATCTGGGCGTTAACTCGATGAAACGACGAACTATCGAAAAATTCGGCATCATTCGATAGATATGTCCTCTCCGGTTCCGGGTCCTCCGCGACTGGCTCGGCGGGCGGTGTCAGTCGTCCTGCGTCTGCCGCTCGGGCAGCTGCGCCCCCCACAGCCGGACCCACTCGGCCAGCGGTCCACGTTCGCCCTCCACGTCGATGCGGACGCTGCCGTCGAACTCCCACTCGGCGCGCGGCGCGTCCTCCCCGAAGCGGAGCGGTACCGCCACGCGGAGGTCCTCCGCGGTGAGTTCGAGTCCCTCGTCGCGGGTCATCGCCTCGTCGAGCACCTCGTCGATACTGTCCATCCAGGTCTGCGGGTACTCGGAGGCGTCCGGCGCCTCGCGGGGTCGGTCACTCATGACGGTTCCGTCCAGGGATTTGCTCGGCGAGACCATGACCGTTTCGACGGCTCCCGGGTGACGGGGACGGCGCCGACGGGGCTCAGTCCAGGCGTATCTGCTCCCACTCCCCCTCGTCCGAGTTGTAGAACTCGATGGTCGGGTCCACCTCCGCGAGGATCTCGTCGGGCTCCCGGTCCAGCTCCTCCTCGAGTGCCGCTCGCTCTCCCTCGACCATCCGCTCCAGTACGCGAACCATCACGACCCGGTCCACCACCGATTTCTTCAGGTCGGAGATCTCCTCCAGCCGGGCGACTCGTCGCCCGTCGATCGAGATCTCGATGAATCCACCCTCGTCGAACGTCGTCGTCTCCTGCAGGTCGTCAGTGCCTGTCATCGTCGGGAGGGAGGGCCGGTCGTACTAATCATTACCCCCGGTACGGGCACGCCGTGCCACGGCGGAGAGCGAGGAACCCCCGGCGCCCCAGGGCGGGCAGTGGTGGCCGCCTCCCTAGTCGGAGGCGTGTCGGTCGGCCCGTGACGGCGGCGGTACCTGTTCGGGCTCGCTCCGACGGTTGCGGGTACCCGGCTCGTCGCGGAGGTCCGCCGGTTCGCCGGGCAGGTCGTCCGGGTCCGGACGGACCTGCGCGCCGCGGTACTGCTCGGGCGTGTTCGCCAGCGGATGTGCGGGGTTCTCTCGCGAGTTGATGCGCGCGGCCCGTAGCTCCGCGAACCGTGCGACCCGGGCGCGGATCCCCCGCCAGTGGTGGCGTGCCGCCCGTGGCACGCGATAGGGGTGTGGCGGTCGGTCACCCATCGAGGCCAGCGTCGCCCGGTTGACGTTGGCCGCGAGGTCGTCGTGGTCGACGAGGACGCCGACGCGTGCGTCGGACTCGGCGTGCTCGGCGAGCACGTCCAGCCCGAGATGTAGCGCCCGGTACTCGGCGACGTTGTTGTCCGGGACCCGGTCGGGGACCGCCAGTCGCGCGACGGTACGGCCGTCACGGGTCTCGATGAGGACGCCCAGCCCCCCCTCGCCGGATTGGCGGAACGAGCCATCGGCTGCGAGGTAGTAGTCGCGATGATGGGTGCGCGGTGGATGCGCGATGTGGGGGGTCGGGGAGTCGTCGAACAGGTTCCGCAGGGCCGGCCGACTGTACGCGGCCATGAGTACGCTACAGTGACGCGACGACTTAAATCCACGGGGTGATTGGCAACGTTTCGCGCGAGCGCGTCGGACAACCGTCGAACGGCTGTCGCCTTCACAGTTCTCCGGAGTGTTCGATAGCTCTCTATCCCTCGTCCCCGAGTGCGTCGAGGACCGTCGGGAGCCGCTCGACGAGTTCGGCCCGCTCGACGGTCGCAGCGGCCGCCGGATGCGGGTCGGGTCCGTCGTCGTACAGCACCTGCACCGGCAGGAGGCCGGCTGCGGCCGCGCCCGCGATGTCGGGCGCCGGGGCGTCACCGACGTAGGCGGTCGCCTCGGGCGGGGCGTCGAGGGCCTCGCACAGCGCCTCGAACGCCCGCTCGTCAGGTTTCGGCGCCGGCAGCGACCCCGTGACGACGACGGCGTCGAACAGGTCCGCCCAGCCCACGTGGTCGAGCTTCCGCTCCTGGGTCTCGACGGGGCCGTCCGTGAGGAGACCGACGCCGTACTGCTCGCGCAGCCCGCGGACGAGGTCGGCCGCGCCCGGGAGCGGCCCGGTCGCCGCCGTCACGAGGTCGTCGTAGGCGCCGGCCAGGGCCGCGGGATCGACGCTCGTGTCGTAGGTGGCCAGCAGCGCCGCGAAGACGGCCTCCCGGTCGGCGCCACCCTGCCGGTCGCGGTGGGCCCGGAGGTAGTCCTCGCGGGCGAGTCGCGGCGCGCCGACCCGGTCGCAGGCCGCGTGGAGCAGGGTCTCGCGGTCCCGGTCGGCCACCAGCAACGTCCCGTCGAGGTCGAACCCCACCGCCTGTAGCACGATTGTCTGTACGTGGCTGGACGGTTTGAGGGTTGCCGTCGAACGCAACCGCCTTGCCGCCCCCCGCCGAGCGCCCGCACATGAGCTTCCGCGAGGACCTCCGGGCCCGTATCGAGGCGACCGGCAGCGTCGTCTCGGTCGGCCTCGACCCCGACCCCGACCGGCTCCCCGACGCCGTGGCCGACCACGACCTGCCGCGCTGGGCGTTCAACCGCCGCATCATCGACGCCACGCACGAGCACGCGGCCTGCTACAAGCCCAACGCCGCGTTCTACGAGGACGCCGACGGCTGGCGCGCGCTCCAGGAGACGGTCGCCTACGCCCACGGGAAGGGCGTCCCGGTCCTGCTCGACGCGAAACGGGGGGACATCGGCAACACCGCGCGCCAGTACGCGACGGCGCTCGACCCCGAGGGGCTCGACGCCGACGCCATCACCGTCAACCCGTACCTCGGCCGGGACTCGCTGGAGCCGTTCCTCAGCCGGGACGCCGGCGTGGTCGTCCTCGCGCGCACCTCGAACGCGGGCGGCGCCGACTTCCAGAACCTCGAGGTCGGCAACGACAAGCACCTCTACGAGTACGTCGCCCAGCGCTGTGCCGAGTGGGACCGCGAGTCGGCCGCCGACGTGTTCCTCGTCGTCGGCGCCACGACGCCCGACGAACTGGAGGCCGTCCGCGAACTCGTCCCGGACCTCCCCTTCCTCGTCCCCGGGGTCGGCGCACAGGGTGGCGACGCCGAGGCCGCCGTCGAGTACGGGCTGGCCGACGGGGTCGGCCTCGTCAACTCCTCGCGGGGTATCATCTTCGCCGGCGAGGACGCGCGGGACCCGTCTGATTACTTCTCCGCGGCGGGCGACGCGGCCCGGCGGCTGAAGCGGCGGCTCGACGAGTTCAGGTGAACTTTTGCGCCCGGCGTCGTGAACGACCCACGACACCCCGGTCCGCTCTCGGCCGCCGCCGAGGCGGGCGTCCCTCCACCGATGACACCGCATCAGCCCTCCGACATCGTCGTCGCACTGCTCGCCGCCACACTGATCACCGCGGTCCTCGCTCCGCCCGCCGTGGCTGCGACGGACGCTCCCGACACACGGCCGGCGGCCCTGGCTCAGTCCGACGCTTGCGAGTTCCGGGACGACAGCGGCCACCTCGGGTATCTCTCGGCCGAGTACGACTACGCCGCCGGCCTCGCGAACGATACGGCCGACGACTGGACCGGCGGGACGGTGCTCCGCATCGGCACGAACGGTGAGTGCTCGCTGGCGGTCACGAACGGGTCCGCGACACTGACCGCCACGCGGATCGACGGCCGGACGGGCGTGCTCCGGGCGACGGTCGATGTTGGCGATGGCGGTGCCATCCGTGCCGTCGCGGACAACGACTCGGCCGCCTCGGTAGCCCTCGAGAACGTCGGCCGCGAGAACGGCGCCGCGGTCGCGGTCGTGGTCCGGCGGGCGAACGGGACGACCGCCCGGACGAACCTGACCGCGCCCTCCGGCCGCTTCGTCGACCTGGCGATGCGCTGGGAGCACGGGACCGTCCACGTCGCGGTCCGGGAGCCCGAGGAGCGGACGGTGACGGGGGCGTGGGACGCCACGGTCGCGACGGGCGCGCCGAACGCCAGCTGGACGGTGGAGCTACGGTCCCGGGCCTACCTCGACGAGGTCGCCGTCGGGACCCGCGCGGTGACCCCCACGTCGACCGGGGGCGCCGTGGGACCGGAGCCCGGCGACGGGGCCGACGCGGACGACGACATCTTCGGCCCGACGCCACCCGGCGACGGCCGCGACGGCCCCTCCGGTCAGGGGTCGGGTTCGGGCGGGCTCGTGCTGGGTCCGGTCGTCGCGCTCGCCGGCGCCGGCATCTACAGGTTCGCCTACGGACTCGCGAAGTTCGACGAACAGACGGACGCCATCGGGAGCAAGACCCGGTGGTCGGAGGTCGAACCCGCCGACTGGAACGTCGCGCTCACGAAGGGGTTCGGCGCACTCGTCGCGCTCGCCGGGGTGGGCTGGTTCCTCTCGGCGGTCGCGTCGCTGCTCTAGAACCGGTACGTGTCCACCCCGTCCGGGCCGCGCCCGTCGCGGTCCGGGCGGCCACCGCCCTCCCAATCGCCGTCGACCTCCGCGTAGCATTCCACGCAGAGCCCGGTCCCCTCCTCGAGATGTCGCTCGCAGACGAGACGGCCACACCGGTCACAGCCGTCGACCACCTCGCGCTGTTCGCATATCTGACAGAGTCCGGAGACGCTCATGCCGGCGGCTAGCTCCCCGAGACGCTTCAACGCTCGCCCGCCGGCCGCGGTGCGCGGGGACGGCTAGCCCCGCTGGACACCTTCGGGGTCCGTCGTCGTCGCCGCACCGTCGTTGAACCGGTAGAGCCACCCGAGCGAGGCGGCGATGAGTGCGACGACACCGCCGGCACCGGCCGCGCCCTGGGTCGTGAGTTCGCTCACGGGCCCGTCGCCGACGAGGACGATGCCGCGCATCCCGCGGTCCCCGTACTTCGAGCAGGTGTACTTCGCGAGGCCGTCGCCGTCGAACTGCGCGGCGTAGGTGTACGCCGACGAGGCGATGGTCTCGGAGGCCAGCCCGAGGTCCTCGGCGAGCACGTCGTACTCCTTCGGCCCGACCCACTCCCAGACGACGGTCGTCCCGGGCGAGACGTGGACGGCGGCGGGTTCGAAGGCGAACGGACCGCCGTTGCCCTCGGCACCGACCTCCACGGTCACCTCGTCCTGTCCCCGGGCGTCGACCACGTCGTCGTAGTTGTCCGTCTCGGCGAGCCAGCCGTCGAAGGTCCGGGCGGGCGGGCCCTCGCTGTCGTCACCACCGCCGTCGCCGCTACCACCGCTCCCGGCGGCCGCGGGGGTCGGCGTCGCTTTCGCGACCGTGACGGGCTGGCCGCCGGCGACGACGGCGCCGCGCATCCCCATCGCCTTGTGGGGGGCGCAGTAGTACTTCGTCACGCCCGCCGACTCCGGGGTCCACTCGAAGCTGTGGCCCTCCTCCTGGGTGAGCTTCGACTCGAAGGCGCCGTCGGTGGCGACGACGTTGTGCGCGCCGCCCTTGCCGTTCCACTCCCAGCGCACGGTCGCGCCGGGATCGACCCGGACGGCCGCGGGGCCGAAGCCCCAGTCGCCGCCGTTGGCGGCCGACCCGACCGTGACGGTGACGGTGTCCTGTCCGCGTCGGTCGACCACCTCGGTCGCGTTCGAGGTCTTCGCGAACCAGTCGGTGAGGTCGGTGCCTGGCTGTGCGGCTGCGGTGTCGACGAGGGCCGTCCCTGCCAGTGCCGCGCCCGTCGCGCCGAGCACCTGGCGTCGCGTCGGCATCGGAATCACCCCTCGTAGCCCGCGTACTTCATCAGGTCACGGAAGATGGTCGTGTTCATGGCCTCCTTGTAGACCAGCCCGGTCAGCATCCCGCCGGGGTAACTGCCCCCGTTGCGGACGTGGTCGACCTTGTGGCAGTGCATGAGGTAGATGCCGGGGTCGGCGTCCGCCTCGAACTCGATGGTGTAGCGCTCGGCGGGCGCGACGTTGAGCACGTCCTCCTCGTGGCGGGCGACCTCCGGGATGGTCGCGCCGTCCTTCTCGACCACCGTGAACCGGTGGTTGTGGGTGTGCAGGGGGTGCGCTTTGAACCCGGTGTTCACCCAGTGGACCCGGACCGTATCGCCCTGCTCGACGATCATCGGCGAGCCGTCCTCCGGGTGGAGCGTGCGCGGGGCACATTTCCCGTTGACCGTGAACACGTCCGGCCGGCGGTTCGTGATGTCGTAGCTGGCGTCGCCCCCCGCGTACTGGCGGGAGAGCCGGCTGTCCCACTCGCGGACGGTCATGAAGTACTCCTTGTCAGCGGGCTCGTACCCCTTCGGATCGACCCGGAGGATGCCGTACATCCCCATCTCCATGTGCCACGGGGTCTGGTAGTGGCAGTGGTAGATGTGGGTCCCGGGCGTGTTGGCGGGGATCTCGTAGGTGTGGGACTCTCCGGGCGCGACCGTGATGCCCGTCGTCGTCGGGACCCCGTCGTCCTTCCATGAGGTCTGTGAGCCGTGGAAGTGGATGGTGTGGGGCATCGACATCGTGTTCTCCAGGGTCACCTCGATGGTGGCGCCCTCCGTGGCCCGGAGGACCGGCCCCGGAACGCTGGCAGGGCCGTCGTCGGCCTGCCAGGCCCACACCTGCGGCAGCCGGACCGGCCCGCCCATGGTCTTCCCGGGGTGGGCATCGTGGGTCGCGGCCACCGCCTTCAGCGTCACCTCGTTGCCCCGCTCGTCCAGGTCGACGACCTCCGGCGGGTCCGTCGCCGGCAGGTCCGACCCGAGCTGCTGTCGCGTGCCCCCTGCATCGACCTCCTGCACGTCCGGGCTGCTCATCGCCGTACAGCCCGCAGCGGCCGTCGCTCCAACGGTTCCCGTGGCAGCGAGGAACTCTCGTCGTCCGATACCGTCACCCGGCGCACCGATGGTCGGCGTCATCACATCCGGTCCTGCGGGGGCCATGATAATAGCGGCCGCAGACGGTTCCCAGGCGTTGAGGACGGCTTTCGTCTGTTCTCAGCCGGTGGGAACGTCGCTGAACATCTTCGGCCGACCGCTCATGCCCCCGAGACGACTCGAAACGTTGACCCGGGCGCCGCCCGGAGTCGCGCCGTGCGCTACCGGAACGCGACGCTGTTCCTCGCCCTCGCCGCGGCCTGGGGAGCGGCGTTCATGGCCATCAAGGCCGGGCTCACGCCCGACCTGTTCGGCCCCGCCCCCGTCCTGTTCGCCGCCGTCCGCTACGACATCGCCGGCGTCATCATGCTCGGCTACGCCGCCTACGCGACGGACCACCCCCGTCCCGTCGGCGCCCGCGAGTGGGCCGCCGTCGCCGTCGGCGCCGTCTTCCTCATCGCCGGCTATCACGCCTTCCTGTTCGTCGGCGAGACCGACCCCGCCGTCACGAGCGCCGGCGCCGCCGTCATCGTCTCGCTCTCCCCCGTGATGACGACCTTCTTCGCCCGCGCGTTCCTCCCGGAGGAGCGCCTGACGGCCGTCGGTGTCGTCGGGCTCCTGCTCGGCCTCGTCGGCGTCGTCCTCCTCGCACGGCCCGACCCGTCGAACCTGCTCGCGGGTGGCGTGGTGGCGAAAGGGATGGTCTTCGGTGCGGTGCTGTGCTTCTCCTTCGGCTCGGTCATCACCCGCTGGCTCGACGCCGGCCTCCCCATCGAGACGATGGAGGCGTACGCGATGGTCGGCGGCGCGCTGCTGATGCATGCGGTCAGCCTCGCCATCGGCGAGTCACCGGCGGTCGCGGTGGACGCGCTGACGGGCCCCGAGGCACTGGCCGGCCTCGCGGCGATGGGCTACCTCTCGCTGGTCGCGAGCGCCGCCGGCTTCCTCGTCTACTTCGACCTGCTCGACCGGCTCGGCCCCATCGAGATCAACCTCGTCTCCTACGTCGCCCCGGTGTTCGCCGCCGTTACGGGGTTCCTCTTCCTCGGGGAGGTGGTCGATCTCCTCACGGCCGTCGGCTTCCTCGTCATCCTCGTGGGCTTCCTGCTGCTGAAGCGCCGGGAGCTCCGGCGCGAGCTACCCGTCCTGCGCCGGGCCATCGCCGGCGCCCGCGACGGGGACTGACACGGGCGCCGGAGCCGACACCGCACCGTACGACAGCACACTCATACGCCCGGCCCGCCTCCGGCCCGACGTGTCGACCGAGTCCGACGAGAGCCTGCTCGCGGCCGTCCGGCGGAGTCCCCGGGCCCGCCGGCTCGCCGTCGTCGCCGTCGTGCTGGGCCTCCTCGTCGGCTTCCTGCTCGCGGTCGGCCCGCGGCGTGTCCTCGCGGACCTCGCGGGTGCCGACCCCCGGTGGCTCGCGGCGGGTGCGGGCGCGACGCTGCTCGCGCTCGCGTGCTGGAGCGAGGCCCAGCGCGCCCTCTTCCGCGCCGCGGGTGCGCCCGTCCCGCCCGGCCGCTTCCTGCTCGCCTACCTCGCGGGCAACTTCGCGAAGCTGACGCTCCCGGGCGGCCGGCTCGGCGGCCCCGCCGTGATGGCGTACGCGCTCGGTCGCGAGACCGACCTCCCGTACGAACGCGACCTCGCGGCCGCGACGGCCGGCAAACTGGTCGGGTTCCCCGCGGCCGTCGTCGCGGCGACTGCCGCCCTCCTCACCGTGGCGACGCCCGGCGTCGCCGCGGAGGCCCGACTCCTCCTGCCGGTGCTCACGCTCGCGGTCGCGGCCGTGCTGGGGGTCGGCGCCGTCGTCGCGGTCCGGCCGCGTCCCGCCCGACGGCTCGCCCACGCGCTCGCGGGCGCCGGCCGGACGACGCTCGGTCGGCTCTCGGACCGCGTCGCGGCCACGCTCGCGCCCGACCGCGTGGACCGCGCGCTCGCGGGCGTCGGTGAGACGTTCCGGGAGATGGGCCGGGACCGTCCGGTGCTGGCGCTGGCGTTCGCGCTCACGACGGCGGGCTGGGGTGCCGCCGCGCTCGCGCTCTCGGCGACGCTGGTCGCGCTCGACCACGCGGCGGTCCCGGCGCTCGCGCTCCTGGCGGTGCCGCTGTCGAGCCTCGGCAACGCCGTCCCCCTGCCCGCGGGCGCGGGCGGCGTCGACCTCGCGCTCGGCACGGTGCTGGTCGCGGCGCTCGGCCTGGACGTGGCCGCGGCGGGCGCCGTGATACTGGCCTACCGGCTCGTCTCGGACGGGTTCATCGTCGCGCTCGGCGGGCTGGTGACGCTCGGACGGACGCTGGTGCGCTGAGGGAGCGGTGGTGGCGCCGGCTCAGATGCCGAGGAAGCTGAACACGCCCAGCGCCAGCGCCGCGAGGCCGAGCTCGAACGAGAGCGTCCCGAGCGCCGACAGCGCCACGAAGTGGTGGTCCTCCATCTCCGCGAAGCCGGCCGGGACGGTGAGCATCCCCCGTGTGAACAGCAGCGAGTTCGAGACGGGGACGACGTACGGGCCCCAGCGGTCGAACCAGCCGTCGAACCGCGCCAGACGCTCCTCGCTCACCCGGAACCACGGCCGGTCGAGCAGCCGCTCGCGGCCGCCGCGTTTCGCCAGCAGGAACAGGAGGTACTGGCCGACGGTCGCGCCGACCACCGCGATGCCGACGATGACGGCGATGTCCCGCGTCGACTGCCCGATGACCAGCAGCGCGACCGGGACGAGGCTCTCGCTGGGGGCGAAGTAGAGCAACATCGCGCCCTCCAGCACGAATAGCGCGAACATCGCCGGCATCCAGTAGCGCTCGTTCGCGAGCAGCTGCCGGGCGAACTCGGCGTCGCGAGAGAGGAACAGGTAGATGCCGGCCAGTGCGATGGTCCCGAACAGGACGAACACGCCGTAGTCGAGTACCCACCGCCGGGCGGCGACCGACCGGCCGGCCTCGTCCGTTGCCATCTGTGTGGTCGATAGGGGGCCGTTCGGCGAGTAAAGGTCTTCCGACCCGGCTACGGCGGCCCTGCCGGTTAGCGGCTGCATAGGGAAGACGACGGGGCGCTATCGGCGTGGGGGCCCGCCCCTCGCGGGAGCGCCCGGCAGGTAGCCGTCACGCTCAGCATCCCTCGCCCCCTACGCCGGACCGATGCCCGAGGCCCCCGCCGGCCCGTTCCTGCTCGACGCCATGCTGGGCAAGCTCGCCACGTACCTCCGGATGTGCGGCCACGACGCGGCGTACGCGCTCGACGAGCACCGGGACACCGAGGTCGACGACGAACTGCTCGCGGCGGCCCGCGCCGAGGGCCGGACCCTCCTCACGCGCGATGTCCAGCTGGCCGCGCAGGCCGGAGCGCACGGGTTCCTGCTGGAGTCACGCGACGTGGCCGACCAGCTCCGGGAGCTGCACGACGCCGGCCTCGCGCTCACGCTCGACGACCGGCCCGCGCGCTGTGGGGCCTGTAACGGCCCTGTCGAACGCCTCCGGGCCGGTGCCGAACGCGCGCCCCATGCCCCCGACGACGGCCCCGTCTGGGAATGCGAGCGGTGTGGCCAGCAGTTCTGGAAGGGAAGCCACTGGGACCGGGTGGCCGAGACGCTCGCCGAGATACGCCAGGATAACGGCTCGTAGGTGGAGATAACGCTATCGGCTGCCGGATAGCTCCAGAACTCTGCTAATTATCGGTGAATCCGGCCGTTACTGGTTGTTCGGGTTCCACTCCTCGCAGGCGTCCATGTCGTCCATGACCTCGCTGTGGAGGCCGCAGTAGGGCTGCATGCCCTGGTCCGTGCGGACGTAGCGGAAGTGCGAGCAGTTGCCGCAGTAGAGGTCCTGGTTGGGGTGCGGGTCGGCATCGACGCCCGAGGAGAACACCTCGGCGTCCTCGGTGGTCGTCCCGCCGTCGCTGGTGGCGCCAGCGGCATCCGTGCGGCCGGCGTGACGCTGGTTCCGGCCCGAGCCCGAACGGGCCCGCTCGGTGAGAGACTCCGCCCCGTCGCTGCTGGAGGACATGACCTCGGCCCCGCCGTCGGCGGTCGAGGCCGAGGCCGTCCCCGAGCGGGTGGAACCGGCGGTCTGGGTCTCGACGTTCCCGTCGGGCGTACTGCCCATCAGCCCGATGCCGCCGAGCTTCTGTGCGAGGCTCTGGTTCGACACCTCGACGACGCGGGTCTCGCCGCCCTCCGTGACCCGCAACTCGACTGTGCCGCCGGGGTCGTTGCGGGTCTTGAAGCTCGCGACGGCGCTGAACAGGGCCCACAGCGTCGTCATCATGCCGACGAAGTAGACCGCGACGACCGGGAACGCGTTGTCGAACCAGGCCTGGGGGTAGACCCGGGTGAACAGGACGACACCGAACAGGGCCACCGCGCTACCGAGGACGGCGGCGGCGTTGACGCGACGGGTCGTCTGTGGGAGGACGACCACGACGCCGAGGAACGTGGCCGGCAGGCCGACGCCGGCGGCGATGCCCGCGATCTCGCGGGCGCCGAACGTATCCAGGCCGAGCAGCTCGGCGACACCCGTCGAGGTGCCGACGACGATGCCGCCGACGGTGAGGGCCGCCCCGACGAGGAACAGACCCACGCCGAGGTAGAGCCGCCGCAGGTCGGGCCCCCCGGCCCCGCCCTCGTACACGTCCGTGAGGCTAGCCATACCGGGGCCTGCGGACTCCACCCACAAAACTCCGCGTCAGACGCTCGAATGACACGTTTCAGCGGGTATCGCCGCCGAAGGTGTCCGCCCCCTGGGGACGGCTCGGCGCTCTCGGGGGAGACGGCGGGGAACTCGAACGGGTCCACCATCCACGTACTCCCCACTCGGTTCGCCCCCCACTCAGTCCGTCACCGGGTCATCCGTCTCACGGTGGATCCGGACCGTCGATATCCGGGTCCCCTCGACGCCCGTCACCTCGACGACGTAGCCGGCGACCTCGATGCGGTCGCCGCGTTCCGGGGCACGGTTGAGCCGTTCGAGCACCAGTCCACCGATGGTCTCGACCTCCTCGCTCGTGAAGTCCCCGTCGAGCGTGTCGTTGACCTTCGACAACGGGACGCCGCCGTCGATGTCGTGCCCCCCATCGTCACGCTGGCGGATCGAGGGTTCGTGCTCGTCCAGATCGAACTCGTCTCGCAGGTCGCCGACGAGCGCCTCGACCACGTCCTCGACGGTCGCGATTCCCTCGAACGCCCCCCACTCGTCGATGACCGCGGCCATCTGCTGCTGGTCCTCCCTGAACTGCCGCAGGAGGTCGCTCAGTGCCATCGTCTCGGGGGCGATGATGATATCGCGGGCGATATCGCCGACCGACTCGGTCTCCCCGTCCTCCACCTCGGCTCGGAGCACGTCCTTGACGTCGACGAACCCGACCACCTGGTCGGCATCGTCGGCATCGAGAACCGGATAGCGCGTATGCCCGGTCTCGAGGATGACGGACTGGAGGTCCGAGAGCGAGGCGTCCGCCGGAACGCTCACCACGTCCGGTCGCGGGACCATGACCTCCCGAACCACGGTGTCGTCGAGGTCGAAGACCCGCTCGATCATCGTCACCTCCGCAACGTCGATGTCCCCTTCCTCGCCGGACCGCGTCAGCACTCGAAGGAGTTCCCGTTCGCCGAGCGTCTCGTCCGTCTCGGAGGCGGGGGGCACGCCGAGTGCTCGCGTGAACGCGTTGGCCGCCCCGTTGAAGACGACGATGCCCGGGTAGAGGATGTAGTAGAAGAACTTCATCGGCGGGGCGAGGAACAGCGAGAGCCGCTCGGTCTGGGCGATGGCGAGCGTCTTCGGCGCGAGCTCACCGAAGACGACGTGGAGGAACGTGATGAGACTGAACCCGATGGCGAAGGCGACGAGATGGATGAGGTTCGCGGGGAGGAGCGGCGCCAGCACGGGCTCGAGGAGCGACGCGACGGCGGGTTCGCCGACCCACCCCAGCCCGAGCGAGGCGATGGTGATGCCGAGTTGCGTCGTCGCGAGATAGTCGTCGAGGTTCACCATCACCTCCTGGAGCGTCCCCGCGCCGGGGCGCTCCTCCGAAACGAGCTGTTCGACCGATGTCCCGCGTATCCGTACGAAGGCGAACTCCGCGGCGACGAAGAAGCCGTTGAGCACCACGAGTACCAGCGCGACGACGACCTGCGCCAGCGAGAGCGCGACGTTCACCATCGGAGGAGCTGGGAGCTACGGCTGCTCGATAGTCCTGTGTCCATATCCCCCCGTCTCGCCCCATCGGTAAATAACTGGCAAGGTTCCGGGACGCCGTCCCGTCGTCGAGGTGATCCGGAGCGTCGAGGGGTTCCCAACGGGACCGCACGCCCCCGAACGACACCCTTTCCACCGGGACTCCCCTCGCTCGGATATGGACGAGGCCGCCGCAGAGACGCTGGTTGAGTGGCGCGAGTGGGGTACCGACGCCTTCGACGCCGCCGACGCACGGACCTGGCCCGTGCTGCTGTCGGTGACGGCGCCGTGGTGCACCCACTGCCGGGCGATGGACGAGGAGACGTACGCCGAGCCACGCGTCGCCGCTCACCTGAAGGACGGGTTCGTCACCGTCCGCGTGGATGCCGACCGCCACCCGCGGGTGCGCGAACGCTACAACGTCGGGGGCTTCCCCGCGACCGCCTTCCTCACGCCCGACGGCGAGGTGCTCACCGCCGCGGGTTATCTCGGGCTCGAGGGGTTCCGCGACATCCTCGATTCGGTGCGCCGGACCTGGGACGCGAAGGGGACGGGCGCGGGCTCTGTCCCCCGCGCACTGGACGACGAGCCGCCCGCGGGCGAGGTCACCTCGCAGGTCGAGGCGCACATGGTCGACCGCGTCACCGCCGGCTTCGACGAGGAGTTCGGCGGCTGGGGTGAGGGGGCGAAGTTCCCGCTCCCCCGCGCGGTCGAGTTCGCCGCCAAGCGCGAGCGCACCCGCGACCACGCCACGCGCACGCTGGAGGCCATCCACGCCCACCTGCTCGACACCTACGACGGCGGCTTCTACCGCTACGCCGACAGCCGGGACTGGTCCGGCCTCCACCGCGAGAAGCTCACCGACGAGAACGCCGCGCTGGTCCGTGCGTTCGCGGCCGGCTACCTCTACACCGGCGAGGAGACGTACCACGAGGCCGCCGAGGCCACCGTCGACTACCTCACGACTGACCTCTGGGTCGACGACGCGGGCGAGCGCGGCGCGTTCGCGGGCAGTCAGGCCGGCGGCGACTACTTCACCCTCTCGGCGAGCGCCCGCGAGGACGCCGACCCGCCCCACGTCGACGGGACCGTCTTCGCCGACCGGAACGGCCTCGTGGCCGACGCGCTCCTCCGATACCACGCCGTCACGGACCACTCCCCCGCCGCACGCTACGCCGAGCGCGCGCTCGAGACGGTGCTCGACGAACTCGTCGACGACGGCGAGGTCACGCACTTCCCGCCGGCGGCCGCGGACGACGGCGAGACGGTCGAGGCCGGCCTGCTCGTCGACCAGGCCCGCCTCCTCACCGGACTGACGACGGCGGCGCAGGTCCTCGGCGGGGACCG
>Ga0207757_100651_pt1 | contig 20561 bp, 26 predicted proteins | sample A23P3SouthBayCA_2_FD_187752 | JGI IMG/M metagenome (GOLD analysis project Ga0207757, IMG submission 187752) | Aerobic enrichment media microbial communities from Eden Landing Ponds, California, USA - A23 P3 (2) (SPAdes) | ecosystem: Environmental > Aquatic > Marine > Unclassified | place...
CCGGTCGGCCGCCATCGCGTTCTCGAAGCCGTTGATCTTGCGGTCGACGCCGCGACTCGACAGTTCGGTCTCGTACTCCTCGGCTTTCGCGCGGGCCTTGTCGGGGTCGCGCGAGCCGATCACGACCTCGTGGTCGGTGTGGTAGGCCCACCGGAGAGCGAGTCCCTCGCCGACGTCGCCGGTCCCGCCGAGTAGTGCGATTCGCATGATCGGACTGTAGCCCCGCGGGAAGTAAGACTTAGGGATTGTCGTCCGTCGTGACCGGCCCTACTCGCCGCCGATGGCGACGACGAGGGCGACGACGATTCCCGGTGCGACGCCTCGAAGTTGCGTGTCCGGATCGGGCGGCGAGGTCAGGGCGACGACGCCGACCGCGACCACCAGTCGGGGATCACGGTCGGTCGAGTAGGTCGGAGAGGTCGTTCACCGTCTCGACGACCGCTGCGGCGTCGGCGGTCTCGTACGCCCGCCGCCCCTCGTCGCCGGTCAGGCCGCCGGTGAGGACGCCGACGCCGTAGTACGTCCGGTCGGGGTCCGCTTCGGCGGCGTTGACGGCGGTCCGAACGTCGTCGAGGGTGTCGCCGGCGAAGGCCACCCGCGTCGCGTCGAGGCGCTCCGCGAGCGTCGTCAGCGCCCGCGGGTGGGGTTTCCCTTCCGCCCAGTCGTCCATCGTGAATCGATGGGCGTCGGGGACGGCGAGACCGACGCGCTCCAGTGCGATCTCGGCCTCTGCCGCCGGACGCCCGGTCAACACGCCGACTGCGAACCGGTCGGTGAGGTCGTCGAGCGTCGCTGGGTCGGCGAGGACGGGTTCGTCGTGGATGTATCCCGTCGCCTCGAACGGTGGCTCGCCGCCCTCCAGATCGCGGTACAGGTCGGCCCCGAGGTAGAGCGCCTGAAACACCTCGCGGAGGCGGTCGGGATTCCAGAGACCGAAGACGGCGCCGTCGTCGACGGGCGCGTCGCGGACGACGGCCTTCGCGGCGTCGAGACCGCCGCCCGCCGCCGCGACGGCGTCGGTGAACGCCGTCACGTCGGCGTCGTAGCCCGCGTCCCGCGCGAGGACGAACAGCGCCGCCGCGTACGTGAGTTCCCAGTCGTTGTTGAAGCCGCCGGCGTTCTTGAACTGCTGGATCGCCGCGTCGTCGACCGTCCGCCCGTACACCCGGTCGACGGACTCGACGATGGCGCGGCGGTAGGAATCCGCCACGTCCACGAGCACCCCGTCGATGTCGAGGACGACCGTATCGACGTCCATACGCAGTGGCGACGGCGTCGGGGCAAGTGCCTTTCTATCCCTCCGACTCGACGCGCGTGCTGATCTCCTCGGGGTCGAAAAACTGGGTCGTGAGCGCCGCCGAGCGGATCACGTCGTCGGTCACTTTCCCACCCGCGTTCCGGTCTATCTGGGCGTCGCCGCGTTCGATGCCGAGCGCCTCCTCGACGGGGATGCGCTCGTCCATGCACGCGACGGCGAGCAACTGCTCGTCGGTGGGGATTCCCTTGCGGCGGCGCCGTGCCCAGTCGTCGTGGGCCTCGACGCCCGCGTCGACGCGCTCGTGGTGGTGGCCCGGGTCGTGATCGTAATCGTGCGATATACTGTCACACTGGACCCCGAACGATTTTCCCGTTCGCCCGACGGCAACCATTCCCGCTATCTACGACGCGGAGTGGCGACGTACAGCGTCTCGCCGCCGACCGTCTCGCGGTCGACCGCGATCACGGGTTCCTCGAAGCCGAGGGTAGTGAAACAGCAGTCGGCGCCGGCGGCGGCCGCCACGTCGCGGGCGGGGGCCTGGAGTTCGGCCGGCAGGTTCAGCCCGTAGACGGCGTCGACGTCGTAGGGGTCGCCGGGCCGACCGTCGAGTCCGTCCCGTCTGGCGACCACGTCGTCGCGGACGAAGCGGACGCCGTCGGGAACGGGGGCGTCGAACACGTCGGTCGCGGTCACCTCGCAGCCGGCGTCGACGAGCGCGGCCGCCACCTCCGGTCGGCGACCGATCCCCACCTCGACGAGGCGGTCGTAGTCCGCGAGGCGAGCGGCGAGTTCGGTTCGCGAGGCCCTCACGTCGGGATATTTATAGCGGGCCCCCGCTTAACGCCTTTCATGCTCGTCGACATCGTGCCGATCGGGGACGTTCCGGCACAGGTGAAACGCGAGGCCTCTGTCGGTCTGCGGTCGGTGTACGACTGTGAGGTGACGATCCACGACGCGCAAGCCATCCCCGACGGCGCGTTCGACCGGAACCGAAACCAGCACCGGGCAGAGGAGTTCATCGAACTCGCGAGCCGGATCGGATCGGGCGAGAAGAACATCGGCATCACCTCGGAGGACCTCTACTACCGGCGTCGAAACTACGTCTTCGGTCTCGCGTATCTCAACGGCAACGGCTCCGTCGTCTCCACCTACCGCCTCCAGACGTCCTCCGACGGCGGCATCACCTCCAAGCCCCAGTCCGAGGTGTTCGCCGACCGGGTCCGCAAGGAGATCGTCCACGAGATCGGCCACACCGTCGGTCTCGAACACTGCGACAACGAACGCTGCGTCATGAGCTTCTCCCCGACCGTCCGCGAGGTCGACAAGAAAGAGGAGACGCTCTGTGGCTCCTGTAACCGGACGCTGTTTTAAGGCGCGTACGTCCCCTCGTACTGGGCCTCGTCGACGACGTGTCCCTCCATCGCCCGCTCCAGATCGTCGAGCGTGGCGCCCGCCGGCACGTCGATCTCGTCGTCCAGCGCGAACAGGCGGAAGCGGTAGGTGTGCTCGCGGTCCGGCGGGTTGGGACCGCCGTAGCCCGACTCGCCGTAGTCGTTCTCGCCCTCGACGGCCGACGCGGTGTCGGTCGTCCAGTCCTCGGGGATGCGCTTGCGCGTCGGCTCGACGTTCCACACCAGCCAGTGAATCCAGATCTTGCCCGCTGGTTCGACCGCGTCGGGGTCGTCGACGAGGAGCACGAGCGACTCGGCGTCGGCCGGCACGTCGGACATCTCCAGCGGCGGATTGACGTTGCGTTCGGTGTAGCCGTACTCTTCCGGGATCGGATCGCCGTCTCGGAACGCGGGGCTGGATAGCTCCATAGCGGAGACTCGTCGCCCGGCGAGTTTACCTTTTGGGCGCTCTCGGCACCGGTAACGCTTAGGCACCGGGCACGCCACGACTCGGGCATGACCGACGACACGGCCGACGCGGACGCGCTCGTCGAGCGGGTCCGCGACGGCGACATCCGGCTCCACGAACTCGAAGCGCACGCCGACGCCGACGCGGCGGCGACCGCGCGCCGTCGCCTCGTCGAATCGGACGCTGGCGTCGAACTCGACGCCGTCGGAGCGTACGGCTTCCCGGCCGACCGCGCCGACGCCAACGTCGAGAACATGATCGGCGCGGCCCAGATCCCGATGGGCGTCGCCGGACCGGTGACCGTCCACGGCGGGGCGGTGGACGGGGAGCACTACCTCCCGATGGCGACGACGGAGGGTGCCCTGATCGCGAGCGTCAATCGCGGCTGTTCGGTGATCGACGCCGCCGGCGGCGCGACCGCCCGCGTCACGAAGTCGGGGATGACCCGCGCGCCCGTCTTCCGCGTCGCCGACGTGGCCGAGGCCGAAGCGCTCGTCGAGTGGGTGCGAGCGAACGAGGAGGTGCTCCGGGAGACCGCCGAATCCACCACGAGTCACGGCGAACTCACGGACGTGACGCCCTACGTCGTCGGCGACTCCGTCTTCCTGCGCTTTCGCTACGACACCAAGGACGCGATGGGGATGAACATGGCTACCATCGCCACGCGGGCGGCCGCCGAGGCGGTGGAGGCGGAGACGACCGCCTCGCTGGTCGCGCTCTCGGGCAACCTCTGTACGGACAAGAAGCCCGCGGCGATCAACGCCGTCGAGGGGCGGGGGCGAAGCGTCACCGCCGACGTGGTCGTCCCCCGCGAGGTGGTCGAGGAGCGCCTGCACACGACGCCGGAGGCCGTCGCCGAGGTGAACACGCGGAAGAACCTCGTCGGGAGCGCCAAGGCGGGCAGCCTCGGATTCAACGCCCACGTCGCGAACGTCGTCGCCGCCGTGTTCCTCGCGACGGGGCAGGACGCGGCCCAGGTCGTCGAGGGATCGAACGCCATCACGACCGCCGAGGCCCGCGAGGAGGGGCTGTACGTCTCCGTCTCGCTCGCGAGTCTGGAGGTGGGCACCGTCGGCGGCGGGACGCGACTCCCGACGCAGGGCGAGGCGCTCGACCTCCTCGGCGTCGCCGGGGGCGGCGACCCGCCCGGGACGAACGCCGACGCGCTCGCGGAGTGTCTCGCCGTCGGCGCGCTGGCCGGCGAACTCTCCCTCCTCGCGGCGCTCGGCTCCCGCCACCTCTCCTCGGCTCACGAGTCGCTGGGGCGGTAGGCGGCGGCCTACAACGGCCGGTACGTCCCGCCGGTCTCGGACGCCTCGCCCCGCCGCACCAGGCGGTCGAGGAGGTCGGCCGCGGCGTCTTCGGGCACGCCGCGCTCGGCCGCGTACGACACCACGTCGGTCTCGTCGGGGGTATCGAGGCTCCGGAGCGCCTCTCGGACGATCTCGGGACGGCTCCGCGACCGACGGGCCGCCCGCTCGCCCGCTTCGGCGACTTCGTCGGCGTCCAGCCCCGCGGCGTCGAGATACTCGTCGTCGCCGACGACGGTCTCGTCGATCTCGGACTCCATCTCGGCCACCGACGGCGTCGACTCGAAGGCGTCGGTCGCGCCGGCGGCGTCGGCGAGCATCGCCGCCCGGGCCTCGCGGGCCGTCTCGCGGTCGTCGGCGGTGAACAGCCGCTTCAGGCTCGCCGTCCGGTGGCGCCGGCGACACCGCGGACAGGTCGCCGTCTCGGCCGAGTCGGGGTCTTCGAGCAACCACAGGGCGTGACAGTCGGTGCACCCGACGACCGCGTACATGGACGCGAGTTGTGCGGTCCGCGTAATGAACCTCCGGGTCACTCGAGCGTCACCGGCTCCGCGGCGTCGAGACACGCCTCGAACTGCCGTTCGACCCACGAGACGGCGTCCGGCGTGTCGCTCACCAGCAACGACGTGGGTCGATCCCGTGTGTCCGCGGCGCCGAAGAACGCGTCGCCGTCGGCGACGCCGAATCCGATGGACGGACCGTCGGGGTAGACGAGGATGTCGACGTTCTGGGCCGCGACCAGCGTCTCGAATCGCTCGGCGTACTCCGGCGACGACTGGGGCGGCACGTCGGTCCTGAGAACGAGCGTCACGTCGGATTCGGACCGGCCGTGTTCGATCTGATTCGCGAGTTGCCGGACGCTGTCGAGCAGGAGGAAGGGGGTGTACTCGCGGACCCGCGTCGCCTCCGCGCGGAGGTCGACGAGTGAGTCGGCGAACGCCGTCGGATCGCCGCCGGCACAGACCACGGTCGCGTCGGCCAACGTCTCGATATCGAGGTCGAGGGCCGCGGCGGGCACGTGTTCGAGGAACGGCCGATACCGCGTCGCGATCCGCTCGCACTCGCGAAACTCCTCGTAGGCGGAGAGCAGGGCCGCCCCGAGCGCCGTGAGTTCGTACGTCCCGTCGACGGCGCGGACCCACCCTCGCGACTCCATCGCGTGTAGCGTGCGCTTCGCGGTTCGGCGCGAGGCAGGGAGCCGCTCGGCCACATCCCGAAGCGCCAGCCGGTCGTGCTCCCGGAGTACGGCCAGCGCCTCCGGCCGAACCGACGAGCCAGCCAGATACTCGAGCCCGGTGTCCGACATTCGTCCCTAACCTCTGTGCGGTGATCGAATTAAATCCAGCGCGCGACTCGGCCGTCGCAATCCGGCTCCGGACGGCCGGTTCGACGCGTCAGTGACAGCCGAGGGTATATGTACGTCGCCGTCCCCCGTTCGTGTACGGTGACTGACGATCCCGAGAGCCTGCGTCCCGACGACGCCTTCACCCTGCTGGCCGACCGGACGCGGATCAAGATCATCCGGGCGCTCGGCGACGCGTCCACGCCCGGCGTGCCGGAGACGCTCACGTTCTCCGAGCTGCGACGCCGAGCCGACATCTCGGGGAGCGGTCGGTTCAACTACCACCTCGGAAAGCTCGTCGGGCAGTTCGTCGAGGAGACCGACGAGGGCTACCGGCTGCGCTACCCCGGCGTTCGGGTGTATCAGGCGATCAAGGCCGGCACCTTCACCGACGACGTCCGGATCGAGCCGTTCGAACTCGACGGCGCGTGTCACGTCTGCGGCGCGCCACAGGTGGCCGCGTACCGCGAGAGCATGTTCCGGGTGCGGTGTGGCGGCGACTGCGGCGCCGTGTTTTACAAGTACTTCTGCCCGCCGAGTAGCCTGGCCGAACGGGAGCGCGAGGGCGTCCTCCGGGCGGCCAACGAACGCATCCAGCGCGAGATCGCGTCGATGGCGAAGGGCGTCTGTCCGTGGTGTTGCGGCCGGATGACGTCGCGCATCCTCCCACCCGACGCCGAGATGCCCCACCGCGACAATCCCGCTATCGAGCACCGCGTCCTGCACGCCTGTGACACCTGCGACGGCGCGATCTACACGCGTCTGGGCGGCCTGCTGGTCACTCATCCGGCCGTCGTCTCGTTTTTCTACGACCACGGGATCGACGTGACGCGTCGACACATCTGGTCGCTCCCCTTCGCGGCCTCCGACGAGCGGACGACGATCACCGGGACCGACCCGTTGCGGGCCACGGTGCGCGTCGACTGCGAGGACGACACCCTGCGGGTCCGTCTCGACGGGGAACCGTCCGTGATCGAGACGGAGCGTTAGTCGATCCGGCAGACCGTCCCCTCGGCCAGACCGTCGGTTTCGACGTGGGCCGCGAGACAGCCGTAGTTGCAGAACTGCCCGTCTGGCACGCGCTCGTCGTCCACGACGGTCTCGACGTACACCGGATCGTGCGCGGTCACGTCGCAGCCACAGTAGGTGCAGGTCTCCATGGACGGTGTGTCGGCAGCGTGAACCAAGAGCCCGTCGCCGACACCGCGACCTACCGTCGGAGCCACAGCCCCCCGATCACGAGGAGAGCGAGGGCGACGACGAGACCGGCGACAAAGGTGGCCGTGTCGGTCGGTCCCGTCTCGTCGGCGACGGTCACCGGCACGTCGTAGGTGTCGAGGTGGATCGTCTCGCCGTCCGGTCGGTCCGCCGTCGCGTTCAACCGGACCGACGACCGCGTCGGCACGGCGTCCTCGGAGACGGTGAGTTCGAACGCGAGCGTGGCGGAGTCGTTCGGGCGGAGTTCGTCCACGTACGCGACTCGCGACTCCGTCTCGAAGGGCGTGTCCACGGAGAGGCGCGCGACCAGGTTCCGGAGCGGGACATCCTCGACGTTCCGTATCCGCACCGTCAGCCGGTTGTCGGAGTCGACGGTGAACGTGTTCGATTCGGGCGTCACCGCCAGCCAGGTCCGCTCGGGCGCGACGGTGACCGACGGCTCCAGCGAGTCGCTCACCTGCCGGTTGCCCTCGCGGTCGCGATATCGGACGGTGAGGTTCAACTGCTGGTTCGTCGCCGCCGCGCGCTCGGAGACGGTCACGTCGTAGGCGAACTCGCGTCGTTCGCCGGGGGCGAGACGCCCCAGTGCGACCGTCCGGTCGTGGGGGGCGACGTTCGGGTTCGTGGATCGGAACACGAGGGCGGCGTCGGCGACCGTCCGCGGACCTGTGTTGGTGAGCGTGCCTCGGATCGTCCCGGGTTCGTCGACGTACAGCGTCGCCGAGAGATCCGCCACCTCGAACGTCTGCTCGGGCAGCGGTGTGATCCCGGCCGTCAGTTCGCGCGCGGTGCGCTGGATGCCGTCCCGGTCCCGGTACGTGACCTGCGCGTCGAGCGGATACTCGCGGACGACGGCGTCGTCGGCGGCGCGGGCCGCGAACTCGACCGTCCGTCGCTCGCCGGGGTTCCAGGTGCCGGTGAACGCCCGCGATCCCGTGGGCGTGCCCAGCGTGATCTCGTCCGACGGCGAATCGAGCCGGAGTGTCGCGTCGCGGGCGGGATCGGTCCCGACGTTCTCGACGGTGATCGACACGTTGCCGCGACCGCCGACGCCGACGCTCGACGTGGTGTTCACCACCTCGAACCGCGCCTCGTCGCGGACGACGACGGTCAGGGAGAAGCGCCGATTGCGGGTTCTGTCGACGAACTCCGCCGGCGAGGAGCTGTAATCGACCATGAGCGTGTGGGTGTACCGCACGCGCACCGGGAGGCGGTAGGTCCCCGGTTCGGCGTCCTCGGCGACAGTGAGCGAGATGGGGTACGGACCCGCGACCCCCTCGGAGACGGTTCCGGCCGGATACCGTCCCGTGTTCACGTCGACCGGCGCGTCGCCTTCTCCGACCGTGAACGTCAGGCCACGGGCGGTCGTGACGCGGTCGACGTACGCCTCGGGACCCGCCCGCCGCAGGTCGCCGCCGTTCGAGAGATAGACGGGGAGGGACACCTCCTCGCCGGGCCGGACCTCGTTGTCGGGACTGAACACGTCGATATCCGGCGAACCGATGACCTGTTGGACGCCGACGGCGGGGGCGACCGCTGCCGACAGGAGGACGACGACGACGGCGACGCCGACGAGCGTGCGGGGTGCCGTCATCGGCGCGGTGCCTCCGCTGGCCGACGCACACGGCGCCGGCCGGAGGGCAACGCGAGCGGGCGAACCGCGAACATACGGCAACAACGTCGGCCAGGATGCATAAAGTGTGAGGGGGCGACGGCGGCTCGCTCAGAGGTCGCGGTGCTGGAAGTAGACGAGGCTGAGGAGCACCAGCACGGTCGCGACCACGAACAAAAGCAGCGAGTCGACGAGGTTGATCGTCTCGTGGAGGAGGACCTCCGTCGGATCGAGATAGCGGGTCGGGCTGATCGCCCCCAACCACTCGACGTCAGTACCGAGCGTCACCGAATCCAGCAGAAAGAGGAGAAAGACGATGGCGATGGCGCTCCGCTGGGCGGTGTCGCCCCGGTCGAGGACCACCGAGAGCACCATCCCGATTCCGCTGCAGACGAGGAGGTAGGGGATCGAGAGGGCGTGAACGACCAGGAGGTAGTACGGGTCCAGCGGGTAGTCGATGGCGATGGTCCCCCCGAAGACGACCAGCGGCATCGTCAGGTTGAGGACGACGATCGGGAGACAGAGCGCGAGGAACGTCTCGAACCCGACGCGCTTCCGTGCGACGGGCGTCGCGAGCACCAGATACAGGCGCCCGGATTCGATGTCGTCGGCGAGCGAGCCACCGGCGGCGTACGCCATGTAGAGACCGAGCAACAGCACCCAGACGGTCTGGTACAGTTCCGCCGCGACGAACCCCTCGATGGTCGTGTACGTCTCCGCGCCGAACCCTTCCCGGAACGACTCCGGGAGCGACTCGATGAACGCGTCGATGTCGGCGCTGGACTCGGCGATGGTCGGGAAGAGGTAGATGACGAGCAACGCGAACACCCCGAGGAGGACGGCGAGCGCGAGGGTGCCGCGGACGCGCTGGCGCGCCTCGTACCGGGTCGTCTCAAGCATCGGCCTCACCGCCGTAGAAGTGCATGAAGATCTCCTCGATGGGCGGTTCGTCGATCTCGATGTCGACGATGCGGTGGTCGGCGAGCGCCGCGAACAGGTCGTTGTAGTCGCCGGTGAACGTGAACCGTGCCTCGCGTCCCTCGGACGCGAAGCCGACGACGCCGTCGACGTCGAACTCCGCCTCGGCCAACGGGGTTTCGGTGTGGACGCGCACCTGCTTGCCGCCGCGTGCCAGCAGTTCGTCCACGTCCTCGACGGCGGCCAGTTTCCCGTCGCGGATGATGCCCACGCGGTCGCAGACGCGTCGCACCTCGCCGAGGATGTGCGAGGAGAAGAAGATCGTCGTGCCCCGGTCGCGCTCGTCACGGAGGAACCCGTGGAACGCCTCCTGTTTGAGCGGATCGAGTCCCGAGGTCGGCTCGTCCATGACGAGCAGGTCGGGATCGTGCATGAACGCCTGCACGATGCCCAGCATCTGTCTGTTCCCCGTCGAATACTCCCGAATCTGCCGATCCAGCGGCGGCGTGAACAGTTCGAGGAGTTCGTCCCGACGCTCGTCGCCCTTGAGCGCGGCCTGATACTCCAGAAACTCGCTGCCGGTGACGCCGGGGGTGTACGCCGGCTCGCCGGGGAGGAAGCCGATCCGCGATTTCGCCTCCCGGAGCGCCGCGTCGTCGCGCACGTCGTGGCCGAAGATCGTCGCGGTGCCCTCGGTCGGCGACTGAAAGCCCATGAGCTGGCGGATCGTCGTCGACTTGCCGGCGCCGTTCGGGCCGAGATAGCCGAATATCTCGCCGCGATCGATTGAGAAGGTGAGGTGGTCGTTGGCGAGGATATCGCCGTAGGCCTTCGTCAATCCCTGCACCTCGATGACGGCCATGCCCCCATCAACGCGGCGACGGGAAATATAACCGCGGCTGCCGTAGTCCGCCCATGACCGTCGTTGCACTCCTCTCGGTCGCACCGGTGGCGGAGGGAAGCATGGCCGCGGACGTGGCCGACGCCGTGGCCGCGCTGGACGCGTTCGACGTCTCCTACGAGACCAACCCGATGGGGACGGTGATCGAGACCGACGACGTGGGCGTCCTGTTCGACGCCTGCGAGGCCGCCCACCGGGCGGTGGACGCCGACCGCGTGAGCACGGTCCTGAAGGTGGACGACAAGCGGACGAGCACGGCGTCGGCGTCGGCGAAAGTCGAACGCGTCGAGGCGGCCCTTGGGCGGGAGGCGAAGCGAGAGCGGGAGTGACCGGCAACCCATTTAACCGAAAGCGCCCAACCGGTCCGCATGGAGAGTCTCAACCGGATGGCCGTCGAACTCGTCGACGAGGCGATAGACTTCGCGGGCGAACTCAACGTCGACGTGCTGGAACTCGATTCGGGGGCGACGGTGCTCGATTTCGGCGTCGAGGCGGCGGGCGGTCTCGAAGCCGGTCTGTTGCTGGCGGAGATTCAGACCGCGGGGCTGGCGACGATCCAGACCCGGATGGACGAGGTGGCCGACACGCCGTTTCCGTACGTCGAACTCACGACCGACAAGCCGGCGCTCTCGCTCCTCTGCTCGCAGAAGGCGGGGTGGGAACTCGTCGCCGAGGGCATCGACGGTCTCGGTTCCGGGCCAGCGCGGGCGCTCGTCGGCGAGGAGTACGAGTTCGAAGTGGTGGGGTACTACGACGAGTTCGACCTGACCGTCCTGACCGTCGAGGCCGACACGTTGCCGAGCGACGCCGCGGCCGAACAGGTGGCCGACCGTGCCGGCGTCGCGCCGAGCGGCGTGTTCCTGCCGACGTACCCCACGGGTTCGATGGTCGGGAGCGTCAGCGCCGCCGCCCGCGCACCCGAACTCGCCCTGTTCAGGCTGTTCGAACTCGGCTACGACCCGACGGACGTGGTGTCGGCCGCGGGGAGCGCCCCCGTCGCTCCCGTGAGCCACGACGAGGCCGTGGCGATGGGCCGCACCAACGACGCGCTGGCCTACGGCGGCGAGGTGTACGTCCAGGTGCGCGAGGACTTCGACCGGTTCGACGAGGTGCCCTCCACCGCCGCCGCCGAGTACGACACGCCCTTCGAGCAGGTGTTCGAGGACGCCGACTGGGACTTCTACGAGGTGCCCGAGTCGGTGTTCGCGCCCGCGAAGGTGACGGTCGACGTGATCGACGGGCCGACGTACGCGCTCGGCGAGACGAACCACGGCCTGCTGGCCGAGTCGTTCGGGCTGTGAAGTTCAAACTCGTCCCGGCGCCGCCCGACGAGTTCGGCTTCGTCGAGCGCGCCCAGCGGGCGGTCCCCCTGGTCCCCGGTTCGGAAGACGACTGCTGTGCCCGGTTGATGGATCGGCTCGACCTCCCGAGTCGAGACGTTGCGCGGACGTGGCTCACATTCCTCCGCGCGCTCGAACTCGCCGCGGAGACGCCGTCGGGCTTTCGCCGGACGGACGTCGAGCCGACGGTCGCGGGCTGTCGCGAGGCGCTGCTGGAGCGGGTGTTCGCCGCAGACGCCGTTCGGGAGGCGCTGACCGACGGGCCGCTGACCGCCGACGCGACGTTCGAGACCGTCCGCGAGACGGTCCCCGCCTGGGAGCGGCGCAAGGACCCCGCGGGCTGGGAGACCACCTGGCGCGAGCGAGTCGAACGCCTGCTGGCGTGGCTCGTCCTCCTCGACGCCGCGACGCGGGTCGGGACCGACGCCGACGGACCGACGCGATACCGGCTCGCGTGAGCGGGCGAATCCGCGACCGTTAACTCGCCGCGACGACTACGCCCGCCGATGGCAGACGACTACGGCGGCGTCGTCGGGGCCTTCCCCTACGCCTTCCGGGCGAGCGACTCCCGCCTGTTCCGGTCGTACGTCGTCCTCGGCGGCCTGTTGACCGTCGCGGTGAGCCTGCTCTTCGTCGCCGCCGTCGTCGGCGTCATCGCGGGGACGACCGGCGGCCGAGGCGGGAATCTGACGCTCTCGCGCTCGTTTTTCGCCGTCGTCGGCCTGTTCGTCGTGGTGCCGCTGGTCGCGCCCGTCCTGTTCGTGGCGCGTCGCCACCGTCGAGGCGTTCGCGACGACGGGCCGTACGACGCCGCGCTCGCGGCCGCGGGCTACCTGTTCGTCGGTGCGCTCTACGTCGGTCTCGTGATCTCGGTGCCGCCCGCCCAGCAGTCGACGCCGACGGGGACGCTGGCCCCCGTCGTCGCGGTTCTGTACGCCCTTCCGCAACTCGCGGGCGTGGGACCGCCGGTCGTCGCCGCCGCCGTCGTCCTCCTGTGTCACCGGTGGCTACGGTGACGTGACGAAACCCCGAAATCCCCCGCTCGCCTACTCACGGCCATGACCGACGAGAAGACGGGCACGTTCCTCGTGACCGCGGCCGACGAGGGGAGCGCGGTCCTCACCGACGTCGACGACGGGCAGGTACACACGCTGGCGACGAACCCCGGCGTCGAGGTCGGGGAGGTGATCGAGGGAACGGTCGCCCCGGAGCCGCCGATGGAGGTAGCGTGGCGCCTCGTCGAGGAGACCGAGCGGTGGACGATCAGCGTCGAGGAGAGTTCGGAGTCGCCGACGACGCTCGAACGCGAGCTGGCGAGCGAGCAGGCCGTGGGCGAACTCACGAAACGCGACCGCGCCGGCACGGGCGAGATTCACGTGCTGACGGTCGCGGCGGCGGAGACCGAGGCGGCCGTCGACGACGTGCTCGACGACAGAGTGGGGCTCCGGTCGCGGGCGGCGCGGCTCGGCGTCGAGCGCGTGGTGGTTCGCTCGGCACCGGGCGTGGTGAGCGTCCGGTACCTGCCCTGAGACCCGGTCCCACGACCGACGGCCGTCTCCGGCGGACATACAAAGGCTTAGTAGGCGTCGGGCTGGACCGGCGAGCATGGTAGCGTTCGAAGTACCGGAGATCGACTACACCCGGTACACGAATCGCCAGCTCGCGGCCGTCCCGCTCGCGGTGCTCGCCGTCGCCCTCCTGATCATCGCAGGGTGGTACGTCGCGACCGGCGTACCGGTCGATCCCGGTCTCGAGTTCACCGGCGGCGCGGAAGTTCGGATCGCGGTCGACGCACCGGACGGAGAGGCACGAGAGCGGATTCAGGCGGCGTTCGATCCGGCGCCCGAGTCGATCCGTAGCGTGCCCACCGACGACACGTACATCTTGACGTTCCAGACCGACGAGACTGGCGTCTCGGCGCTGGAAGAACAGGCGAGAGCGGCCGGCTTCGGCGTGGAGTCGAGCTACACCGTCTCGCCCTCCTTCGGTTCCCGGACCCAGATGCTCGCGATCGGCGGCGTCGCCTTCGCCTTCTTCGGCATGAGCGCGCTCGTCTTCCTCATGTTCCGGACGTTCGTCCCGTCGATTGCGATCGTCATCTCGGCGTTCTCCGACATCGTCATTCCCGTGGCGCTGATGAACGTCCTCGGCATCGAACTCACGCTCGGCACCGTCGCCGCGCTCCTGATGCTCATCGGGTACAGCGTCGACTCCGACATCCTGCTCAACAACCACATCCTCAGGCGGTCGGGTGGCTTCTACGAATCCACCCACCGGGCGATGCGGACCGGCGTCACCATGACGCTCACGTCGCTGTCGGCGATGATCGTCATGACCGTCGTTGCGACGCTGTTCGGCATCCAGCTCCTCGCCGCCATCGGGACGGTGCTGGTGTTCGGTCTCGCGACTGACCTCATGAACACGTACATGCTCAATCTCAGCCTCCTCCGCTGGTACAAGTACGAAGGGGTGGCGAACTGATGGGTACCATCCGCGACAACTGGCGTATCTTCCTGCTGGTGCTCGTGCTCGTGGGAAGTCTCTTCGCGCTGTTCTCTCCCACGATGGCCGAGCCGGACGCCGACGCCCCCGGGCTCGCGAGTAGCGGCGCGACGAACCTCCAGTACGGGCTGCAGCTCTCCGGCGGGACGCGCATCCGTGCGCCGCTGATCGGCGTCACCGCCACCGAAGTCGAGTTCGGCGGCGCCGAGCCGCCACAGATCGAACGCGACGTCGCCGACCAGCTGGACGGTGTGACCGTCGCCGACGTGATCGTTCGGCAGGAGACCGAGACGACGGGGACCGTCGAGGTGACCGCCGACGGCGTCGCGCCGGACGGACTCGGGACCGGACTCGACGAGGCGGGCTACGCGTACGGCGAGACGCGCGACGGCGTCACCGAGGAGACGCGCACCCAGACCGTCGACATCCTCTCGGACAAGATCAACGAGGCGGGACTGTCCGGCGGGACGGTCCAGCAGATCCAGACGCCGACGGGCGGGAACTTCATCCTCATCGAGGTTCCCGACGCGAACCGCCAGCGCGTCGTCGAGCTGGTGAACCAGCGCGGGAACGTCCGCGTCGACGCCTACTACCCGTCCGACGGTTCGTACGACCAGACGACGGTCCTCGAACGTGACGACTTCCAGAGCATCGGCAACGCCCGGCAGGGTGGCGAAGGACAGCTGCCGAACGTGCCGGTCGTGGTCCGCGAGGACGTCGCCGCCGACTTTCAGGGACGGATGGTCGAGACGGGCGTCGCCGGTCAGGGCGGCTCCCGGTGTAGCTACGAGACCAACCCCAACGGCACCGACGCGTGCCTCCTCCTGATCGTCGACGGACAGGTGGTCAACTCCTTCGGGATGAGCCCGAGTCTGGCCGCCAGCATGCAGTCCGGCGAGTGGGCCGACGATCCCCGCTTCATTCTCCAGACGCAGAACTTCAGCGGGGCACGGGACGTCGCGATCAATCTGCGCGCCGGCGCGCTCCCGGCGCGTCTCGACATCGGGCCGGACGGTGAGGGGACGTCCTCCTTCATCGCACCCAGCCAGGGACAGCAGTTCCGCACCGACTCGCTGCTGACGGGGATCATCGCGGTGTTCGCCGTCGCCGGCGTCGTCTTCCTGCGCTACGGCGAGGTGGAGGTCGCCCTGCCGATGATCGTCACCGCGCTCTCGGAGGTGGTGATCCTGCTCGGCTTCGCCGCCGGCATCGGCTATCCGCTCGATCTCTCGGTGATCGCCGGCTTCATCGCCGTCATCGGGACGGGGGTGGACGACCTCATCATCATCGCCGACGAGGTGATGGCCCAGGGCGACGTGAACAGTCGCCGGGTCTTCCAGTCGCGCTTCCGCAAGGCGTTCTGGGTCATCGGCGCCGCCGCCGCGACGACCATCATCGCCATGAGTCCGCTCGCGGTCCTGTCGCTCGGCGACCTGCAGGGCTTCGCCATCTTCACCATCCTCGGCGTCGTCGTGGGCGTCCTGCTCACGCGCCCGGCGTACGGGGACATCCTGCGGGCGTTGCTGACGCGGTAGGCCGTCGCTCCACGTTTTCCGCCGGAACTCAGAACTCGGATAGCGACGACTGCTCCGCCGCCGCCAGCACGTCCGCACACGTCGACCACGACGCCCGCGCACACGCCGGGAGGTCGCCGTGCTCGCGGACGTACTCGGCCAGAAACGTTCGGGTCGTCTCGTCGCTCGGGTAGCCACTCCCCACCTCGCCGTACGCCTCGGCCAACGCCTCGACTTTCGCGTCCCGCGCCACCTTGGCGACGACGCTGGCCGCCGCGACGTGGGCGTGGTGTTCGTCCGCGCGGTGTTCGGATCGCACCGTCACCGCGGCGTCGACGCCGTCCTCGACCCGTCGGCCGAACCGCCCGGCGTCCACGTCGCCCGCGTCGACCCGGACCGCGTCGCCGTCGGCGGCCACCGCCGCGATGGCCTCGGCCTGCGCCGCGACGGTCAGGGCGTTCATGTCCGTCTCGGGGTCGTCGATCCGGGCCGGAGGGACGACCGCCACGCCGACCTCGACGGCCGCGTCGTTCCGCAGACGTTCCGCGAGTGCGTCCCGACGCGACGCCGTGAGGCGCTTCGAGTCGTCGACGTCGTCGGGCATCGCGTCGGCCGGTGCTCGAACCGCCGCCGCGACCATCGGCCCGAGCACCGGTCCCTTGCCCGCCTCGTCGGCACCGATCTGCATACCGGCAGGTGTGGGGACGCCGTCAAAGGCGTTCGGGTCGGCGGCTCAGTCGTCGGTCGGCGGCGTCAGCGTCGGCGTCTCTGCCTCCGCGTCCTCCGTTTCCTCCGCCGTCTCCCCGTCGGACCGCCGTTCGGCGATCAGTTCGATGGGCTTGCGGTGGTGGCACATGGGAACTCTCCTCACGGAGGTTACTAGCGAACGGATATAACGGTTGGGTAGACGCGTCGCGACCGCATCACTCGCCGGCTACGTGGCCCGCGAACGCCTCCCGAACCTTCCGCAGTTTCGGCCGGATCTGTGCCTGACAGTACGCCCGTTCGGGGTTGTTGGCGTAGTAGTCCTGGTGGTAGGCTTCGGCGGGGTAGAACGTCTCCAGGGGTTCGACTTCGGTGACGATTGGGTCGTCGTACTCGTCGGCCAGCTCGTCGATGACGGTCTCGGCCACTTCGCGTTGCTCGTCGTCGTGGGTGAAGATCGCGGAGCGATACTGCGAGCCGACGTCCGGTCCCTGTCGGTCCTCCGTCGTCGGGTCGTGGAGCGCGAAAAAGACCGCCAGCAGGTCGGCGTAGGAGAGTCGGTCGGGGTCGTACGCCACCTGCACCGCCTCGGCGTGGCCGGTCGTTCCGGAGCACACCTCCTCGTAGGTCGGGTCGGGCGTGTCGCCACCACAGTAGCCGGAGGTGACGGCGCCGACGCCGGCGAGTTCCTCGAAGGGGGCTTCGAGACACCAGAAACAGCCGCCCGCGAGCGTCGCGGTTTCGTGATCGTCCGTCATGGGTGCGCGTAGGTACCGGAGACCCATGTACCCCGCGCCTACTCGAAGTACGCCTCGTCCTCGAAGGGTTCGTCTTCTCCCTCCACGGCCAGCACGTCGAGGGCGGTGACGCGCGCGCCGACGCCGAGCCGGCCGGCGAGGCTCGGCTCCGTCCGCCCCTCGTCGCCCGAGACGAGCTCCTTCACGTAGAGACCGCCCGCGCCGTGGATCTCGACGGTGGCGTGCGTGGGGTCGTCGAGGTCGCCCGACGCCGCGTACACTTCGCGGGTGCGAGTCAGGTTCGCGCGCCGGTGGTCGACGCGTTGGGGTGTGTACTGCTCGACCGTCGCGCCGTCGAGTTCGTCGAGGGCGTCGGCGAGGGCGTCGGCGTCGACCGGGTCGTCGAACGCGACCTCGGCGCGGTAGGTCTTGCTCGCGTCCAGTCGCTTGACGCGCTCGACCATCTCGTAGGTGGCGCGGCGGAGGCCCTCCACTTCGACGGCGCCGTCGGCGAAGGCGTTGACGTCGGCTTCGAGGCGCTCGACGTCGACGTCGCGCCGGCGCGGCTCCTTCACCTCGACGACGAAGGGGCGGCCGGTGCCGAGCATCCGGGCGTCGACGTCCTCGCGGCCGGCGCCGTGGAAGACGGCGTCGACGCCGTCCATCACGTCCTCGACGAGGGGCGCGATCAGCTCCTCGACGCTCCGGTCGTAGAGGTAGCCCGTCCCGTCGCAGTGATCGCACGGCTCGCGCCCCTGCCGTCCGCTCCCGTCGCATTCGCGACAGGGCCACTCCGTCTGGGGGATGTCGCGTTCGAGCTTGCGGTAGCGGCCGTAGACGAACGCGGAGTTGATATCCGCCTCGACGCGGTCGGCGTCCAGATCGAGGACGAACTGCACGTCCGGGCGCTCGAAGTCCACCTCGGCGCCGGTCAGGCGGCCGACGCGCTTGCCAACCTCGCGGTTGAACTCCATCTTGAACGGCTCGCCAGCGTCGGGATCGGTCCCGACCTCCTCGCGGAGCAGGCGCTCGTTCTCCTCGATCAGCGGCGGCGTGCGGGTACCGACCTGATACGTCTCGAACTCCACGGACTCGACCGCGTCGGCGGCGCGCTCGGCCCAGTCGTCGAACTCCGCACAGCGGCCTTCACAGACCCAGCAGTCCGCGGTGTCGACGGGGTCGAACGGCTCGTCGTCGTCGAGTGCGGCGGCGACGCGGAGCGAGCGCCCGCGTTCCGCGTTGGTCAACCCGAAGCTCCGGTCGGCGAAGACGCGCCCCAGGCACGCGTCACACACCGGCCCGGTCGCAGCGAGGCGGCGTGCGTCGTCGAGGAGGCTCATACGGGGAGAGGGGTCGGCGGGCGTAACTGTCTTGCCATTCACAGCAGTCCGACGAGCCACCACGCGAGACTGCCGAGGACGGCGACGACGAGGAGGGTGAGCAGCGCCGTGACGACGGCCAGCCGGCGCAGATACCGACGGTCGGCGGCCACGGATGCGGGATCGGTGAGACGGGCGTCGAGCAGCCGGGTCGCCCGGAGGTTCGCCTTCCAGTAGGCGTCGAAGAGGTCGCCCACGACCGGGACGCTCCCGACGACGGCGTCGATCCAGAGGACGAACGCGATCCGCAGAAGCGTCGCCCGGGGGGCACCCGTCCGAACGGCGACGCCGAAGACGTACGCCGAGACGGCGAGGCCGAATCCATCGCCGACGACGGGCAGGAGACCGAGCAGGGGTTCGACGCCGATTCGGTAGTCGGTCCCGGGCACGCGGATCGAGTCGTCGAGGAGGTGGCTCAGGTCCCGGAGGTGTCGGAGGTCGGCGACGGTCGCGGGGTCGAGCGCCGACTCGGCGCCGGACTCGACGGTGACGACGGGGTCCACGTCGGCGTCGGGTGAAGGACCGCTCACGGCCGTCCGGACGGGCGCCGGGGTGAAAGCGTCCGGGGTCGGGTCGAACCGCTTTTGCCGGCGGGGTGCGCGAGGGCCACCATGACCAGCGTCAAGGAGTTCCGCGTCGAGCGCGAACCCACCGCGACGGCGACGGGGGAGGGGCGCTTCGCCTTCACCGACGACTACTCCGTCTTCGACTGGGGGCGGATGCCCGACGAGATTCCGGAGAAGGGCCGGAGTCTCTGCACGATGGGCGCGTTCAACTTCGAGCGACTGGAGCGCGAGGGCGTCCCCACCCACTACCGCGGTGTGGGACCGGACGCGGTCGCCCTCGACGCGGTGGACGACGCGCCTCGCGAACTCGCCATCGAACTCGTGCAGGTCCCCGGCCTGCCCTTCGAGGACGGCGCGTACGACTACGACGCCTACCACGGGGCGGCGGGGGCGAACTATCTGATCCCCCTCGAAATCGTCTTCCGGAACACGGTGCCGGTCGGATCGAGCCTCCGCAAGCGGGGGGAGCCGAGCGAGTACGGTCTCGACGTCGACGCGTGGCCCGACGAACCGGTCGCCCTGCCCGAGCCAGTCGTCGAGTTCTCGACGAAGTACGAGGAGCAGGATCGCTATCTGGATCGCGCCGAGGCGGACCGGATCGCGGGCACGGCGGGCGTCGACGCCCTCGACGACCTGGCCCGCGAGGTGAACCGGATCGTCACCGACCGCGCGGCCGAGACGGGGTTCGTCCACGAGGACGGCAAGATCGAGTGTTGCTACGTCGACGGGACGGTGAAGGTGGCCGACGTGGTAGGGACGTTCGACGAGAACCGCTTCGCCTACGACGGACAGGAGGTGTCGAAGGAGGTGGTGCGCCAGTACTACAAGCGCGCCCACCCGGAGTGGGTCGAGGCGGTGAGCGAGGCGAAAGCCGAGGCCGACCGGCGGGCCGTGGCCGACTGGCGGCCGCTCTGTGACGTCGAACCCGATCCGCTCCCCGCGGACGTGATCACCGCCGTCGCCGAACTGTACGCCGCGGGGGCGAACGCCTACACCGGCGAGGCGTGGTTCGACGCGCCGGACATCGACGCGGCCGTCGACGCCGTCCGCGACCTGTAGAATCGAGGCGGCGGTCACGGCGTCGGCCACGGCACCCCGAGAAAGACCGTCCGCACGAACAACACGAGGAGTCCGAGGACGAGCAGCGACACCACGACGAGGTAGAGCACCTCCAACCGTTCCAGATCGCGAACCGACACACCGGAGGGACGCGACGGCGCGGCAAATCACTGTCGGCACCGAAACTCGCGTTCGCGTTCGTCACACCGACTCCAAAACGGCTTTTGCTCGCGGCCGCGCAGGGTCGACCGATGACGGCATACACCGCGACGGTCACGGTGCGACTCAAGCGGGGCGTCCTCGATCCGGAGGCGGAGACGACCCAGCGCGCGCTCGAACG